>Ga0123355_10000530_pt1 | contig 51130 bp, 46 predicted proteins | sample TergutEmb28metaG_3_FD_89872 | JGI IMG/M metagenome (GOLD analysis project Ga0123355, IMG submission 89872) | Embiratermes neotenicus P1 segment gut microbial communities from Petit-Saut dam, French Guiana - Emb289 P1 | ecosystem: Host-associated > Arthropoda: Insects > Digestive system > Gut ... | reverse complement strand
GCATTATCTTCACGTACCTGGGCTATTTCTTGTTGTATTCCTTCAATCAGGGCTTCGTGCACATTTTCTGGGGCACGGTCTGCAACAAGACCCCCCAAAAGCAAGCCTATGGTAAGTGCAAAAAAGACTGAAATCAAAGATGCTAGGTGATAGCGCAGGTTATACATACAAAGAGCCTTTCATTTTTATCTACTGCTTCTTATCATAGGTGCCTTACACGTACACTTTCAGTTCCTATATCCCCAGCCAATAGCCCAGCTGAGGTACAACAGTATCAAGCCACAGTCCAACACGCATCACAATTAGCTGGAAAAAGTGACGTGCATCAGAAGAGACATACACCAGCGTAGCCAAAACAAGTAGTCCTGCAAAAATCAACGGAAAGAGCATGCCTGGGGACACCGTAGAGCGATACAGCCTGCTCACCCCTTTTGCGTCAACAAGCTTTGGTCCGATTTTCAGACGCACAAGAAAAGTTGAAGCCATGCCCTTGCGTCCCTTATCGAGGTATTCAACCAGATTATTATGCGTCCCTACCGCAACGATTAGATCAGCACCTTTTTCCCAGGCAAGGATAAGCGCTAAGTCTTCGCTAGTTGCAGCAATAGGCCACACAAAGGCTCTGTCAGCAATTCCTAGTCTTTCAAGAGGCTCGAGTCCAGGTGCACTGCCATCTGCATAGGCATGGACTATTATCTCTGCCCCTGATTTAAGAGCTTCTGGTGAAACTGAGTCCATGTCTCCTACGATAATGTCAGGCTTAAGCCCCATATCAAGAAGGGCATCGGCTGCCCCATCAACACCTATGAGCACTGGCTTCATTTCGCGAATATAAGACCTGAGCACTTTAAGATCCTCTTTGTAATGGTAGCCACGTACCACCACAAGCACATGTTTGTCAGTCATAAGGGTTTTAACAGGGGGAATTCGCTGCTCATCAGTAATGATGTTTTTCTCTTTGGACAGGTAGGCTAGGGTGTTTTGGGCGAACTCTTCCAAGCGTTCATTAAGCTGCTCTTGCGCAGCAAAGTAGGCTCGCTCGAGCGATTGCTCTGTTTGAGCCGTGCCTGTCGCAACGTAGCCCTTTTTGCTAGCCTTGCTACCTTTATAAAGGTTACCCTGTTCGCTAACAAAGACCTTTTGACCTTCTTTGAGCATCTTGAAGGGTTTTTCGCCCATGTCATCAAAGACCACAATGCCTGCCTGGGCAAGCAGCAAGGGGCCAATGTTAGGGTATTCGCCCGAAGTCGAAGGCTGGGCATTAATAACAAGCTTTACACCTGCAGCTATAAGACTTTCTGCAGCAACACGGTCCATGTCAACATGATCAATAAGGGCAATGTCTGCTGGTTCAAGTCGTTTTGCAAGATCCTTGGTCCGCGGATCAATCTTTATAGTTCCCTTAAAATCCATGCCTCATAGTATAGCAATAACAAAAGCTGAACCTTTGGTGACCGTTACCGTAGTAGGCATTTCATTAGATGCTTCATTAGATAGACCATGGGATGAAAGGGGCTTGAGAGTCACCTGGTCAAGTGGCCAGCGCGCCCCTGCGATAGTGACAACTGCTTCTTGCAGACTAATCACACTAAAAGTTTTACTGATTGCATCTGGAAAGAACGCCGTTTCCAGATTTAAGCTTTGCCCTGCACGCAGCAACCTAAGGCTTTGGCTTGCATCCTGTAGGGTCAGTTCTGCCACAGAGCTGCGAAGGAGTGTTCCCAATACGCAGAGTTGATGGTCGATCCTACCACCCACAGCCCCAAGGATTGTTGCTGACTGGAGCTGTTGCTGCGAGCAGATTTGCAGGGCCAGTTCAAGGTCGCTGTATTCTTTGTCCTGGGGCACCTGTCTAATTTGTGCAGATGAAGCTTGTAGCCAGTCAAGGACTGCTGTACCTGCAGAATCAAAATCACCTACTGCAAAGTCAGGGGTGATCTTTTGTCTGTAAAACCACTCTGCCCCCCCATCGACTGCAATAGATACATCATAGGGCGTGGTAGTCTGCGTGGCCTGCCTAGCACATGCAGCCTGTGTGACAAGCGGACAAACAATAAGTGCGCGTTTAGTATTAGTGGTGTCTAATTTTGTATCCATAGCGTCTAGCTTTGTGCCCATAGCTGCCTATTTAAGTTTGCTGGGCAATAATAACCCTGCGAATCAGCGGAAATGCCACAGCAGCACAAACAGCAACAGCAAGAATATTGGGACCCATGAAAGTAAGGTTATAGACCGTAGAATAAATCCACACATTTTGAGCCTCGGGAGCATACTGAGCAAAGAATAAGACACCTGAAAGAATGTGTGCTGCCAGGCGTGCAAGACCCCCGACAATGGTCCCTATGACCGCAAAAGCCATGAGCCTAACTATGGAATCCATATATTTCGGAGAGTTGAAAAGCGATCTTTCCTGACGAACTGCAAATAGGCCTGCAAGTCCAACAAGGCCATAGGCTATGGGATAGTCCAAAAACATTTGCGGTATCGAAATGACATAGGGGTTAAACATCAAATCTGAAAAGCCTACCAATACCCCCGCGGTAATACCAGCAAGAGGACCGCGCATAAGTGCAAGCAAGATGATGGGCAGCATCATAAGGGAAAAGCTGCCACCAAAAGGCATTCTAATGGGGGTAATCAGGGTGAATGCTGCGTTAAGCGCAATCGAAAGTGCAACGGTCAGACCAATTTCAGCAATTAGGCGGATACGTTCATTTCTCATAGCTATTCCTTTCTGCGTATGCCGCATTACCGGCATCGTCTTAGTTCGGTCGCGGCTACTGTTCAAGTTGGCGATCGCTCCATTCGGGGCATTTGCCCAGGCAAGAATGGGCACAGTAGTATCCGCCTCTCAGCCGTGCGCAGTTGAAATGGGTTAAAGGGTGTGCACAGCTCCCGAGTTCTTCAGATGACCCAAGTCTAGCACAGGGATAGCTTGGGTCTGCACATGATTTGGCAAACGACTTAGTGAGCGGTCGGTGTAAGTTCGCCTCTGCGTTGACAAACGTGCGTTTGACAGTCCATCTGTGCTGCTGTACAATTGTTCGTATTATGAGCAATTCAACAACTGCGATAAGCACCACGAGCCTTGAGCACAAACTAGAGATCCTAACTGGGGCAGCTAAATACGATGCTGCCTGCACTTCAAGTGGTGTAAATCGAAGTGCCCTACCAGGACAGTTGGGTAGTGCCTGTTCAGGTGGCATCTGCCACAGCTTTTCTGCAGACGGGCGCTGCATTGCACTGCTCAAGGTATTGATGAGCAATGACTGCAACTATAACTGTGCCTATTGCACCAATCGCCTGGGTAAAGAACAGCCTCGCGCCAGTTTCGAGCCTCGTGAACTAGCAGACCTTGTCATCGAATTTTATCGCCGCAATTTCATCGAAGGACTGTTTCTTTCCTCTGGTGTCATGGAAGACCCTGACTACGCAAGCATGCGCATGATTGCTGCCCTACAGATTCTGCGACATGAATATGGTTTTAACGGATACATTCACGCAAAGGGAATCCCGGGGACTTCCTCTGAAATTATTAGTCAACTAGGGCATTTAGTTGATCGCCTAAGCATTAATATCGAGCTGCCCAGCTCTGAAAGTCTTAAGGCCTTAGCACCTGATAAGAACGCAAGAGACATCTTTGCCCCGATGGCTCAAATTCGAGACTCTGTAGGTGAAAGTCATCAAAACCTACTGGAATGGAAGGGCCGCCGCGAAAGTCGTAAGGACTTGCTGCCCATCAAAAAGGCGGTTAATTGTGAGACCTGTGACACGCGCGGAACCTGCCCTGGGATTGATGTTTGCTGGCCTGCTGCGCGCACCCAGCTCTCTGGAGAGAGCAGACCGACACGCTTTGCCCCTGCTGGACAGGCAACACAGATGATTATTGGGGCAAGTCCTGAAAGCGACCTCCAAATACTTACGACATCAGTTAATCTGTATGAACAGTTCAAGCTAAAGCGTGTTTTTTATTCTGCCTACATTCCTGTAGGCGATAGCGACATTATCAAGACAGTTCCTAGCTCTGTAGAAAATGCCGACGCCTCTGGCAGTGTGCCTTTAGTACGCGAACATCGCCTCTACCAATCTGATTGGCTGCTGCGCTTTTACAACTTTAAAGTAGATGAGCTGCTGACACCTGAAGCGCCGTATCTAGACCCCCTGCTTGACCCAAAATGTCTGTGGGCGCTGCGCAATCTAGACCGCTTCCCTATTGAAATTAACCGTGCCCCCCTTGAAGATTTGATCCGCGTGCCTGGCATTGGCCCTACAGGAGCTGCGAAAATCGTGCGTGCACGCAGATCAGGTGCCCTAGATTTTGACGCACTTAAGGCGCTACGCATCGTATTAAAAAGAGCACAGTGGTTTATAACAGCAAAGGGAAAATACCGCGATGGATTAAGGTTTGAGCACAATGCTATCTATACAGGACTAACGAGTGATGAGGCCAGGAAACGTAGCTTTCAACAAGTACGCAAGCTAGAGCAAGAGTCAAGACAGTTGGCACTTTTCTAGAGGCAGGCTTAGGATGACAATATGCTGATATACACCTACGATAATACTTTAGAGGGCTTTCTCTGCTGCGTCTTTGAAGCTTACGCTCGCAATGAGCACCCCGAAGACATTTGCTTTGAACAGGGAATGCAATACCGAATAGGACAGCAACTGCATCCGGTACTTACTGTTGCAGAAAGATGGCAAAGGGTGCAAAGGGGTATTCAGAAAAAGTTAGGATCTATGGCTTGGGCAAAGGTTCGAGCCTGCTATTGTGCCTCAATTCCAGACAAGGAAATGATCCTGTATCGCTATTTAAGGCAAGGTTTCAAGCGCGGTGCGACTGCCCTTGACGACATCTCTCATCCTGATATCTTGCCTGTCGAAGAGCTGTATCGCAGTGTTGGAATGGAACAGCAGCGCATGATTATGTTTGCCCGCTTTGCCAAAATCGCAGGAGGCGTCTACTGCGCTACCATTAATCCAAAACACAATGTGCTGCCCCTTATCATGAGTCATTTTTCAGGACGCTTTAACATCCAGCCCTTCATCATCTACGATGAAGTTCATGGTCTTGCAGGTATATCAGAGCAAGGCCAGTGGTATTTAAGCGAGGCAGAGGGACTAGTGTTTCCCGAATCAGATTCTGATGATGAAGAATATCAAGACCTATGGAGGTCTTTCTATGATGCGATTTGTATCCCTGAGCGCCGCAATGAAAAGCGGCGGATGGCATTTATGCCAAAGCGTCTGTGGAAACATCTGCCAGAGATGTCCTAGGCAAACTAATGCAGTCTGACATGACCTGTGCCTGTGCCTGCGGCTAGCCTGCCAGCAACCCTAAAGCAGCCTGAGGTGTATCCTTGCCTATCTTTTGCTAGTTTAGCCTGACTGCAAACACCACAACGCGGGCATTGTTGCGATCAATATTGCTTTGGCCATCTGAACAGGTGGATAAGACTAAGATGTTTTCGTCCCCTTTGCCTGCAAAATCTGCTGTGTCCACAAAGCCTACTGTATCGTTTTCTGCAATTGCAACCAGCTTATCAGGGATGTCAAAGTGCTTTAAAGAATCGGGGTCATTGAAGTCAAGTGAGAACACAGGATCTTGCGCAGAGATTCGCCGAGCCTCAAAAATCTGGTAGTGCAGGACTTCTCCCCCAAGGGTGTAAACAATGACCTCTGAGTGCTCGCTTAAAAAGCCTGTATCCAGATAGCCATTTAGCGCCGCAAACATTGAACCATCGCGCATATTGTGACCATAGATCATGTTTACGGGGGCAACAAAAGGTGCCATGATTCGGTAGTCCATAAAGATAGCACCTGCAGGATTGTGCTTGCCTAAGAAAGTTGTCTGCAGATACTTTGCATTGTCTGCCCCCTGAACCACAGGATAGCTGACGCGCGTGCCTGGAATCATAATCCAGGCAACAAAATCTGGGTTGATGTCAGAAAGGTGACTCATGTCCATAGGTGGGGTGAATTCTTCGCGCAGTCCAGCATATTCACGCCGCGCTTCAAGGTCGTCTTGCCAGTCAGGCCATATCCCCCAGAGGGCAACTGCGACAAGGGCAAGTCCCAGCAAAACGATTGCAAATGCGACAGTCCTTCGGGGCTGCCTTATGCCTGATTGCTGCGCCTTTTTGTTGCTATCTGCCTGAGCCTTCATATCCTACCCTGTAAGTTATTCGAAAGTTATTCGAAAAAGCGTTCTGCGGACTGCACCTGTAAGGTATCCTACGATCTGCTTGTCCGAAAAAGTTTTCCGTGAATCCAGTCTTTCTTATACCAGTAAATGCCTGAACCCGCACAGCTCATACCCAATGCCAACAGTGCCACAAACAGGACTGCCTGACGATCATCTCCTGTTTTTGGTGCACGCACAGATGGAGGCGCAGCGGTATCAGTTGACGGCTCGGAAGAATCTTCTTCTGGGGTTTCACCTTCTTTGTAAAAATTATCGATGCGGGCAACGGTGTCATCGGTCCCCTCAAGGTTTATCGTAATAAGCGGGCTAGAAGGACTGTCTGTCTGGTCCCCATACATTGGATAGCGATCCGTTGCCTCTCTTACCAGCCATGCTGCGCGAATGAAATTCATGCCCTCTACTTCGAAATCGACCTCTGAAATAAGGTATTCACCTGCAGCAAGCTTGCGAAGTGCGGTGCTGTTTAGTGCCCCCTGAAGGTCTACTATCAGTTCATAGCGGTTCGTAGTGCTGTTGATTTCCCAATCAGGATGATCGTTTGGCCTAATGGGGCCACTTTCTTTGGGGGCAGGCCCTTCTACCAGGATGAAGAAATCCTCTGGCACAGAAATGGTGCCTAGGCCATGGAAAATCTTTCTAACACGCAAGGCAGGTAGCTGGTCTTCTGGTAAACGCGGTAGGTATTCGTTGATGAAGTTAAGGCTTGCTATCTGACCTGCAGCTATAGTTACTGTGCTTACTCCTGGCTGAGGAAGGTATATCCATTTGTCACCTGTGATTTCTCCGCCCGTTTTAAGCACTGTGTACGTTCCTATGGGTAAACTTGTCGTGTTCTTCAGCTCGTATCTATTGCGCGTAGATACCCAGTCGAAGTCATCAGGGAAATTCAAGATGACATTATCCCCGCCTGGCACGATAACAGTGAAGCGGATAGGATCAACAAAGCTCACATCATCTGGCACTTGCATACCAGCAGTGCCATCAAAGCCAAAGCCCTTGCTTAGCATTAGTTCCCCGCCTTCTTTTAGGGTAAGGCGCCCATTGTTGCCCATCCAGTGCAGATTAACATGCATGTCGTTATAGGTAAACGAGCGGTCAAAAGAGACATGCTGTGCTGTTGCTGTCGGGTTACTGGTCTTAAGGATTGTGCCACGCCCGTCCCCAAATCCAGGTCTACCGTCATTGTAAAAAGGATTGCTTTCATGTGGCATGTCAAAGACAAGACTCACATCTTGATTGCCGCGCCACCTGTTAGTGTAAAAGTAGAGCGAACCATCACTTGTAGAATTGGTGCTTCGGTAGCTAGGTGTTACCCCGGCAGCTACGGCAGCCGCATCTAGACCCACGATGAAACTGACACGAACAGGTCGGGTATTTCCGCTGACTTCGCCTGTTACAGAATCAACCGTACGTTGCGGGATCAAGCTGGCGGGTATGTACCAGCGCACTAGCTGGTCACCCTTTTGCAGACTTCTGCTTGTCGGTGCTTGCGCACCTGTTGGTCCTACGGGTGGGGTAAAGATCTCACTAAAGGTGGCTGTTTGAAGTGCTGTCACCACGTGGAAAGTAATGTACATCAAATCTGTTTGGCCACCTGGTATCACGGGGCTAGTAAGTTCACCCATCATCGGGAATACTTCGACTTTGGCAAAGGCATCTGCAGAGCTATTTGCCCCCATGAAGTTTCGATTCTGATCAGCATAGTAGACAATTTTAGAAAAATTGCCTTGAGCTAGATTGGCGTCGATTAACTGTGTAATGTCCCCTGAAGACAGTAGGCGCAGATCCCCAGCAGGTAGGCCATAGTTCATGTGTTCAAGCAAAATGGGCTCATAGGCTGCACGAACCGTAGCATTTCGCAGGTCAAAGCTTGACCGGGAATACGATGTACCATCAAAGGTGAGCGCAAGGTCCCCTCTGAACTGCATGTATTCGCCCAAGACATCAGAAAACACAAGCCAGCCGTCAAAATCAGGGCTTGTATCGACATTAGTGACCGCATCATTGCTCTGAACCTGAATACCTGTAGTTATAGATAAGAAGGCCTCTCTTAGTTCATCAAGATTGGTCGCCTCAAAGAAAAGATCAGCAAAGTCAAGGTCAGCTGCAGTTAGAGCTGCCGTGTTTGTAATCGTGGCTAAAGCAGCAGGATTACCTAGACTGTAATCCCAATTATAGCTGCCAAAGCTTTGCCTGCGCTGCACATTGAAGCTCATAGAGTCACCAACAAAATCATTGAGGAGTATGTCCATCGCTGGATTATACGTGCTGGCAAAGGGGTTGTTGGTGAAAGGACTGGGCAGACTCATCCCTAAGCGAATGTTTGAATCCACAGCAGCAGCATAGCTACCAGGATCCATCGTTGCACGAATCAGGTTTGTTGCTGCCTGCGAGGGTTGAACACCAAGCCCAATGGTAAAGAAGCCAACATCTGGCGCTGGCTGACCGAAGGGCTGCCCCGTTGCCCAGCCTGTTGGAAAGTAGTGGTTCAATACTTGCTGCTGCCGATGAGCAGCAGTTAGCACGGTAAGCAGGCTTACCCCGATTTCACCATAACTACCATCCCCCACAAAAACTGCTGGAGGGTTTTCGCTTATCAATTGCGCCCCAAGCGGACCAGGGGTCAAGGGATTTGCTGGCGAGCTTGCAAAGGTGTAGTTTGTCCAGGCCATGGTAGGCTCACCGTCAGTCATAAGGATGATATTTGGTCTACGCGTCACTATTTCTGTACCGGTAACTGTGCCTGTGTCATCAGTTACTGGTACTGCAACTGTCGTATCAGCACCTTCTAGCATGAGCGAGCCATAATAAATGCCCCATTGGGTTGGAGTTGAGCCTGCTACCTGCAGTGAAGACATCAAGGTATTGCCACCTGAGCCACTTCCAGAGGTAACAGGGACAGCACCAACATTCACTGTGGTGCCAGACACCGTGAAGAAGTCTCCGCTTGTGGCTGTGTAACGTCCCAGGGCAAGGACGTTTTCAACGCGACCAAAGCCCTGGCTGCGACCACCATAGGCAACAACTGCAATGCGATTATCGGGATTGGCGTCTTGCAAAATACCGATGGCTTCATTGAGTGCCTCTATCAGAATGGCTATACGTGTAGGCCCTCCCACCTGATCGCGGTTTGCCATTGAGCCAGAGACATCAATGACAAAGACTGTGTCAGCTGGTATTGAATAGCCCTCTGTTACGGGAAAGGATTGGCTTAGCGCAGAGAAGGTAACAGTGAAGTCGTCACTTTCTAGGCCGACGTCGACACTCTTATCAGTCCAAATACGCCCATCGTGTACGCGCGGCACATCAACAAAGCCCATATTTTCTGAGGTGTTGGGATCAGAGACCCTGCCTGTAGTCTGAAAGGAAGTGCTTGTGGGGGCAAGCATTGTGGCATCAGCACCACTTGCTAGAAAGGCCACTAACAAAAGAAGTGCCAGAAGCATCGCAGCAACGATAGCTGGAGGGGTAGAAGTTTTTGCAAGGAGATTTCTTTCGGCTCTTTTTCCGCACATATACATACACACTCCTCAAACGATACACATATTCTACACATGTAATTTATCGTAACAGGAGCCTCAATGCAAGCTTGCAAACGTGTGGGTCGATTTGAGTTATACTGTTATACGCAAATTCGCAAATCTTCTCTTTAGCCGGAGTGGCGGAATGGCAGACGCGGTGGATTCAAAATCCATTGTAGGTAACTACGTGAGGGTTCAAATCCCTCCTCCGGCACCATTTTGAAAAAATCTAACATGGATTTGGACCCGAAAAGGCTGAATGCGACCACTAGGAGCATTCAGGTCCGAGTGCGTAGCGCGAGGTCACATGGATTGCGCAGCAAGACATGGAATCCCTCCTCCGGCACCATTTTGTGACATGACCCACTAATTTTGGACAAACTCCACTAGCCTCTACTAAAGTTGAAATAGCAATGTCAAATCTTACTCTTTAATTTCAACTTAGATTGACAACTTGAAATAATACAATATAATCTATATAGGTTATTTCGAGTTAATGAAAGAGCGTATTGCATGAATAACAGAGCCGGCACACTTATCGCAAATTTGTCTGGAGATGCGTCTTACAAGTCCTTTTCTCCAGCTCCTCTACCGCCAAATCCCCCACTTATCTTAGATAGCGAACTTGTAGATATGCTCGTAAAGGCAAATAGGCAACTTGCGATTCTGGAAAATAGATCATCCTATATTCCGAGCTTTGACCAATTCATATCAATGTATGTTCGCAAGGAGGCTTTGATGTCTTCTCAAATTGAAGGGACACAGGCAACTCTTGAAGATGTACTTGATCCGTTGGTCAACAGAAATACAAATCAAAATGTTGCAGAGGTCATTAGCTACATTAAGGCAAGTAAATTTGCAATTTCACGTCTGGATGAATTGCCGATATGCAGTCGGCTCATTAAAGAGGCTCACGAGATATTGATGACTGACACTCGTGGACAAGAAAAAACTCCTGGGGAATTTCGTCGTTCGCAAAACTGGATTGGAGGCATAGGCAGCACTCTTAAAAATGCTACCTTCATTCCGCCCTCGGTCGAAGATATGATTCCAGCACTATCCGATCTGGAAAAGTATATAAATGAGGGAGATGGCCTTGACCCTTTGATTCGTGCAGCTCTCATCCACTATCAATTTGAAACGATTCATCCCTTCTTGGATGGAAATGGACGTATTGGCAGGCTGCTTGTCATCCTCTTCCTAATTGAGCAGAAAGTGCTTGCTATGCCTGCACTCTACATCTCGTACTTTTTAAAGAAAAACAGAATTGAGTATTACGACCGGTTAAGTGAGGTGCGAAATCGCGGGGATTTTGAACAGTGGGTAAAATTCTTTCTACGAGCAATACATGAATCAGCGGAGGACGCAGTTGTCACCATTGAAAAATTATCTGCACTTCATGATCGCAATGTCAAACAAATTCACGCTATGGGAAGAGCTTCACAATCAACGCTACTCCTCTTTAGCTATCTTGAGCAAAGTCCCATAATTGAGATATCGAAAACGGCAAAAGCTTTAGGTTTATCTTTCAATACGATATCTAGCGCAGTAAACCGTCTTATCAAGGCAGGCATTCTCACTCAAAGCTCTGGCGAGCATCGAGGCAGAACATTTTCATATGCTGCCTACCTTGATATTCTAAAAGAGGGAACTGAAATTATAGAGTGATTGCCAAGGTCGGCAAGCACTCCAATCCTGCTGCGATAGTACCACTTGGGAAGACAATAGATTTTACTTATTTAACAACACTCGTAGTTATGCGTATAAATATACGCGAGATTGTGAGTACACGTTAACCTTCTGTAATTTTGGTGACTGATATGTTCCCTAGGGGGACTATTGCCTTGTTGCGTACTGCCATGACTTCAGCAGCAATCGCCTGCCTTTTAATTTCACGGATTTCTTCACGTAGTTCATCGACTTCATCTAGCAGTCGGTCGCGCTCTTCTTCTAGCTCGATAATGCGCACAACACCCGCAAGATTAATGCCTTCTTCCTGTGTAAGTTCCTGAATCAATTTCAGCCGCTCAATGTCAGCGTCTGAATACAGGCGCGTATTTCCCCCTGTGCGCTTTGGTTCTACCAACTGCTTGCGCTCATAGATGCGCAGGGTCTGAGGATGCACACCTGCAAGTTCTGCAGCGATTCCTATCATATATACAGGGCGGTGCTTTTCGCGTCTCATTATTTCCCTACCTAACTCATACCTAATTTAGGTGTGCCCTAAGATCACCATCAAGCTCTTGTAGTTCACGCAAGAGCTTACGCTGCTTGATAGACAATTTACTTGGTACCTCTAGTTGAGCCTTCACCAGCAGGTCTCCACTCCCCTTACCCTTAAGCTTTGGAGCACCCTTGCCTTTCATTCTGAAAATCTTACCTGTCTGTGTACCACCAGGGATTTTCAACTTTGCCTTGCCCCCCTCGGGCAAAGGAATCGTTACACTGGCGCCCAGAGCTGCTTCACTTAAGGAAAGTGGCAGGTCAAGCAAAACATCGGCTTTGTCACGCTTGAAGATGGGATGAGGAGCGATGCTTACGGCAATTGTAAGGTCTCCGCGAGGGCCACCTGAATCACTGACCCCACCTTTTTCACGAAACTTTAACTTTTGTCCGTCTACCACACCAGCTGGAATGGTGACGGTCATATCTTTGCCCTTCCCACCAGAAACTGCAGGTGAAATATGAGCCTTGCGTGTTGTGCCTGACAAAGATTCTTCAAAGCTAACCGAGACATCCATTTGATAATCTTGTCCCTTTGCAGGACCACGTCTACCAAAAGGACTACCACCACGACCAGCTGCACCACCAAACATTGAGCCAAAAATATCGCTCATGTCAAAATCTACCTGCTGATAGCTCGTGCGGCCGCCTGCCCCCCCGAAGGGATTGCCGCCACCAAAAGGATTTCCTCCGCCAGCGCCGTAGCCAGGACCAGGGCCGTTTTCGCCAAAGTACTGTCCAAATTGATCATACTGGGCACGCTTTTTTTCATCCGATAAGACTTCATAAGCCTCATTTATCTGCTTGAAAGTCTCCTCATTGCCGCCAGCATCAGGATGGTGAGTGCGTGCAGCTTTACGGAAAGCTTTTTTGATTTCATCAGCGTCAGCGCTTTTTGAGACCCCTAGCAAGTCATAGTAATTTTTATCTGCCATATGCTCTCACCTCCCCTGTTCTATGCATCTGGATTTGTAGATACAACCACCATGGCAGGACGCAAGACACGCGGATTATCGCTATCTTTGCCCATAACGTAACCTTTTTGCAGTACCTGCGTGACTGTCTGTTCAGGCTTTGTAGTATCTTCGATCATTTGCACTGCCTGCGCAGTATCATGATCAAAGGGTTGATTCAGCGGATCAACAATCTCAACCTGTTCAGCTGCCAATACTGCTGCCAGCTTTGCATGAATTGCCTGTAAGCCTTCCAGCATGTCATTGTCTGATTCTTCAGCATGAACTAGAGCAAACTCAAGATCATCTAAGGCTGGGATTAGTGCAGTAATTACGCGCTCGCTTGCTCGCAACAAGGCTTGTGCCTGTTGTTGCGCAAGACGCTTTTTTGTGTTCTCAAATTCAGCTTGAGCACGCAGTGCACGGTCACGTTCCTGCGTTAGCTGAGCCATCAATTCCTCTTCAGGACTAAGCTGTTCTGACTGCTCGGATCCTGCTTTGGCCGCCTTTGCAGCCGAAGCTGCTGAGCCTCCTTTAGAGGTCGCAGCAGCTTCACCTGTGGCGTTACCGGCTTCATCAGATCCCACATCAAAAGCTTCTGATGCGTGATCCTGTGTGTCGCTTACTTTATTTTTTGTCATCTTCGTCAACTACTTCAAAGTCGCCGTCAACAACTTCTTCGCTATCATCATCTGCTGAATCAGCACTGCCATCGTTAGCATCGCTATCGCCGTCTTGCGCAGCAGCTTCATCTTGTACCTGCTGGTAGGCGATTTCTGCAAGCTTAAAACTGGCAGTAGTCAAGGCCTCAGTCTTTGCTTTAATATCTTCGACATCCTCGCCTTCAAGTGCAGTCTTTAGCTCTGCAACCGCAGCCTCTACTTCGTCCTTGGTCTCTGCTGGAACCTTGTCACCCAAATCCGTGATGGTCTTCTCTGTCTGATAGACCAATGAATCAGCGTTATTGCGCGCCTCGACATCTTCCTTCATTTTTGCATCTTCATCAGCGTGAGCCTCTGCGTCTGCAACCATGCCATCAACTTCATCGTCAGAGAGTCCCGTTGATCCCGTGATAGTAATCTTTTGCTCTTGTCCTGTGCCGCGATCTTTTGCACTTACGTTTACGATGCCGTTAGCGTCAATATCAAAGGTAACCTCGATCTGAGGCACACCGCGTGGTGCAGGTGGAATGTTTGCCAGAGTAAAACGACCAAGCGTCTTATTAGCCGCAGCCATTTCACGCTCGCCTTGCAAGACATGAATCTCTACACTGGTTTGTCCGTCAGCAGCAGTCGAATAGGTTTCTGTCTTACGGGTAGGAATCGTAGTATTGCGCTCGATCATCTTTGTGCTGATGCCACCCATAGTTTCTACGCCTAGCGACAGTGGTGTTACATCAAGTAGCAAAATGTCACCCTTGCCAAAGTCACCTGAAAGCACTCCGCCTTGAACAGCTGCACCCAAAGCAACAACCTCGTCAGGGTTAACGCCCATGTGAGGATCTTTGCCCGTAAGCTTCTTTACCAATTCTTGCACTGCAGGCATTCTGGTAGACCCTCCGACTAAAATGACCTCGTCGATTTCGCCCATTTTAACGCCAGCATCTTTCATGGCCTGCTGCACAGGCTTTTTGGTGCGCTCAAGCAAATCGCTGGTGAGCTTTTCAAAGTCAGCACGTGACAAAGTGTAATCCAAGTGCTTTGGACCACTGGCATCTGCGGTAATAAAGGGCAGGTTAATGTGTGCACTCTGAGCAGAGGAGAGTTCCATCTTTGCACGCTCAGCTGCCTCTTTTAGACGCTGCAATGCCATCTTGTCATCGCGCAAGTCTACGCCGTTGTCAGCTTTGAACTTGTCAGCCATCCAGTCGATGACCTTCTGGTCCCAGTCGTCTCCGCCTAGCTGGTTATCACCACTGGTTGCCATTACCTCTACAACGTTGTCGCCCAGTTCGAGCACTGACACGTCAAAGGTACCACCGCCAAGGTCAAAGATAAGAACCTTTTGTTCTTTACCTGCCTTATCAAGACCGTAGGCAAGGGCTGCTGCGGTTGGTTCATTAACAATACGCTTTACCTCAAGGCCAGCAATCTTACCAGCATCCTTTGTTGCCTGACGTTGGGCATCGTTGAAATACGCAGGTACGGTAATAACGGCTTCGGTGATTTTCTCACCTAGATACTTTTCTGCGTCAGCTTTTAGCTTTTGCAGGGTCATGGCAGAGATCTCTTCTGGTGTGTAGTTTTTGCCGTCGATTTCGACTTCCACACGGCCACCCTTACCAGAAACTACCTTGTAGCTAACGGTTTTGATCTCGTCACTTACCTCTGAAAACTTGCGGCCGACAAAGCGTTTGATTGATCCAATGGTGTTGACTGGATTGGTTACTGCCTGGTTCTTTGCAGGTTTACCGACTAGGCGGTCACCCTCTTTGCGAAACGCCACAACACTGGGAGTAGTGCGGTCACCCTCGACATTGATAACTATGGTGGGTTCGCCACCCTCGATGAGCGCCATAGCGCTATTAGTAGTTCCTAAGTCTATTCCTAAAACTTTTGACATGATACATCTCCTTCTCTTTTGTTCTACACTATTTGTCTATAAATATGTGAGTTTTGTAACAGATTAATTTCACGGTAGACTATAATAATATCTAAGCGCATCATTGTCAAGTTTTCTACGACAGAAAAATTAAGATAATTTAAACACTCTTTTTGATGATTGTGCTACTTCAGCAGTTCAGCAGCATCGCTGGCAGCGCGTACTGCAGCAAGCACTTCATCTGCTCCCCTGCTTTTAAGCTCTGCGACCACTGATTCACCTAGGGCAATGGGATCATCATCACTACCCGTCTGCGTAACCCGAAGAATCGTCGTACCATCAACAGACCCTACCATGGCATCAATTCTTAAAGTGCCCTCGCCCTCAAAGCGACAGTAAGCCCCAATGGGTACTTGGCAGCCACCTTCAAGGCGATTCATGACGACACGCTCTGCCGTAATGCAGGTCATAGTTTCAGGGTCAGTAATAAGGGTACAGACCTCTTGCATATACTGGTCATCCTCGCGAATTTCAACGCCCACTGCACCCTGCCCGACAGCAGAAATCATCAAGTCAGTAGATAGGTAGGTTGTAATGCGGTCCCCCCAGCCCAGACGGCGAATACCAGCTGCAGCCAAAATCACAGCGTCAAGTTCACCATCTTCTGCTTTGCGCATGCGCGTATCAAGGTTTCCGCGTACATCTACGATTTCAATGTCAGGACGTAAGCTGCGTACATGAGCAATGCGACGAAGAGAGCTTGTACCCACACGTGCACCTTTTGGAAGCTCCATAAAGCCAGCACCGCTATGAGAAATCATAATGTCGCGTGCGTCCTCACGCGCAGGAATACCTGCCATAACGAGGCCAGGGGGCAGGTCAGTGGGAACATCTTTCATCGAATGCACGCAAAGATCCACGGTACCTGCGATTAGTTCAACTTCAAGCTCTTTTGTGAAAAGACCTTTGCCACCTACCTTTGCCAGAGGTACGTCTAATATCTTATCGCCTGTTGTCTTGATGGTTTTGATCTCGACAGGAAGCCCTGTTGCCTTTTCAACCAGACCCTTGATGTAGTTTGCCTGCCACAGGGCAAGTTGACTGCCCCTTGTGCCAATAACAAGCTTTTCTCTGTCAGTTTTTGTATTCAGCACTGTCATGTCTACTTCTTCCTTCTCATTTTGCTTTGCTATCTAAAGGCTGCCTAAAAGTCTTCGTCCCTACCAGAGAGATCCTACCAGAAAGGTGTTTAGACATCATCAGATGCGCCGCTGGGACGTTTGCCTAGCAAGGTCTTAATCAGACGGAACCCTTTTTTCGCGTCCTGCTCTTCTTCTAAACCGTACAAATAACGTGCAGCCTCTACGGTTGCTACCCCCCTACGGCCACCGCTTGCATCACGCAGCTTGCGTGTGGGAGTATGCAGCATCTTATTTACCACTGATTGAGTTAACTTATCCACGGAATCAAGCTGTTTTTGACTCAGCTCACCTAAGTGCTTGCGTGCGCGTGCCAGCTCTGCCTGACGCATGCTTTCAGCCTGTTCGCGCATGGCTGCAATAGTTGGCTCGACTTCCATAAGTTCAAGCCATTTTTCAAAATTGACGATCTCTTCTTGAACGATGATTTCAGCCTTTGCTGCCTCAACCATGCGCTCTGCCTTATTCGATTCGACAATACCATCAAGGGCATCAACGTCATAGACAAATACATTTCTGAAGTCAGCGCAAGCAGGATCGATGTCTCGCGGAACAGCAATGTCAAAAAAGAACAGGGGACCGCGGCGACGTGAGACAATCGCCGACAATTCCTCTTTAGTGATTACGTATTCAGTGGCTGCTGTCGCAGACACGACAATGTCAATGGTGCGCAGAGCTTCGTAGCGCTGGTCAAACTCTACCGCACTGCCCTGGAATTTTTGTGCAAGCTCTTCTGCGCGGGCAAAGGTGCGGTTAGCAACGACTACTTCGCTCGCGCCGTTTGCCTGCATGTGCAGAGCTGTCAGTTCCGACATTTCGCCTGCGCCCAGCAAAAGGACGCGCCTGCCTTCGAGGGTATCAAAGACACGCTTTGCTAGTTCTACTGCAGCATAGGAGATCGATACGGCACTGCTGCCAATATCTGTTTCGCTGCGAACGCGCTTGCCTGTTTCGAAGGAAAGGCGAAACAGTTTATTGAAGACACGCGCTGTCGCACCTTGTTCGAAGGCAAGGTCATAGGCATCTTTTAGCTGACCCAGAATCTGGGCTTCTCCCACGACCATTGAATCAAGCGAAGCCGACACTTTAAAGAGGTGGCTGACGACAGCCTCCCCCGTTTCAAGGTAAAGGTAGTCAGCTATATCCTTGCGCTGCTGGGCAAGATGCTTTAGCACAAGCTCGTCAAACATCTGATTCAAATCAATATCAAGCTGTGTTACAAAGTAGAATTCGCTGCGATTGCAGGTCGAGACAACGACCGATTCATAGACACGTTCGTCCTGAACACAGCGCTCAAGAATCGCCTTTTGGTCATCTGTTGTCAGCGCAAGCGATTCACGTACCTCGACAGGTGCGGTCTTATGGCTTAAACCTATAAGTGCCAGCTGCATTCTTGCATCTTATCCTATCAGCATCCCTGTGCAAGGATGCGACCGCTGCACCTTGACGTGGAATAAAAGGTGGTGCCCCCTCGGTCAAATGCGATTTGTTCAGGCAAGCAGGCCGAGGGGGACGATATGTCATGCAGGGTAAAACCCTGCGAGTGACTGTGGTTAACGACAGTGTGCTTTGCTGCGCTCTTTTGCGCGCGACGAACCTCACCGTCAACAATGCTTAAAAAGACTTCGGGCAACAGGCCCTTTAGCCTAAAGTAAAATTTAGAACTAGCGCCAATGATGATGTAGAAGCGCTTTGATTCAATGCCTTGCACAATCTTGCGCGCGACAAGGGCAGGGTCAAGTGCCTTGATTCCCCCTGCAATAGCCTCAGTTTCTATTGGGCGTGCAGCGCGCTCTGCAGCAAAACCAGGGGTCAAGGTATCTGGGGGGCAAACAACACTGACCTTAATACCCAGAGGTTTCATCTCAAAGCGCAGTGCCTCTGAAAAACCCATGACAGCAAATTTTGCAGCAGAATAACCTGTATATCCGTAAATCCCCAAATAGCTAGCTACCGAGGCAATGTTTACGATGTGACCACTGCCAGCCTTGGCCATTGCGGGCGCTATTGCGCGGCAGACATTGGCCGTTCCTTCAAAATCAATGCGCAAGTTAGCATCAAAGTAGTCTGCGTCCATTTCCAGGAAACGTCCCACATTGACAATACCTGCAGCGTTAATAAGCAATTCTGGAATCCCGTGCGACAAGATAAGTTGATTCAACTGCGCATCTACCGCTTTTGCATCTGCCACATCAAGAGAGACTGTGGTAATAAGTGCAGGATCATGTGTGTACGCAGCATTAAGTTGCGCAAGCTCGAGAGCAGTTGCCTCAAGTCGTTTAACATTGCGCGCGACTAACACCAAGGGCTTACCCTTGCGGGCATAATGGCGGGCAAGTTCAAGGCCAATGCCACTGCTTGCGCCTGTAATCATTACAGGGCGCACAGGATGCTTTTTCCGGCAGGGCGCCGTTGTCGCCGTGTCTGTAGCAGCCGAGGCACTAGCTGCAGTCAATGTGCTATCCATGACGTCATGATTCATATTAATTGAACGCCCCAAAAACATGGAAGCCTACAGGCAGGGTGCGTGCAAGCACCATCAAAAGAATGATCAATACAGCACCTAGTAAGCTTATATGAGCAATAAGAACCGTGTCAGTTCTTGCGCGGTAATAGAACAGCAGGGCAAGCGAAAAAACAATAAGTATCGCGCCCGAGAGAATGATGCGAACATCCCAAAACCAGGCATGGGCATCGACAGTTATTGCACGTGTAACCCCTAGAATCTGGCCAGCAAAATAGATGGGCAGACCAAAGGAAAGCACCCGAATCCACAGCTTCTCAATGTTTGCCAGCGGTGGCAGTCGCTTGAGAAAATTGGGGGGATTTTTACCGCGAAGCGCCTTTGACTGATAGGCATAGAGAACTGCAGCGATACTGCCCACTAAAAGAAGTGCGTTTCCAAAGGTGATAAGCAAGACATGATAGCCAATCATGGCAGAATCCATTTGCGTTGTCACGAGGTCTGGATAGGGTGCCAATTGACCTCGTGCAGGCGAAATGACCTGCGCAACAAACAGCAGTAGTGTCGCAGAGGGAATAAACAGTGCACCGTAGCGCGTGAATTTAAACAGCAGCCCTAGGGTAAGGTAAACCAATACCAAGGCCCAGGCAAGCAAGACCAACACATTAGAGCCTGACAGAGGTGTTCCCCCATGGTAGCTCGAATAAAGTCCGATCGAAGCCGTCAAAGAAATCCACGCCAGCACCGACACAAGTCTTCCGTAGGGAAAGATCGTGGGTTTGCCACGCACTATTTCAAGTACGTAGATGGCACTGCCAACAAGCAGGCCTACAAAAGCAATCCAGTATGAGTATGTCGCAAGTTCATAAAGCATAATCTGCAGCTAACTACTAAGGGGTTAACTCGATGGCTACTCTGACTGCTTGCCAGTGTCTAGTTTACCCAGCTTTGAGTCCACCGTATCTTGCAATACCTGAATTTCTTTCTCAATCTTTATCGTACGCAACATAAGCGAGACGATATAACCGACAAGCGCAATCCAAATAATGGCATAGGAGGCAATGACATAGGGTGCATCGTGTAATACTAAGCGATAAATTTCTGCCATACTGGGGTGTAAAAGGCCGTCCATGATTAATTCTCCTCACTAACAGTTCCTAGCACCGCTGCAGCAGAATAGTCGGCAGCTGTGTTTGTTTTCAGTTTCTTTGCATCTGACAAAGCGTCTTCGATGTCTTCTTTGATAGCCTCAAGCTGTATGCGTTTTTTCTCTTCGCGTACACGCAAAGTATAGATGGCGTAGCCCAGCATCAACATACCGATAATGCAGATGATGAAGGGAATTAGATTTGTAGTATCCATGCCAGGGTTAAGAGCATCAGTTGGATGAGCCTGAACCTGATTGGTCACGCGCGTAAAGATGAAGGAGAAGGGCACAATAATCCACGCAAGTATTGAAAAGACAGCACTGTAAGTGGCCTTCTTTTCTTCCCCATCGACTGACCTTCGCAGTACAAAATAAGCTACTACAAACATCAGCATGACCGTATAGGTCACCAGTCGTGGTTCAGATAAGAGAATACCGCCTAGTTCCCCCCAGCTATTAATCCACGAGGCTCGCGTCCAAAGTGAGCCTGAAATCATCGTTCCAATAGTAAAGAGTAGCGTAGTTTCCATGGCAATACGGCTACGCAGGTCATAGTTTGGATCCTTGGTTCGCAAAAAGGCAACAGCAAAAATCGCTGCCAGGGTAAAGACCACTAGAGACAGCTGCGCAATAGGTACATGAAAGTAGAAAATCTTTTGGCTGAACCAAGGGTTGAGATAATTAACCGTGCCATCAGGTGGCTGCGGTTGGAATTCGGGTGCAGCCAAAGGAACGCGCGTGTCTTGCACAAAGCCTGGCAGATTCACAGTCGTGTTGTGATACTGCATATTGGCCGAGGTAAAAGCCATGACAAAGGCAAGTGTTGTCAGCAATCCACCAACAACTGCAAGCACGATGGCAATCTGCATCTCGCGTCCTCGCAAGAAGTCGTCTACCTTAGAGAAAGAGTCGTTCATCAGCTTTTATCACACTCCTAAAATGAAGTCGTAAAGAACAAAGGCTGCCGCAATTAAGATGGCATTGTAGATAGTTGCCGCTGCACACATCTGCCAAAAAGTCGTATAGAAGTTAGGGCATCCTGTTATCACCGCATTAAGGGCAGCTACCAGTACCAGTAAAAGTGGATACATGACCGGTATAAAAAGAACAGCTAGGATAAAGTCGCGCCCTGTCGTATTGACAGAAATAGTTGCAAGTAAAGTCCCCACCCCCGCAATACCAATTGTCCCTAGCAGTAAAGCAATGGCAATCATCCACCAAGGCCCAGGGGTAATATGTCCCAGCTGCACAGGTAGTGCACCCACCACATACATTACATAAAACAGTGGCACAACAACCAACTGCACGATCAGCAGAAAAAGTAGGTTCGTTGTTGCCTTTGCTAAAAAGATAATTGGCCTGTCAATCGGTGCGAGCAACAGGGCTTCAAGTTGACCTTGATCATGTTCGTGAATGAGTGATCGATTAAGTCCTAGCATTGAGGTAAAGACAATCATCAACAAAAGTAGGCCAGCTGCAATCGCGGTTACATCAAAGCCTGTGCCTGTCTGCGACAGGGCAATGTAGTAAATCACCAACACCAAGATGCCATAGAGACCCATGGAGGTCACCATTTCTTTGGTGCGCAGTTCCTGAGCAATATCTTTGCGCAGGATTGCCTTGTACTGTCGCCAGCCAGAAATTTTAGGGAGTATGTCCATTTTTGCTGTGCTCATATCAAGAAACACCCAACCCTACTACCTCGCGGTACAAGGCTTTAAATGCACCCCTGTCAATGTTTTGACATTCGTCATAAAGCACAATTTGACCTCGCGACATGATGAGTGCGTGACTGGCCAACTGAAAACCTTTGTCCAAGTCATGACTGACCATCACAAAGGTATGATCATCGCGAATATTAGCAATAAGCGAATCTAAAATGTCAGAAGCATGGGGATCAAGTCCCGAATAAGGTTCATCTAGAAACAAGACTTCTGGTTTTGGTAGCAGTGCCCGTGCAATAGAGAGGCGCTGGGTCATACCGCGACTAAAACCACGCACCACATCATAGCGACGATGCTTTAGTTCAACAGCTTCAAGCAATTCATCAATGCGCTCTTTGGGATTTGGAATGCAGTATAGCTCTGCAAAGAATTGCAGATTCTCTTCGGCACTTAAATCACGATACAAAAGCGGATTGTGGCTAATGATGCCAAGACGTCTGCGTAGCTCATCAGATTCTGTGCGCACATCAAAGCCTGCAATCTGCGCCGAACCATTCTTATCTGTCATAGGCAGAAGTGTTGAAAGTACTTTGAGTAAGGTCGTCTTGCCAGCACCATTAGGACCAAAGATCGAAAGGAAGGCTTTGTCAGGCAGCTTAAAACTAACCTCGTCAACAGCCTTACGCGCGCCGAAGCTGCGCGATACTTTGTGGGCAATAATTGCCGACTTAGCATCGAGCGCAGCCTTGGCGGTAGCATCCTTACTATGTTGCAAACTTTCAGTCACCTATTACTCACCTATTACTGGGCTTTCGCTTTTGCCTTCTGCGATCCACCTGATTTTTTGCCACCTTTTCCTGACGCAGCACCAGCTGGCAAGGCAGGCTTTGGCTTAGCTTTTGGCCATGCCGCTAGGGCATTACCCACCAGAAGAAGGCCTGATCCAATCCACATAATCCAGATGAGCGGATTAATCCTAAGAGTAATTGGAATTCTATCGTTAATCTCAGCACTACCCATCGTGAGGTAGATGTCACGCAGTGGCTCTGACATTACTGACGCATTAACCCTGTGCATTTCTCGAATCGGATCGAAATATCTAATGGTTTGTACGTGACCGAAGAATTCGCCGTCACGATGTACGGTAAAGTGCACCGTTTCTCTGATTTCTTCGTTTTCGTGTTCATACACCGTTGCGCGCGTAAATTCATCAAGATAGAAGCTGTAGTTTGAAATATAAATCATCGCGCCTTCTTCAATGGGCACCTCAACAGCTTTTTCTTCGGCATACATCATTGATCCTACTAAGCCAATGACGGTAAGGCCGATAGCAAGGTGAGAGATGTATCCACCCGACTGAACGCGTGCCTTAATCAAAATACTGCCAAAGGCTTTCACTACATTTTCGCCTGTCGCCTTTACGCGAGCCTTCGTGCCGCGAGCAAAGAGTGCAATGTTAGTCACTACGAGGAAGCACGATAGGTAGAAGGCAATCAGTGCAATGATGTGATAAAGGACTGGCCCATACATCGTAAAGTTTTCTGCCAGCGTAAAGTTAGGGCTTGCCGCCATAATGTCATATACCGGAAGTAGCTGATCCCACCAAACCCATACAAGGCCAGCAAAAGGTATCAGTGACCATGCAGCAGGTCCCCAGATACGATTAAAGAATGTTTTACCATCTGTTGCATTCCAGTTAAGCATCGGGCAAATAGCAATCATCGCAATATAGATGATTCCCAAGAAGCGTGCGATGACCTCATATTGAGCAAGGGCGTACACGCGTCCTGTCGTAGCTTGCGAAGTAGTCATGAACAACAAGATAAGCGTCATCAAGGTCATCATGACATTGTTGATGTAGTACATGGCATCTTTGCCTGTAAGTGAATCAAAGTCACTGTTGTTCCTCAAGTCAGAACGACGCCAGATGACTCCAATCAGCATAACTAACAGCGAGCCAACCATAATGGCAAAGAACATGTCCCTTGCAAAGGGATCTTCAGGGAAGGCGTGCACTGAGTCGATAATACCTGAGCGCACAATAAAGGTACCCATAACAACCATCGTATAGGTAAGAGCCGCCAACATGAGAGACCATATCTTCATGTTTCCTTTGCGACGATACACAGTCATAGAGTGAATCAGCGCAAGACCCGCAAACCAGGGCAGCATCGAAGCGTTTTCTACGGGATCCCATGACCAGAAACCCCCGAAGCTTAGTTCAACATAGGCCCAAATTGCCCCGACCCAAATACCAATACCTAGCCAGTACCATGAAAATACTGCAATGCGGTCACAGGCCTTAACCCAATCAGAGCTAAGGTTGCGCGTAATAATCGCACCCATACCATAGGCAAAAGGAACAGCAAGGCCTGCATAGCCCAGAAAGAGTGTTGGGGGATGAAGTACCATTGCCCAGTGCTGGAGCAAGGGGTTCATTCCAAACCTTGTTGCAGCACCTACAAGCTGTCCATCGACATACATATGTGCTGGGGTTTCTAAGAAGGGCATATGACCCTTGGTAAGAACCATGAATGAACTAAAGACGAGAATCAACAGGTTCAATACCATAAGAGACATTGCATGGAGGCTTGTTTCATCGCTTTGTCTTGAGTTGCGGAAAGCAAGGTAGCCTGCAAACAGCGTCATTACCCACGCCCAGAAGAGCAGTGAGCCTGCCTGTCCTGCCCAGAGCGCAGAAATATCTAGGAAAAACGCGAGGTTCGTTATGTCTTTAGAGTGATTCTCTGCGATATAGAGCATGCTGAAATCACGTGTAATGAATCCCACAATAAGGACCATGACTGCGATAGTCATACCCATCATTGATGCCAGGGTTGCGTAGTTACCCCCATTTTGCATCTGGGCACCAAATGCAGTTGCCCCCTGTTTTTTGCGAATATACCCAAAGACATAGAGGATTACAGCTGCTGCTGCACCCAATAGCCCTAGATATAAGCCAGATTGGCCAAGTAATAGCATGTCTTCTCCTTACATTCCCATCACTGCGTTCCTGTTCTTGCATAAGTACAGAAACGCGCTTTGTAGGTGATAATCCCCGGCGATACAAACAATCACCCCTATCGCTAGCAACTTGCTAGTAATGGGGGTGATGAAATTCCTTATTTATGAATCGGCAATATTGGCAACTACTTCGGCTTCAAAGGCTCCTTCAGAATTGAGGTGCCCGGTAAGCACTACTGCTACCCCATCAGAAACCGAATCTGCAAGGCCTCCTGAAAAGATTACCGGCAATTCGATGCTGGGGTTTTCGATGTCATGAACAACAAGTCGAACCTCAGTACCTGGCGGAGTAATCGAATCATCCACCACGCGAGCACTTACGCGAACAGGAATGTCAACCATGTCCATGTCGCCATCAAAAAGATCTGCCACCGCTACGGCATTGTCAGAAGTGTCATAGCGAGAAGGACATACTGTCACCATTCGTTCAGAGACAATAGTGTTGTCTTCTTCAACTACCCCCGTGATGATAGTACCCGTACCATCACCAAAGTTTGCCGGAGGAGGACCATTAAAGACAACAGCTATTTCTGCATCGGTACCTGAATCCTCATTGAAAACCTTGAATTGCATTGGTTCGGATTGTCTGTCCCAAGAACCTGCAACAACAGTGCCGCTTAGTTGGACGGTCTCTCCCACATAGCGATTCCCGCTATTGTAGAGTCTGTCCACATCAAGACTAAGAGATGTTCCATTGAAGAAAAGGAAGACAAGTCCAGCGATAACGACAATACCAAGAACTGCCGATATACCTATCAAGCGATTACGCGCACGACTATTCATCGTTTACTCCTCACGAAAGAAAGAATATTTAACTGAGTAATAGGAGAAAAATCCCCGCTTACCTGAACAGATTAATACTAGCACAGTAGACTTATATCTGTAAGCGGTATATGAAATATTTTTGCGAAATATTTCATGGGAAATACCTCACAAATTAAGGCTGGTATATCTAGCTTTGATCGAAGGCTTCTTCAAGCTCTCCTGCGCGTTTAACTGCTGCAAGAAAGGCAGCGACTATAGCATCATGGACGCCCTCTGCATCTAAGGTTTTTAAGGCAGCTTCAGTAATGCCGCCTGGACTTGCCGTTGCCGTCATAATTTCTTTGGGGCTACGCGTAGTTTCAAGCAGCATCTTTGAGACACCCACTGCAGTTTGTGCAGCAAGACGCTTTGAGAGGTCTGCTGGAAGACCTGCCCCAACCCCTGCATCAATCAGAGCCTCTATGACATAACTAAAATATGCTGGTCCTGAGCCAGAAATAGTGGCACCGGCACTTTGCCATTCTTCGGGGATATGTTCGCACCTGCCTGCACTTTCAAAGAGTTCAGTGACGATACTTTTCTGGGCATCGCTGACGTTGTCGGCGCAAGAAATCAGTGACATGCCTTCGCCAATAGCTATAGGCATGTTGGGCATGACACGCACAACAGGAATGGTCGAATCAAGCAGCTTATAGTAGTCATCGATAGTAATGCCAATAGCGATAGAAATGAAAAGTGTCTTATCCAGCCTGGGCGCAAGATTACCTAATACGGAAGGTGCAATCTGGGGCTTTACCGCAAACAGGCAGACATCATCTGGCCCGTAACTGCGAAAATCCAGCGCCGATATGACCTCGATGCCATAGCGCTCACGCAAAAGCAGCTCTTTATCATAGTTTGGCTCTATGACAATTACTTGCGAAGGGCAGAGCTTCTTTGCAGCAAGAACACCTGAGAGAATTGCCTCCCCCATGGCGCCTCCGCCAACGACAAGTAGTCTTCCCTTTATTAATTGCTCTAGCTGCTGTTCTAGCTGTTTCATGCACAGATACCTCTTCTATAGCTCTGTAGATATTTCATAATTTATCGAGGAGTAAGAATGTAAACGTTTACTGATGAGCGCGCCAAATGTCCATCAAGGGCATACACAAGCCCTGCCATAAAATCGATAAAACGCTGCTTTTGAGCATTTTCAATCAGCGACAAATCAACCGAAACTGTCTTGCCCTCTTTAAGGTGATTGGCAATCAGCAATGCCTCTGAAAACTCCCTCGGCTTAAAAGAAGTGCTGCCATCTGGGCCAATCCTTGGCTGTCCAGCATAGCGACGGCTCTCTTCTATGTTGCGCACTTCACGTCCTGAGATTTCTGATGCACGCTTCAAGTCAGGTCTGCGCACATGCCTCTTTACAGCACTGGGGGCAGCCCCAGAAGCAAAGGGCGAGTTGGGGGAATGACGGCGGTCTCCTGACGATGAACCGATTGAGACCACCTGACCATTTGGATCCTTTGGAGTCGTAGCAACAGTACCCTCTTTTAGGAATTCAGCTGCAAGTCCAGATGCACCTGTTGAATTGTGCTCTTGATCATCTTCTTCTAGGTATTCAGAATCCCAACTGGGAGCAAAACCAAGCCTCGATTTAAGTTTGTCTATTTTATTCAAACGGGCATCCTCCTTAAGTACTACGTACCCTGCTATACAGGCGCACAGACACGCAGACTATTGTGCAAATAGAGCTGTGCCAACGCGAACGAGCGTCGCACCCTCTTCAATCGCAGCTTCAAAGTCGCCCGTCATACCCATCGAAAGTTCTGTCAGCGACACCGATGAGCCATCACGATTGCTGCGGTCACGAAGCACGCGCAAATCCTCGAAAATCCATCGTACATCTTTGGCGGGAGCAAAAGGAGCCATCGTCATAAGGCCGTTTACTTGAATATAGTTAAGCTCTTCGTTCGCTAAATGCAGCAGCGCGTCCAATGCAGCAGGCTCTATCCCCTGCTTTGCCTCTTCCCCGCTGATGCTGACCTGAATCAAAACAGGCTGTCTAAAGTCGCTAAAGCCACCACCCTGCCTTTCATCAAGTAGCTTTGCGCGCGCATCAATGGCACGCAGTAGACGCTCTGAATCGACAGAGTGAATTAGGCTTGCCCTACCAACAACTTTGCGCACCTTGTTTGTCTGAAGGGGGCCAATAAAGTGAAATTCTATTCCTGCGTCTGAGGTTGTAGTTGTAGCTGGAGCTGTGTCTGAAGCTGAGGTTATGCCTGAGCCTACATTTAAGTCTGCACCTAGCTGCGTGCACGTCTCTATCTTGCGCACAAGCTCATCGGCACGATTTTCCCCAAAGAGGTTCTGGCCACATTCTGCATGCGCGCGCACTACCTTATCTGTGTCAACAGATTTCGATACGGCGACAAGGCGAACGCTTTTAGGGTCTCGGTCCGCGCGCAGGGCAGCAGCATTTAGCTTTGTGCGAACACTGTTAAATGAGGCTACTAGGGTGCTCATGTGATGCAGGCTTAGTCAGTTAGTCTAGGGTCAACTATATACTCTTTATATGATTTTCTGAGGCTCAACTTCTGCCTCTGCTGCCTCAAGCAAGGCGCGCTCGCCTGTGAGGAAATAAGCCAGACGCTCACCAGTATCAACACAATAGTCAGCAATACGCTCAAGCGCACGCGCTGACATGACCATCTTTGAGGCCGCCTCTATTTCATCTTCGTCAGTAAGTCTGCCCAGTTCACGGTAGAACTGTTTATTGAGTGAGTCCACCGGTTCGTCTAGCTCAGGAAGCTTTAGCGCAAGTTCGAGGTCACGATTCTCCAGTGCCTCACGAGCAGCATCCATGACGCGGTAAACAAGGCTTGCCTGTGCCCTGATTAGATCAATCAGTGGCTGCGGAACGGGCTTGTCAGCACTGCGACGTGCAGCGCGAGCAATAGTGGTCGTGTAGTCCCCTATGCGCTCTTGATACATGGCGATAAAGGCCATTGACTGCAAGAAACGCAGATCACGAGCAACAGGAAATTGCGTTGCGATAAGTTCAATGACACGCTCTTCAACATCAAGGGTCAGCGAATCAAAGCGATCGTCATCATCAATAATCTCTTGGGCAACGACTTCATCACCCTTGATGAGCGCATTGACAGCAAGCTTTGTCGTATTGAGCAGTTCACGAAAAATATCTACGACATCTTCTTGAACTTCGTTCATGTCTGATCTGAATTGTTCACGCATATAAACCATCTCCTTAAAGAGAAATTGAGTGTAGATATACCTACTATAGCACCCGCCAGACGATAATCAGCCACTAGCGAAAAAAGTTAACGAACATTTAACCAAATCTGCCCGTTATGTAATCTTCGGTCCTTTTATCAATCGGCGCCGTAAAAATATCGCTCGTCTTACCTGATTCCACAAGCACTGCTGGCTCACCTGCGACTTCTTGTAAAAAGAAGGAAGTATAGTCACTTACACGAGCTGCCTGTTGCATATTGTGCGTAACAATAATGATGGTCACTTCATCTTTGATTTCGGCCATGAGATCTTCAATCTTTTGCACTGAGGTAGGATCAATCGCAGAACAAGGCTCATCCATCAAAAGAACTTCTGGCTGCACTGCCAAAACACGTGCAATACACAGGCGCTGCTGCTGTCCGCCACTAATGGCAAGACCATTTTTATCTAGAATATCTTTAACTTCTTTCCACAGATTTGCACGCTTGAGCGAGTCCTCAACGATGTCATCCAGATCACTCTTCTTCTTAACTCCCTGCAAACGAGGACCATAGGCTACGTTGTCATAAATCGACTGCGGGAAGGGATTTGGCTGCTGGAAGATCATGCCCACGCGACGACGTAAGTCTACAGGGTCTACACCAGACCCGTAGATGTCTGCACCTTTTAGCAGCATTTTACCTTCAAATTTTGTGTCAGGAATCAAGTCGTTCATACGGTTCATACAGCGCAGAAAGGTTGATTTACCACAGCCTGATGGCCCGATGAACGCCGTGATTGCAGAAGGCATGACATCAAGTGAAATATTAGTCAGAGCATTGAAGTCTCCGTACCAAAATTCCATGTTGCGTACATAGTAACTAGTGACCAAGGGATCTGTTTGAAGCTGGGTAGAATACTTTGTTTTATGTGTGGACGTACTCATCTAATTTAGCCCTTTCTATGCACCCTCGATACGAGAGTAGCGCTTTGAAATCCAACGTGCGCTTAGGTTTAGCGCCAAGATAATTAGCAGCAGTAAAAATGCCGTTCCGTAAGCAGAGGGCAAGTTGATGCCTTCGACTGCCATCAAATAAAGGTGTACCGACATCGAGCGGCCAGAATCAGTAGGGATTATGGGCATGTTAATCGCAATACCCATGGTGTAGAACACTACGGCAGTTTCACCGATAGCACGTGCCAATGCAAGGATAAGGCCTGTAATGATACGCGGCGTTGCTGTGGGGATTACCACGCGGCTTATTGTCTGCCATTTTGTCGCGCCCATGCCGTAGGATCCCCAGCGAATATAGCGCGGCACAGCGCGGATTGCCTCTTCTGTTGCGCGCATGATAATGGGCAGCATGAGCAAAGATAGACCCAGTGATGCTGCAAGCATCGACAGGGGTATATTAAGTGTTTCTACAAAAAAGGCTAGACCAAAGAGGCCCATAACAATACTGGGCACACTTGCAAGCGAATCAGCTGCAAAACGAATTGCTTTGACGATACGACCCTGCTTTGCATATTCTGCCAGATACACTGCAGCAAGTACTGCAATGGGCGTTGCAATTATCATGGCAAGACCTGTCGAATACAGTGTTGCTACGATAGTTGGCCAAATGCCACCTTCTGCGTTAACGCCCTCTGGCCAGGTAAAGATAAAGCGCGGAAAGTCTTGCAAGACTACGCCTAATCCGTGATAGCTTACATAGATGAGGATGACGGCAAGAAGTCCAATCGTAATACCGGTAGCTGCCCAAAGAACACCTAGGGCAACCCTATTGCTTAAATGCGCACGACCCAGGCCGCTGTCTGATTTTCTGTGTTCTTCTTTAAGCTCACGAAGTACTTGCATGCCTGTTTTGCGCTGCTCATTATTGGGATTTAAGTTCTGACTCACTATGCCCCACCCCCTTTCTTGATCTTTTTGCGTTTCCTAAATTGCTCTCGTGACAAGAGTCGCACCGTTAGCACTAGGCTCATAGAAATCAGGAAAAGGATTGCTGCCAAGCCAAAAAGTGCCGTTCTGTGAGTCCCTGAAGAGTAGCCCATTTCCAGTACGATTTGACTAGTCATAGTTGAAATTGGCGCAGATATTCCTGCGAAAAGCTGCGGAGCATTACCAACTACCATAAGCACTGCCATGGTTTCACCAATCGCACGACCCATACCTAGGATTGTCGCATCAATAATGCCAATACGCGCAGCTGGAATAACAACTTTCCAGATTGTCTGCCACTTTGTAGCACCCATGGCATAAGAGGCCTCGCGAATACCCATCGGAATAGAGTTAAGGGCATCCTCTGACAGGGTTGTGATGGTTGGCATAATCATGATTGAAAGTACAATCCATGCAGTCAGCGGTCCGAAACCAGCGCCACCAATAAGGGTTGATACTAGGGGCACAACTACCACAACACCAAAGAAGCCAACAACTACTGATGGTACACCAGCAAGTAGTTCTACTGCGGGTCTGATAATGGCGTTTGCACGCGGAGTTGCGACCTCTGACATAAAGATTGCCGTAAGTACTGCCAAAGGAACACCCATGACAAGTGAGCCACCTACTACCACAAGTGAGCCTAAGACAAAGGGGACTGCCCCAAACGTGCCCTCTGCTACCGACCAGGTGGTCCCTGTTAAAAAGTTCCACAATCCGATCTCATAGGTGATTGGAAAGGCGCGCCAAGCAACAAAGGCAAAGATGAGCCCTACGCCCAAAACTGCTAGAAAGGCACAAATAAAGAACAGTGTTGCCAACGAAGCTTCTTTAATTTGGGTACGGCGCGAAACGAGCTGTAGCTTTGTCGCAGGGCGTACCTCAGGGGGCTTTTCACGTTGCGCTGCAGTTTCAGCAAATTCACGCATGGCTACGCTGGGCGTATGTGTAAGGGTCTTTTTGCTGGGATTTGCGTCAGTGCGCAAGGATTCCTTGCCCGCTTCTGCTGCGTCTGCAGGTGCGGGTACGGGTGCAACTTCTGGCGTGGTTGACTCAGGTGTAGGCATCAAATTTTCGTTTGCCGTGCCTTGGTTCGCAGTATCTGTGTTTGTGTTCATGTCTTTATCGTCGCCCATTACTGCCCCTCGGTAAGCATGCGTCTAAATTCAATATGGTCGTCCTCTGTGATGGGCAAGAATCCTGCGTCAATAACAGCACCGTATTGAACCTGGTCAGAAAGGACGAACTCGATATATTCTAAGGTGGCGTCCGTCGGGATGCCGTTAGTTAGAAAATGCAGAGCACGCGCAATAGGATATGTGCCGTCAATGATATTTTCATCTGTTGCTTCGACACCATAAAGCGACAATGCTTTTACCGTCGTGCTAACGTGCCTGGGCTCTACGAAGCCTACTGAAATATAGCCGATGGCCTCAGGGGTGCGAGCAACTACCTCACGTACCTGACCAGTACCTGGCAGCACAACTGAGTTGACTTCAAATAGCTCGTCTTCCATAACGGCAGATGCAAAAGCACTACGCGTACCAGACGCTTCATCGCGGTTAACTATTACAATGGGCAGGTCTTCTGCACCAAGTTCGCTCCAATTAGTGATATTCCCCGCAAAGATGTCACGCACTTGCGCAACGCTTAGGTCGCTGATGGGATTTGAAGGGTGCACAATCACAGCAATTCCGTCATAGGCTACGGGGATTTCGCGCAGGTTCATGTCGAGTTCACTTCCACGAAGGTCGCGTGACGCCATTCCAACATCAGCGGTACCAGAAAGACCAACAGCTTCAATTCCAGCTGATGTCCCCATGCCTGAAACTAGCACGTTGTAATAAGGTTTGGCAGCTTCGAATTCTTGAGCGGCCACTTCTGCGATAGGCAGAAGCGTAGTCGAGCCTGAGACAACGACTGTGCCTTGAATGTTGCGATTTGTGCAAGCAGATAGCACAAACGCAGACGCTATGAGAAATCCTGCAAGGGTCAGCACCAGAGAGAGCTTCGCCCACTCCTTTGCGCCAGACCCGCTAGACTTGCCAGAACTCTTTTCGCAAGCCGAGTAGCACACAATACCACTGTTCGCAGCCATAGTAGTGTGTAGTTCCTTTCACTATTTTGTTAGCAAAAGCGAATACCATAATGCATTTATTCGCGATGTTAAATTATAGTAAAGTGCTGCTACTGGCTACAAGAGAGCATATGTTAAATAATTGTAAACGCGGTTTATCTTGCGTGGTGTATTCTTAGCTCCTGGCCCACCAATCTGCCAGAGGGTAGAATTGTTATGACTAGCAAAGATCTAGCATTCTTCTGTGCATGGCCACACACTTCTTTCTGTATCAAGCTAAAGCTTATTTATCTGACAAAATTGCGCTTGCGTTCACCCGCATCATCAGGCCCTTCGCAAAAGACATAGACTGTGCCTCCTACCACCTTTATATCGACTATCTCAATATCTGCAAAATCTACATTTCCGAGCAATCTGGATAGATCGCTTTTGGTGGCAATGCGTTTGGCATCTCTAATATCTCCAGATGGGTTAGTTCCTCTGCAAGCCGCAAAAAGAATGAGGGCAATTACAGCGATTACAATAAGGATAAGAGTCTTTTTGCCATTGTTCCACACACTGCCCTCCTAAGCATTTGCCATACCCAATGCTATATCATAGATGAGCTTAACCAAGAGAAGATAGTTTTGCAAGGGGGCATTATGAGGAAAATTCGCATAGTTGCAATTGTAGCTCTTTTCATTCTGGTGATACCTCTTTTGTCCTGCAATAGTGACACGGTGGAGCCTGATAACTTCTCACTTGCTGGAGCGTGGACTCAATACTCAGAATCATCCAAAGGGGCTCACAGGGCAACAGTCTTTTTTGGTGGCAGTGGAAGCGGTGAGATTTGGAGTGTGGCTACAGATGGCATAGGCTTAACTGAAGTCCACAACTTTGAATATAGAATAGTAGAGTTCGAAAAGGTAATCCTCAGCTATGATAGCGGAAGCAGCGACACACTGCACCTGTCATATTTCCATAAAGATGAAGTTACAATTACCGTTGAAGGGCGCTCTGATTGGTTTGATAATGGAGTGCTGACGCGGGCAAATGACTAGAGCTTCCTTATGGCCACTTAAGCAGTGACAGCTACTTTAACCCAAGAGGGCTTCGGCGAATTCGCGAGGGTCGAAGGGGCGTAAGTCATCAATGCCTTCCCCTACGCCAATGCGAACAATGGGAACCTTTAGTTCGCGAGCAATAGCTAGAGCAATGCCGCCCTTTGCCGTGCCATCAAGCTTTGTTAGGATTAGCGCATCTACTGACAGTAGATTATTGAACTCGCGTGCTTGCACTAAGCCATTTTGGCCTGTGGTTGCATCAATCACTAACACCGTAAAAGTCGGTGCCTGGCTTTTATCTCGCGTTACGCGCTGCACTTTTTCAAGTTCGCGCATCAAATCGGGTGAGGTGTGCAAGCGTCCTGCGGTATCAATCAAGGTAAGGTCAGCACCCATAGCCTCTGCTGCCTCAACTGTTGCGTAGGACACACTTGCTGGGTCAGTTCCGCGTTCGCGGCGAACAATGTCAACCCCTGCGCGCTCTGCCCAAATATCAAGCTGCTCTGCTGCAGCTGCACGAAAAGTGTCAGCGCTTCCTAGGATGACGCTGCGCCCTGCGTCCACTGCCTGTTTCGCAAGCTTGCCCGTACTAGTAGTTTTGCCTGTGCCATTAATGCCCACCATAAGTATAGTTACGGGATTAAATTGAAAAGGGTCACCTGCAGTTTCAAATTCCCCTGCGATGATTTCAATAAGCAGTTCACGCACACCATCCATGTCAGGAATGCCCTGAACTGCAATCTGCGTGCGCAGCTTTTCGACAATTTCTAGCGTAGGCTCAAAGCCAAAGTCTGCTGAAATAAGTGTCTCTTCAAGCTCTTCGAAAAAGTCGTCATCGATTTCAACTACGCGACCCATCAGGGTATTAAGTTGCCCCCCTAGACGTTCACGACTTTTTGAAAGTCCTTGTGATAAACGATCTTTCCAGCTACTCACGAATGACACTCCTTACTACATAAATTTAAGTTTGAGCAAAGGGCTTGAGGTGGGCGCATAAGCATTCTGGTTGAAGGCGAAGCGTAGAAACCTACGTGAGCATTCAAGCGGGAAGCTTAGGTGCCCGCATCAAGCCCTTTGATAGCTTGTTCTAGGCGCTGACTTACCAACTTCGAAACCCCATCAGCCTGCATAGAGACACCGTAAAGGGTGTCTGCCATTTCCATAGTGCGACGCTGGTGAGTAACAATGAGGAATTGAGTCTCTGCACGCATAGTGTTAATGAAGGCAATGAAGCGGCGCAAGTTACTGTCATCAAGGGCTGCCTCAACTTCATCTAGGATATAAAAGGGGCAGGGTCGACTGCGCGACAAGGCAAACAGCATGGCAAGAGCTGTCAATGCCTGTTCACCACCTGAGAGAAGTGACATCTTTTTCAGACGCTTGCCTCGTGGCTGAACATAGAAGTCAACACCTGTTTCATCAGGATTGTCAGGATCAGTCATCAGAAGCTGTGCGCGCCCACCAGGGAATAAAATCGAAAAAATGTCTTGAAAATGCTGGTCAACCTCCTCAAAAGTAATGAGGAAACGCTCTTTCATCTTGCGATCAATCGCAGCGACTACTTTATTGAGTGCCTGTGCAGCACCCTTAAGGTCACTAATCTGCCCGTGCATGAATTCACTTCGAGCCTTCAGGGCTTCGTATTCTTCGTGTGCCACTGGGTTGATGCTGCCCAGCTTGCCCAGTTTCTTGCGCAAAGTAAAAGCCTGATCCTCAGTCTTGTGGCGATCTTCGACAGCGGGCATGGTGAGAGCCATTTCAAGCGGTGTTTTGTGCTCTTCCGTAACGCTACGCACTGCCTGGTTTACCTTGAGCTCGCATTGACCTTTGATGATGCGCACTTCCCCTAGGTTTGAGAGGCGTGATTCAACTAGCTGTGAAGCCTTGTGGACGGCCTCTTGAGCGCCCTGGATGGTTTGGTGCAGGCTAGCACTGTCATCTTGCTCGAGGTTTGCCATGTCGCGCAGCATAATTTCAAGTTGTTGTGCACGCTCTAGCATGAGGGCGAAATCATCGTGCAGAGGGGTCAGACGTTCACGTAGTAGTTCAAGTGCTATCTCACGCTGCTTGCTAGTAGTGATGAGTAGTTCAAGTTGTTCAACTTCAGATGATACTTGGGTCAGGCGTGTGCGCAACTGTGCTATGCGCTCACTTGTCGTGGCAAGGTCAACATTGCAGTCATTTGTCGCTTTATTAGCACCCATCTCTTCCATAAAGAGGGTTTCGCGCGCACTTGCTGCCTTTTCCTGCGCTTCAATAAGCTCTGCAAGCTTCTTTTCACAGGTTTCGCGCTCTTCGTCAAGTTCGATTAGGCGCGGTTCGTGGATGCCGATCTCTCGCTCAACGCTTTTCAGCTTGCGTTCTGAATCAATCTGTTCGCGATCCTGCTTTGCAATCTGGGCTTCAAGGCGCGCAATCTCTGCGCGAAGAGAATCGTGTTCCCCTGCAATTGCTGCGTTCTTTTGATTGAGGTCAAGGGCATCTGACTGCGCTAACTTCAAGGCATCTTCTGCAAGTCCTACTTCGGCCTCTGCACCTGCTACTGCCTGCTCTAGATTTCCTAGTGCTTCTTGCAGTTCTCCCTCGCGGCGCTTTCTTGCAAGCACACCAGCGTTGACTCTTCCATCTGCTGTTTCGGCACCATTGTCATCGGTGCTTTGACCTGCCGCAAGCACCAACTTGCCCTGAGGCCACACTGCAGAACCATCCCGCAACACAAAGCGATATCCAGGATTTTGCTCGCTTGCAGCAATTGCCTCTGGCAAGGTTTTTACCAGATAGACATCGCCTAAAAGCGACTGCACCGCAGGAATGAAGCGCTCTTCTATGTCAAGTACGTCCATAAGCGCTGTGCCACTTTTTGGCTTCACAGCTTGAGCCTGCGTAGACTTATCTTTTGCACCGGCATCTTCTCTGGCCTGACATGTCAGAGGAATAATGGGGAGCTCTGCTCGCTTTACCCCTGATTCATCAAGTGCACTGCTAAGAGCAATTGCTGCTTGCCAGTCTTCGACAAAAACGCCAAAAACATCACTGCCTAGCAGTCCTTCAACAAAGGCTTCATCTAAATTCGAGCCTGGTTTCAGGCGAAGATGATTGACAATAGGACCTAGGTAGCCCTCGGGTTTTTTTCGTAGGCTGGCAAGGCTTGTCAAAGTAGGTGAGGCCGCCTCGAAAGCGCGGTCTATTTCTTCGATAGCTTGCAATTCTGCGCGCGCAGCAAAGAGTTCTTCGCGGCGCGATTCAAGTTCGCGGCGGCGCGATTCGACGACACGAACGCGCTTGTCAACATCAGCAGAGGCAAGGGTGCGTTCACGCAAGCTGAGGGTAAGTTCTGCCTCAAGTGTATCAAAGCGTGCCCTGCGGGCAGCTAGAGTATCACGCAGTGCTGCAGCCTCTTCTTCTAGGCCAACACAGCGCTCGCCTAGAATGTCTCGCTGAGTAATCAGCGAAGCTAGGGCCTGGTCATTTTTCATCGCACGTTCAGTGCAATCTTTTAGCTGTGCTTGAGCCTTGCGGACTTCAGTGACCAGAGTAGCAAGTTCTGCGTCAGCATCAGTACGCGCACGCTTTGCCTGTTCTGAGGCGCGACGGGCCTCTGCAAGTTGCTGGTATAAGACTTCTAGTTTTGCGTCTGCCTCTGCGCGTTCTGCACTAAGCCTATCACGCTCTTCGCGGGCAGTGCTGATGCGCTTTTCTGCAGAATGCATATTCTGGCGCAGCTCAGAGAAGCTTGCGACAAGGTTTTTTCCTTTTTCGTCAAGCAGCAATTTGCCACCTTCAAGGCGCTCGACCACCTTTTCACAGCGTCTACGCTGCTCGCTAATGTCGCCAACGAAAAGACCTTTTTCCTCTAGCATATGCTGGAATTTTTGAAGCTCTTTTTGGCGTTCTTCATGTTCATAGCGTGCAAGATCAAGGGCAGCGTCAGCCTCTTTTTCTCGCTTACTAATCTGCTCATATTCCTTTTGCAGAATCCTAAGATCATCTACTGCAAGGGTAACTTCAATTTCGCGCAGCTCACGACTAAGCTCAGTGTGTTTGACAGCCTTGCTGGCCTGGCGTTCAAGCGGGCGTAGCTGGCGATCAATCTCGCTTGCAATATCACTTGCACGTGACAGGTGACCATCAAGTCCCTTAAGCCTGCGCAGGGCACGCTCTTTGCGCTTTTTGTGTTTTAGTACGCCTGCGGCCTCTTCGATTAGGTCACGGCGAACCTCAGGGCGCGCGTCCAAGACTTCTGCTAGACGCCCCTGACTGATGATTGAATGGGCTTCTCGACCTAGACCGCTGTCATGCAGTAGATCAAGAATGTCCATGCGGCGGGTAGGGCTTTGGTTGATCAGATATTCACTCTCGCCGCTGCGATACATACGGCGCGTAATGGTAATCTCGCTAAATTCGAGCGGTAAAAAGCCATCACTGTTGTCCAAAACCAGGTCAACCTCTGCCACCCCTACAGCCTGGCGAGCACTTGAGCCTGCAAAGATGACGTCTTCCATAGACTGGCCGCGCAAAGACTTTGCGCTTTGTTCGCCCAGCACCCATAAAACAGCATCGGTGATATTGCTTTTTCCTGAGCCATTAGGGCCGACAACACAAGTAACCCCTGGCTCGAGAGCCAGGAGGCTACGATCTGCAAAGGACTTAAAGCCCTTTAATTTAAGCGACTTTAGGTACAAAGACGTTTACTTCTTTGTCTCAAGAGATTTTGTACCACCGACGATGGCCTCCATGACCTGCTGGCGCAAATCGCCCATAGCACCCGGAGTACCATTAAGCATGATGGTAGAAGGACCATGTTCACCAAGGCGTTGGAGGGTATCCATGTACTGGTTTAGCATAAGCAGGTTGAGCACTTCTTGTTCATCCATACCGTGTTCTTCAAGCTGTTTGAATGATGCAGCAAGACCATCAACAATTGCCTGGCGTTGATCAGCAATACCCTTACCTTCAAGTTTTTGGCGCTCTGCCTCACCTTGTGCGCGGGTGACCACTTTGATGCGGTCAGCTTCTGCAATTTCTTGGGCAGCGATGCGCTGACGCTGGGCTGCATTAATGTTGTTCATGGCATCTTTTACGTCACGTGCTGGATCAATTCCTGTGATAAGCGTGTTTACAATGATGATACCGAAGCCACGCATACCATCAGCAAGGTTCTTTTGCACGTTGCGTGCAACATCGTCTTTTCTTTCAAACACTTCATCAAGATCCATCTGCGGCAAAGCACTGCGGATTGCGTCAGCAATGTAGGCTTGAATCTGGCGCTCTGGGTCAGAAAGTTCATAGTAAGCCTGAGCAGTTTGCGCTGGATCAATACGGTACTGCGTCGATACTTGAGCAGTTACAAATACATTGTCACGCGACTTAGTCTCAAGATTTGCATCAAGGGACTGAACGCGCAATTCAAGAGTCGCTACAACACGGTCAAGCACAGGTATGCGCAAGCTAAAACCAGGCTGGGCAATACGGTGAAATTTACCTAGGCGTTCAACAATCTTTACTGTTTGTTGGCTGGTAATAACAATACCCGCATAGATAATACTTCCTGTAACGACCACAACCACGATAATCGCAGTAAAGAAAAATTCCATCTTGCTTCCTCCTCATATAGTTGGAACGTTTATTATAATGCCAGAATGTGTAAGACTAATCCTTGCTTCAAAGATTGCAGCAGTTAGTATCTCAGAATTCCCAAGACAACATAACGTGCATTGTCAAAGTCATATTCACAGGTCGACATGCCCAGTAGGCGATCCCCTGGTTGAAAGCTTACATCGCTTTCAAAGGTGGTGCGCTCTGCTGCAAATTCAAGCAGGTAGGGAACATTTTCCTGGAACATAAAGGCATTGGCGCGAAATTCCCCCTCTGCCACTAAGAATCCATACATAAGATCAACGCGATAGTTGCGCTCTGGTGTATACAGGAACATAACGGGATGATCTTCAAAGAAGGCCTGTCTGCGATAGGCATTAAGTGTGCCAAACATTGCGCCTGACCTCATGTGGTGACCATAAATAATACTAAGCAGGTCAGAGAAGTCTGGGCTATGGTTAAAGTCAAGAAAGATCGACCCATTTGCATTGAAGGTGCCATCTGGTAGACGACTGAGGAAGTGGACATAATTGTCAGTGCGCATGATGGGATAGTCTATGGGCGTGCCCGGAGAGTATATCCACCCAATGATGTCGGGGCTGACATCTGCATGCAGTCCGTCCCAGTCAATGTCTCTGGGAGGAATGCCCAGCTCTGCATCCCGATCACTGCCATCGCCCTCGCCAACATGCCCACGAATTGCCCCGTACGCAGCATTTCCTGACGCATATATCTCTTGAATCTGGTAATAGCGAAACCCAGAATACCCAAAAACAGCCAGCGCGGCCACTAATAAAATCCACAGAAAAATTCTCTTATTCATACGAAATAGTATAGCAGACTAGAGATGTTGAATCTGCTGCTATTTAGAGGCTGCTTCAAGGTTAGTTGGAGGCGTCAGCTGAAAGCACTGCAACTATCTAGCGCAGAGTTACTGCTTTGGCAAGCAGACTTTCACAGTCCTTTTCGCCCTTTTTGTCATAATAAATCAAATAAAGCGTAAACAGCATGATGACAGCACTGATACCCATAGCAAAAATCATTCCAACAGGATCTGCATAGTCTCCTGTCTTTGGCCCCTGTACAGGGCGGCTTGATCCCACTGCTGGAGGAACAGTAGGAGGAGTCTGACCCGGGGCAAGGGGGGTCTCTGGTGGTTCTTGAACTTCGAAGTCGCGGCCTTCATAGTAGTTGATAAAGGTCAATGCACCTACTGATCTGCCGTTCTCATTGCTTACTACGCGGTCTGCAACCAGCTGTCCATCTCTATTACTTACCGTATCAGTTATGGTGTACACTGCCGTATCAAACCTATAGTTAGCGGCACTATCAGGGATTTCTCTTATCGTGTAGACAAAAGTGCCGGCCTCTGTATAAGACCATGTTCCAAATTCTCTGCGACCGCTTCCCGTGATAGTAATGTCTTTAATCGTTCCTGTCGCACCTGCAGGCATAGGCTGGCCTTCATTTTGTGCCTCAAGCCTAAAGGTAAAGGTATGATCACTAGCTGGATTTCCCTGCACCATTTTGATAACAGGCGGGTCAACTTTAAGTTCTGGATCACTTGCCAAAACTTGATACCCCTTGTTGAACACAATGCGATCAACTTCCAATTTTGCCGAAGAAGAGCCTGTGCCTGTTCTCGAGTGGATAGCTCTAATCTCGGCCTGAAGTCCCCCATCAACATTTCTTACTCCAATGACAAGAGTGTAGATGGTGTCATCAAGCACATAACCTGGTCGTGCTACTTGATTGCTTCTTACTTCATAGTTAAAGAGGCCTGCATGCGAAAAGTTGATAGGCCCAATATCTTTTTGTTGGTTTCCTGACAAAATAAAGTCAAAGTGATTACCAACAGCACCCTCTGGCAGTGGATACGCAGAATCAAGAGCTTGCAGTACATAAGTGTTAGTGCCCTCACGCGTTACTCCAGGAATGACCGCAAATATTTGTTCTACTGGAATTGAAATAGATGCAGTTGCTGCATGTGCCTTAAGGGGAATGAGCATTACCGACAAGACCATGACTATCGCAGTCATCATAAGCGCTAAGAAGCACCTGTTTGTTATTTTTTTAGTATGTACTGCATCCATATTGCTACCTCAAATATTCTCGTGGTTTGTTCAAGCTCTTGCTTTCAAACTGCTGCTAACAAGCTACTGTTAAATCAGCAGATTTCTTCCCCAACTCTACAAACCGTAGAGCCTTACTATCTCGCTAGCAGAATCCTCTAAGCTTGTGGGGGGATGTGTGTACTCCCCCCCCCACAAAATCAAGTTACGATACTGCAAAAACACTACGGGCAAAAGATATATACCTCAAATCAGCTTTTAGACAAGACTCTAAGAACTGATTAATACGTGAGTGACATCTGCTCAATACGTTGACGTGAACGTGAAGCAACCATCATGCTCAAAATCAAAGTTGCGCCAATTATGGCTACCAAAATAGGCATGGATCCAATAACTAATCCTGTCAGTGGTGAATGATGATGAGTGTTAGTAAAGTCAGCTGCGTTTCTGCCTGCATCTGAAATATTACGTGCCATTGACATTCCGAAGTTTATGCCTTCTCCTGCCGCATAAGACGCTGCAGGTTCACCACCAATCCTCACCTCAAGTTCCCCGCTGTATTCAGGCTGCTGTGTCTCAGATACAGTAAAGCTTGTACCTGTTGGAAGCACCGGAATGACCAGTCTTTCACCGTCGCTTAGGGTAAAGCTTAGGGTAAAGTCAGACGGGGGTCCCTCAGGGTTGGGGATGCCCACAAGGGGAATGGTGCGAACAGACTCGCCAGCTGCGTTCAGAATGGTTGCAACTGCTGGCTCAGCAAACGCAAAGGGGGCGTCACGATTGAGTGCTTCTGCTGGAATTTGCAACTGCATGGTGAACTCAAAAGGCAAGACAAGGTTTGCGTGGTCACCCACAACCTTATTTGTGACTTCCAAGGCGGGATTATTAAGCGTGCCTATGATATCTCTGGTAAATGTATTGGTGAAGCGAAGATTACTGTAAGTGCCTGGTTCTCCTGGTGTACCTGGAGTAGGATCAACCTTGCTTGTAGGATCTGAATCTTGCGGCAGGGTTCCTGGAGTCCCAGGGGTAGCTGGCACTGCAAATGCCCCAGTAGGAATCAGCTTACCTTCGTGATTTACAACCGTAACAACTACAGTAAACTGCTCATTTGAATAGACCATGTGCTCATAGTCTGCAAAAATATTTGTGTTGTGCCTTTCTGACACTCTGAAAATAAAGTCACCCGCATGCGGCCAGGCAACTCCAGCTAAGAAGTCTCCTGTCTCTGCCATGGGATCGGCACCTGCAGTAAACGATACTGACGCTGATAGCGTAGTTTCAATAAATGAAATGTGTTCACTGCCCATTACTGAGAGATTTCCTGTTGCCCGATCACGAGCCATTTGCTGGAAATCGAAAGTAAAGCTTGATGCTGGAATTGTTGTTCCTGTCGGAGCAGCAATCCGCTTTGTAATTGCTGCCTGCACAGCAACTGGTGGTTCTGGTTCTGCCATTGCTGGCAGAGCAGCTCCCAAACTTGTAACTAATGCTACGACGATAGCAAAAGTCAATTTCGAAATGTATTTCTTCATTTCCCTCTCCCTTTCCTAAATCCTTTGCCTGTTTCTACGCTTTTACTACGTTCTTGCCTATCCAAGCACACACAAAAACACACTGTCTTGATCGTTTCTTATCTCGACAGTGCCTTTAAATATGTGCGATGAATATTCCTCACAGAGAAACACCCTAACTGGCGGTTCGCAGATACGGTCAGCTTCTTTTCCTCACAAAAGCGGCAGGTTAAGCTGCCAGCCCCGTGTACCTAGTGTAGCAGTTTTGAACACAAAATGTCCACATTCTTTTCAAACAATCTTCAAAGCCTTCAAGCAACTCGAAGGTTTCTGCTCAAACCTGAGCACTTTAGCCGATGTCTGAATACACCAAGTAGTGCGATCCCCCAATTGGGTATTGGCATATAGTTACATACTTTTTGGTAATGTGTCAGAATTAGGCACAATTATCATGAATTGTTCATATTTGGTTCATACCCATCACAACAATTCGCAATTTTCGCCTCAAATTGCGCTAATCCCGCATGAAAAGAAGCACCAAAAAAGAAGCTGTCAGTTACCTTGCGAAAAGAATGGTAAAAAGACGCTGCCCAATGACGCACACAAAGCGGCAGAAAGAAATTATCTTGATGTCGTGCTAGTGCTACAGGCCTCTTCGCCTGAAGATTGATGTCACCTTGCCTAAGGTGTCGTCGGTAGCTACTGGTCCATAGATGCGACTGTCTGTTGCACCGGTGCGATGATCGCCTAACACAAAAACATGTCCTGCTGGAACGGTAAGGGGGAAACTGATCTCTGATTCATAGCGCTCGGTGTCAGTAAAGATGCCCGCTTCCTGCTGACGGGATCCATTGACCATCAGTCCGCCTGCCTCAAAGTCAACTGTGTCTCCTGCTATTGCCACCACCCGGCGAACTTGCATTTCCCCCTGATAGCTCAACACAACCAGATCTTGTGCAGCATATTCTGTATCAAAGCGCGAATACATTATCAAATCGCCAGATTTGACATGTGGATCCATCGAGGCAGAAGTGTACTGAAATACTCCAAAGATAAAAGTGAACAAGGCAACGACGGCACCTGCGATAACTGCAATTTTTATCAGCAATGACAAAATGTCGCGTTGCAAGCCCGTTCCCAAAAGCGGTGGTTTTGTGTTGTAGCGATAGTTAGGATTAGGAACACCTGTACCTGGCCCCATCTGTCCAGCAGGGCGAGTCCCCGTAGGCATAGTGCCAGGGCGAGCCTGCTGTAAAGGGGCAGGAGTCCCAGGAGGGTTAGAGGAAGCAGGGCGAGTCCCTGGAGGAGTTGCCCCAGAAGGAGAACCTGCAGGGCTTGCTCCTGCAGGAGCAGTACCCTTGGCAGAGGGAGCAGAAGGAGCAGTTGTAGAAGGCGTAGTGCCAGGAAGAGCTTGCCCAAGACCCGTGTGCGCAGCACCCTGAGCCTGCGAAGCAGCTTGTCCAGGCCGAGCCTGTTGACCGCCCGACTGAACTGTAGCACCCAAATTTTGATTCATTCTACACTCCTTGATAGATTATAGCTAATTCATAAGGTACACTAGGGCATAGCAAGGCGCAAGATGAACAGGACAAAGGTTTCTGAGTCTTAACACGAAAGGCAAGACCATGAGGTTCGCACAAAGAGCACAGTCACTGGACAACTCCTTTATCGGAGAGATTCTAAAAGCTGCCGCAAATCCTGATCTGATTTCATTTGCGGGGGGCCTTCCTAATCCTGGACTCTTCCCTGTTGCAGAGATCCAAGCTGCTACTGACAAGGTATTGTCAAGCGATGGTCAAACCGTCTTACAGTACAATACCAGCGAAGGCTACGGACCGTTGCGTGAATTTATCGCCGAGCGCTACTATGGCGGCGCACATAACAATGTAGGGGCTGGCAATATTTTAATTACCAGCGGCTCTCAGCAAGCACTTGACATCATTCCTCGCCTGTATATAAATCCTGGAGACGGCATCATTTTTGAAAGGCCTGGCTACTTGGGTGCCCTACAAGCCTTTGATCTTTCAGAGCCGCAGTATTTCGAAGCGCCTGTAAACGAACAAGGTGTTGATGTAGAAGTCTATGCAGCGACCTTGCAGACAAATCCAAATGTGCCGCTTGCATACTGCAACCCTAACTTCCAAAACCCTACTGGTGCTAGCTACACGCTTGAAACCCGCGAAGCACTGGCGCGCATACTGTCTAACTACGAAACGCTGCTTATCGAAGACAATCCCTATGTGGAATTGCGCTTCGATGGCAAACAGCCACCCTCTATGAAAGATCTTTTGGGCGATCAGGTCATAGCGCTTGGCTCATTTTCAAAGATATTCTCTCCCGCCATGCGCATGGGCTGGATTTGTGCGTCACCAGACATCATTCAGGCACTGACCGCGATTAAGAGCGCCTGTGACATGCACACAAACTACTTCACGCAGCGCATCCTCTTTCAATACCTGCAAGACAATGATTTTGACGCACATCTAAAGGCTACGATTGATACCTACCGCAGCAAATGCGCCCTTATGCTTAAGGCCTTAGCAGAAGAGCTGCCCAACGATGTAAATTTCGTGCGCCCTGAAGGAGGCATGTTTACCTGGCTGACCTTGCCAAAAGATATCAAAGCTATGGACTTACTTGCCACATGCAAAGAGCGTGGTGTGTACTATATTCCAGGAATACCCTTCTACGCAAGTTCTCCTGACGAGCACACCCTGCGCTTAAATTTCTCAAATTCCAGTGACGAAAATATCGTCAAGGGTATCAAGATTCTAGGGCAAGCAATTACTGAATTCCGCAGTTAGCGACGTCTGCGACGAGGGACTCTGGTCTCAACTTGAGAATCAGCGTGTCGGCCAGCAGCGCCCCTCTGTGAAGATTCACCTCTTTGAGGTTTTACTTGACCTGACAAGGGTTTGTCGCCCTTGCTACCCCTTGTCTTATTTCTGCGCGGCTTTGGTCTTGCCTTAGCATTCTTGTCGCTACTCTTATCACTATGAGAGCTGCGTCTGCGACCCGTTTCGCCCTCTTTTCCTTTTGTCTGGCCACCTTGCTGCCCTTGCTCTTGCTGCTGACCCTGACTTTTACCGCGTCCCTTTTTGCGACGTCGTGAACGCTTTTTGCCACCAGAAGCCTCTCCTCTTTCACCTTCTTTTGCAGCAGAGTCATCAGACTTTGAGCGACGAGTCTTTCTGGGCGACACTTCTCCGTTGTCAATGGTGCCCGTACCTTGAGTTGAGCTAAGTCCCCTGAAATCAAGACCGTCAGTAGACAGCGCAACACTGCGCACTTGCTTGCTTTCCTCAACAAGTTCTTCAAAGACATCAGGAGCAACCTTACAGGGACAGCCTTTGCAGCCCTTCTTGCCACGCTTATCGTCTTTGCAAGACATACGCGCAAGAGGAACAACCAGAGAATCACCCTGTTTTTCTGCGTCTTCACTTCTGAATTGCAGCTTGACCGTTTCACGCAAGGCATCGCGTTCAACAACCTTGCCACAACCACGAGGCGTATCAATCAAAGCGCCTTTTTTAGGTGCGCGTTTATTGAAGTCCTTGTAGGCCTCTGCTTCATAGCGTAAACAACACATCAAGCGTCCGCAGACGCCAGAAATCTTACTAGGATTTAGGGGAAGGCCCTGGTCTTTGGCCATTTTAATAGACACAGGGGCAAATTCTCCACCCAGACGCGCGCAGCACAGAATCTCTCCGCAATGTCCAAGGCCGCCTGTCATACGTGCCTCATCGCGTACCCCAACTTGACGCATCTCAATGCGCCTGTGAAAATGCGCTGCCAAATCGCGCACAAGTTGACGAAAATCAATGCGCTCTTCAGCAGAGAAATAGAAAATCATCTTTTCTTGGCCAAAGAGAATCTCGACATCAGCTGGCTTCATGTCCAGGCTATTTTTCTCAATGTATTCGCGAAATATGGGAATTGATGCGCGCTCTTCATCTTGAAGCTCTTTATCAGTGCACATATCCTCTTCATCTGCGATACGCAGGACAGGTTTGAGAGGTGCTGGTAGCTCAGATTCAGCAAGCTCCCAGGTGGATTGGACGCACTCCCCCATCTCAGTTCCGCGCTCTGTAGTGACAATAAGCTTGTCGCCTGGCTGAGGATCACAGTTCTGTGAATCAAACCATAAGGCTTTAGAGTGGCGCAGGCGCACCGCAACAACTTTGACCATGCCAGAGGTTGCACTAGTATTGGTATTGGGGTCTAGCTCTTTGCCTTCTAGTTCTCTATCTAAAGATGACTCTTCTGTCATGAAATTACCTCTCGTAAGTCAAACAGCAGGGCTTCTATGAGCAGCTCGATGTTCACATTACGTACGAGCCGCTTGCGTGCCACTGCAATGCGTTCTTGTCCTTGGGCGATTTTCGCCGGGTTGATGATTCCTGACTGCGCAACAACGCTTATGTCGTCGCGCGCATCAATGTTAATGATGTCTTTTGTCTCACCACATATCAGACGCAGATAATCAGCAAGAAGCGTCGAGAACACGCTCAGCGCCATCTGGGTTTGGCGTGTCTCAAACGCGGACAGTCTTCTTTCATTGTAACGCTCTAGCTGCTTTAGTGCGACCGGATCAAGCAATTCCTTGCGCTCGATGAACTCGGCATCCATGATAGTTCGCAGCTCGCTCACTGAATCAAGAGTTGATCGCAGTATCTCGCGGGTCATACGCAGCACGTCAAGGTCATCAGCTGTTCTTAGATCGCGAAAGACGCGCAAAACGACTTGTCGCGCCTCTTGTTGTCTGGGAGACTGCAAATAATCGCGGGCAGCAGCAACGATATAGCCATTTGCAGCAAGAGCGATGTTTGCTCTTTGTCCTGATACGCCTGTTTTTTCTAGCAACACTTCTCTTGCTTTGTCAGGAGAAAGCGGTCTGAATCTGTATATCTGACAGCGTGATCTAATGGTGGGTAAAACTGCTTCTTGACTGTGAGATAGGAGAATGAAAACAGTGCTGTCTGTGGGCTCTTCAAGAGTCTTGAGAAAGGCATTAGCAGCACTGATGTTAAAAAGATCAACATCACGGACAACAAATATCTTGCGATCTGCCTCTGCTGGGGTCAGTTGAACAAGGTAATTGAGTTCGCGGATTTGTTCGACCAGATAACCACCTGCACCAGCTGGTTCAAGTACCGTAAAATCAGGATGAGTATTGTTCTCGAGCCTTGTGCAGATATGACAGCTGCCACAACCGCCCTGCTGACACATGAGTTGTGTCGCCACTGCTCGCGCTGCATTAATTTTGCCAAGGCCTTGGGCACCAGTAAAAAGGTAAGCATGAGTAAGCGTGCCTGAATCAAGGGAACGCTTCAGGGCGCCTACAACGTCATCTTGCCCAATGACTTTATCCCAAAAGTGCTGAGCACACATCTTAGACTTTTTCATGCGTCACCCTTGAGAAATTTTGGGGAGGATCTTCGAGTAAATCTTGCGGAAGCTTTTTGAGAAGTCCTTGGATTTTTTCTGCAATTATCGCTGGTTCATCTGCGGCACTAAGCACGTGAACTCTATCTGGCTCTGACTGCGCGATAGCAAGAAAACCTTTTTGTACTAACTGGTGAAAGTGAAGATTCTCGCTCTCTAGTCTATCTGGAATACCCGTTTTTGCTGCGCGCGCTAGGCCCAGTTCTGGGGGCAGATCTAACACTATCGTCAGATCAGGCACAATACCTTCGGTTGCAAATAAATTGAGACTTTTGATTTCGTCTATATCTAAACCACGCGCATAGCCTTGATAGGCAGTTGTCGAATCGAAGAAGCGATCACAAAGAACTACCTTGCCTGCTTTGAGCGCTGGCCTGATAACTTCTGCAACTAATTGCGCGCGCGCCGCTTCATACAGCAGCAGCTCTGCACGATTAGAGAGCTGACTGTTATCAGAGCAGAGTAAAATGTCGCGAATAGACTCACTGATGACACTTGAACCAGGTTCGCGCAAGGTTATGACTTCATGACCTGTCGCAGTTAGAGTTTCTTCAAGCAGTCGTATCTGAGTAGATTTGCCAACACCTTCCCCGCCTTCAAAGGTGATAAGGGTGCCCGGATAGCATGCTTGATTATGATTATCACAGCTCGTTAGCTCATGCCTGCCGTTACCCTTTGTGTCGATAGCGACTATTGCAGGAAAATCTTTAAGTTCTAGGCGCATAACCGCCTCTGTTCCCAATTCTGGCCAGGCTACTATTTCGCTTGCTACTACTTGCTGGGCGAGCAAAGCTGCGGCTCCTCCTAATGCAGCAAAATAGATTGCGCCGTGCTGGTAGGCAGCTTGCTTATATTCTGCGCTGCGCGTACCTTTGCCTAGTGTTGCCAGCATGCCATAGGGCATGAGCTTTATCTGAGGCGCATCCATGCGATTGGCAGTAGTTGGACCGATTGAGCCAAAGGGCAAGTGGGACGCATGTGGGTGCGCTGGTGTTGGACCTGCAAAAAAGACTAGTTGATCTTTGAGAAGTTCCATCACTGAAGAGCTATTTGCCGCATCAACAAGCCGCGCAATAGAGGCGTCTCTCAGGGTATAGCAAGGGCCACTAAGCAGCACCTGCTGCCCCGCACGCAAGCCCGTGCGATCCTCTGCCGACAAGGGCAGGCTAAAAGATTGTATGTCATCCATTACTGGACCTTAGCTCCCTCAACCCCATCTCAAAAAGTCCAGCGACTCCTTCTCCCAAATAGCCACCCTCAGTTGCCGAGATAGCTTCTTCTAATTCTTCTGACACTTTTCCATTGGGGTCTTTCTTTACCGCCTTGTAAAGCTTGCTCCATTCGGGAAGTCCGCCCCGCTCAAGTGCGGCAAGGATTCCTTCAAACCCCCATATTTCAACAGGGTCAGAGGGCGATACATCTATGTTCCTAAAGCTATGCATTCTTTATCATCTCCAGCGCGAGTCCTCTAGACTTTTCAACAACAAGCGTCCAGTCTTGATACAAAGGAGTGATACCTTTGTAAGTGTCTAGGCTGTCTATTGATTTTCTATCTTTTGGGCTAGGATCAGATAGTCTATCTATCAGTTCACTCGCAATCGATTTAGAATACTTGTTGAGGTCAGAATAGTAATCATCAATTTTATTTAGAACCTTTGCAGCATTGCTAACATTCGCCTTATCAGCAAGTGCTATCACATCCAAATAGTCTCTAACCTGATTTCGGTTCACAATAAAATATGCCTTTATTCTTAAAGTTTCTTCAAGTGTGGGAATTGCAATTTCGTTGCCGGCATCTATCACAAACTCTTCAGTTTCTAAAGGTTTTTCTCTTCTCAACTGCCTAATGCCAGCTTCTACTCCATCTAAACTTCCGAGAATTATTTTTCCTTCTCGTGCAGTTGCTGTCTCCCATCCTGAGTCAGCAGCTAGTGCCTCAAACACAATATTGAAGCGCTTGTCGAGATCACGCAGCACATGATCGTGATCTTCTGACAGCCTATGCTGAGCATGAATAGTAGCAGCACTACCTCCAACCAATACGGCACCAGGAATTATCTCTTGCAGACGAGCTGCTGACCTTAGCACCTTTTCCATTTCCTGGTTTGCATTTCTCAACATTTCAATGCCTCTTAACGTCAATTATCATTACTGCAAGCACCGTAGGTTTATTATAACTTTTCGAAACGGTCGCTCGCTTAATCGCCTACTGTCCTCCTCGCCCTTTCAAGTATAAGGTTTTAAAGCTGTAAATTGCTGCTATTGCAACTATTAGGGCTGATATAAGCATGGTTATTCGCTGACCTGTTGGGTCAAGCGCAACCATTTCACCTATCCCTATTTCCTGAATGCCCTGCTGGACAATACTTGTCAAGGCATCGCTAAGCGGGGTGAAAATAAGTGCTGACAGCACAATGGCAGCACGCAGAACGCTTTCTGATGCGGCAAAGACCTGTGTTCGCTGCTGATATTCAACGTGGCGCTCGAGGTAGACGCTACCTGCTACAAGCACTGAGGCAG
>Ga0123355_10000529_pt1 | contig 51176 bp, 37 predicted proteins | sample TergutEmb28metaG_3_FD_89872 | JGI IMG/M metagenome (GOLD analysis project Ga0123355, IMG submission 89872) | Embiratermes neotenicus P1 segment gut microbial communities from Petit-Saut dam, French Guiana - Emb289 P1 | ecosystem: Host-associated > Arthropoda: Insects > Digestive system > Gut ... | reverse complement strand
TTAAAAAGATGATCGAAGCCCAAGAACGCGCAATGGCAGGCTCAGCAGGTACAAAGTTCTAACAATTGAATAGCTTCAATGCAAAATAGCTTCAATCAAGACAAAAGCCCGGCTGGAATCTATCAGGATACTGGCTGGGCTTTTTCTATGCAATGAATAACCGCAATTCCATAGATTACTCCATTTTCGTGGGACGTTGAACCGCTTTTGTCATTATCATCAAAAGCGGGACTGGCAAGCCTTTGACCAAATCATCAAAAGCGCTATGGGTGATTAACTCACTTCAGCAGCAACTGCCCGCAGCCGGGCTGCATCCTCCTGAGACACAGTAGCCTGCAGGAAAATCCCATCTTCCCGATAATCACATTCATGCACCTGGCCGCTGGCATATATCTTCGACACCAGCGCGCCGGAATCCAAAGGCAGCAAAACCGATATCTCCAGCCTCATATCTGCAAGCTTGCGCGCTATCGCGTCCTTAAGCTGATCCATTCCCATACCAGTCATGGCTGAGATTGTCACGCCGCCCATGCCGGAAACTACTTCCCCGGCTACATCACACTTATTGTAGACAGTCAACATCGGGTTTTTGTTGGCCTCAAGCTGGGCCAATACCTCGTTTACAACTTCCATCTGCTTTACGTGGCTATCAGAAGATGCATCTACCACGTGCAGCAACAAATCCGCATATCGGGCCTCTTCCAGGGTTGCCCGGAAGGCGTTTACCAGGTCATGAGGCAGCTTATTAATAAACCCAACGGTATCCACTAGCAAAAACTCCCCGCTGCCGAAGTTTACGTTGCGAGACTTAGGATCCAGTGTGGCAAAAAGCTTATTCTCCGCCAACACATCGCTGCCGGAAAGGCTGTTCATTAGGGTAGACTTTCCCGCGTTGGTATATCCAACCAAGGCCACCACAGGGATATTAGAGCGCTCCCGCTGGGCTCGCTGCACCTCACGGCGGGCTTTTACTTTGTCTATTTCCCGCTCCAGCTCCGTGACCCGCCTGCGTAGGATACGCCGGTCAACTTCCAGCTGAGTTTCACCTTCGCCGCGTCTTGCGCCACCGCCACCGCCGCCACCGCCAGCCATGCGGGTGAAGTGGGTCCAGTAGCCGGTCATTCTAGGCAGCATGTACTTGGCCTGAGCCAACTCCACTTGCAAGCGGCCTTCGTGAGTGGAGGCACGGCCGGAGAAGATGTCCAGTATCAGGGCAGTTCGGTCTATTATTTCGGTTTTGCCAAGCTCCTTTTGGATATTACGGATTTGAGAAGGGGTAAGCTCGTCATCAAAGATTACCGTATCAGCATGAAGGCGCTGGATTTCCAGCACCAGGTCATGAAGCTTGCCGTACCCCAGATAGTGGGCTCTGTCCGGCCTTGGCCGGGATTGCACCAATTGGCCTACGGTTACAAACCCGGCAGTATCCGCAAGTTGCTGCAGCTCGGCTAGGGGTTCGTCCTCCTTGCTATCTATGCCAACCAAGATGGCACGGGCAATCTCGGCCTCGGCCCGCCTCGACTCTGCCGGGCGGATACGGTCATCGGCAAGCTCGATTTCCGCCCAAAGAGTTTCATCAGGGACTGCTGTTGCCTTATATGGGCCAAAGAGGTTTACCGTCAGTTTATCGTCCTGATTTTGGTGGGGCTGGGTTGTATCCGGGTTGGCCTCGTAGGCCGGGGCATCCAATATGCCCACCTGCATAGAAGCGGGTTTTCCTTCCCGCACTCCAACAGCGGCCATTGCGTCCAAGCGCAGATGCTTAAGGGATTGGATGTCTACACTGGAAAGAGACCCATTGCCCCCCGGATGGGTGTGAATACAACGGATGCCACTTAGCCTGCTTTCGGAACGGCGCTTTCGCAGCGCCGGTAGGTTTACCCTGTCCGCCTCCCCTACTGTTACGGTTTCTATTCTGCCTTGGCGGTCTATATACACCATGGCTTCCCGTCCTGTGGCTTGAGTAAAGGCGGCCAGGGCCGTAAGTATTTCTATCGGGCAAAAGTCCTTGCGGCCTACTTCCATTTCGTAGATTGTCTCAAGCTGTTGGAGATATGAGCGGCGTATGCCTTCTGTGTTTCCTTGAATTTTATGCATGTGCATTCTCTTTTCTTTTGGTCTGAAATATTGGATCCGAGTATAACAGGAAAAATGCCTAAAGTCATAGGATTAATCAAGTTAAAACATTTATTCCACAGATGAAATAACCCCCAAACCGTATTAGTACGGCAGGGGGCTTTCTCAATATACAGTGTATAGCGTAAATTACTGCTGCGGAATACTTAACCTAACAATCTCGACATGCCTGTCTGAAGCAGGAAATGCCCCACAATTAAACTCAATTTCAAGTTCTGTTGTGCCGATAGGGACTTCAATTGCGTAGTGATTTCGCACACTTCTCCCAGCAGAAATGCTGTTGCTGAAAGAGTTTGATCCCATGCTGCGCTCAATTGCAAAACTGGCAGCAAATGAATAATTTGTTAAAAATCCATCAACATATACCGACGCCTGGGACCAAGATATCCGCTGGGACTCATTGGATATATTCTCAAAAATAAAGCTAATGCCAACATACTTATTCCCCTCATCAGGGGCACTGCGCGCATCTGTAACTATAAATATTTCGTTTATGGTAACGCGAAACGGATGCATCTCAAACACAAAATCAACCGCATAACTAGCAAATGGATTCTCGGGTGGTTCCTCATAGCCATGGCTGGGCCCTGGGTCATCATTGTTGGCCACTTCATCTTGCTCATCTGGGGCCCCTCTAGTGTAAGTAAATGATAGGTCTGGTGTAATACGGCTTTCTAGGCGTAGCTGGTTGCCCTCAATTGTATAATTCCACGCAGTTGGTAAAGGACAGTTATTGCCGCACATATTAGGAGTGTTACATATATACAACACCCCATCTGTAGTTGACCAACGGATATTGCTTCCCATCATCGTCCCGCGGCCGTTTGCTTCCAATACATAATATGGGCTGCCCAGCCAATACCAAGTACCCACCAATGCACCATCCACTTGCGCAGATACGGACGAACTATCGCCAGTACCGCTCATGGTATGCAAAGAACCTGTAACGCCAGAAGAGGCTCTAAACGCAAAAAACACTAACACAGCCCCTACCGCAATTATAACAAGCACAATAATTGCTAATCTTTTTTGCGGCGTTGCAATATTGCCGGTTTGACCGTTGGGTGTACCTGCCCTATTGAATGAGATATCCATATCACTTTGCGGTGGATATGAACTTGGCGGATACGGGTTTGGCGGATGCGGGTTTGGTGGATACGGGCTTGGCGGATGCGGGTTTGGCGGATGCGGGTTTGGCGGATGCGGGTTTGGCGCTACTGTCCTTTGTACAGGAGGCACTAGCGCATCTGTTATTGGCATATTAACACCTGGGTTTCTTAGGAAAAACCCCGTGCCACAATAGCAGCAGAAATATTTTTTTGTATAATCCCCATCCACACTAACCGAAGCGCCGCATCCAGGGCATCTTACAGTAATGGCTTGCATCGCGTCACCTCCAATAAATCTACATTATGTAATAAAGTTATAGCAAATCATAGTCAACCAACCCCAAAAGTAGTATGAGCGCGCGGGATTTTTGCTGCGAAAGCTGACTATAAAATTGTATCATATATGTCAAATCAAAACCTGACCTCAACGGCATATTTTGTATGTATGCCAAGCCCGGCACGGTGCATAATAATCCCATGATTATTCGATTTGTTATGTATGGGGCGCTAGGCTGTTTGATGGAGGTACTTTGGACAGGCCTAGGTTCCCTTAAATCAAAAAACCTAAAGCTAAGCTCTACCACTTCCCTTTGGATGTTTTTTGTATACGGGATGGTGGCTTTTTTAGAGCCTGTGTTCCGCCTGGTGGCTCCTATGCCTATCTTGGTTAGGGGGCTTTTGTATGCCATATGTATTTTTGCCGGGGAGTTTATTACCGGCAGTTTGCTTAAGCGCATGGAGGTATGCCCATGGGACTATAGCGGCACAAAATACCACGTAAAAGGGCTTATACGTTGGGATTACCTGCCTGTTTGGGTGGTGGCGGGGCTGGTTTTTGAGTGGGTTTAATGGACTGTCGTGTAGGCGCTTTGCTAGCCGGTTGAGCAGATGTCCTTCCAGGCACTTGCGCTACCATTATGGCAACAAATATAAGGGCACAGCCCATAAGCTCCCGCGATGTCAAGTGCTGGCTAAGTACAAGCCACCCAACAAAGGCCGCAACAACCCCCTCAAAGCTAAACAGCACCGCAGCAATTGTAGCATCCGTGGTTTTTTGGGCCTTCATCTGCAAAATATAGGCCACACCGCTAGAAAGCACACCAGTGTACAGCACATATGGGGCCGCTGCAAAAACAGCCGTCAGTGACGGTGTTTCGAATATAAAGGCAAGAACAACCGACACAAAAGACACGACAAAGAATTGAACACAGGCCAGTGCAATTACATTATGCTTTGGCGAAAAATAGCTGATAATCAAGATTTGCGCAGTAAACACAATAGCACACAAGAAAACAAGAATATCTCCAAGATTGACATAAAACCCGCCAGACAAACTAAGAAAATACATGCCAACCACTGCCACAGCCACGCTGCCCCACACAAAAACACCGGCCCGCTTTCTAAAAATGATAAAGCTTGCAATGGGAACCATAATTACATACAAGGACGTAATAAAGCTTGCATTGGCAACAGAAGTAAAAAGTATACCAAATTGCTGCAGATTTATTGCAAGACACAGCACACAACCACAAATAACTCCAGCAACTATTGTGCTTTTGTTAATCATCACCGGCCTCTTATCTTCGATGGTTATAGCCTCACAGGATACAGATCTTTGCCGATACAGGAAAAACAATGCAGGGCCTAAAGCTATAGTCCCGCCAATAGCAAAGCGCACGGCATTGAATGTAAAAGGAGCTACATGGTACATGCCCGCAGATTGGGCGACATATCCCGACCCCCAGATAAGTGTGGCTGCGATGATCATTAAATTTCCTTTTAGGCTTGAAGTTTTGGTTGACATACGCACCCCTTTAGTGCTACAAAATAAAGCACTTATTGCATCATATTTTTACTAAATCAACTCAGAAATATGCTATTGAAAAACATACTCAATAGGTGCACCCATCAACTCAGTCGATAATTTATTGTGTGCTGGGTTAAGCTGACACTTTTAATTGTGGAGCTAATTCTTTTTATATGATATCACATCCATGCATTACACAACTAACTTGCCTGAATTGGTAATAGCCCAATTTAAACCAGGGAACATATTGCACGCATGATGCAAATAAAAGTATGAATTGCCACTTCTGCATAGAAGGAATATCCTTGAGCATTGTCGTGGAATCGCCCCCGCACACGCGGGGCAAACGAAGGGTCGATGTGTACATAATAGCCTGTGGTGGGATCACCCCCGCACACGCGGGGCAAACTTCCCCCATATGATTGGCGTGACGTGCGGATAGGGATCACCCCCGCACACGCGGGGCAAACCAACTGGCTCAATACCTACGTTTTTCTCAAGAGGGATCACCCCCGCACACGCGGGGCAAACAGAGGGGTCAGGGCGTTATCGTATATTCACAAGGGATCACCCCCGCACACGCGGGGCAAACACTGTTTTACTCATGCGATTGACCGCACTGGGGGGATCACCCCCGCACACGCGGGGCAAACACCATGGCTGGCTTTTTCATGTTCAGCGGCAAGGGATCACCCCCGCACACGCGGGGCAAACTTTCTGGCTGGAGCAACGCATTCCGCGAACTAGGATCACCCCCGCACACGCGGGGCAAACGCTATAAAATTGACACTTGTGGCTGCCGAAAAGGGATCACCCCCGCACACGCGGGGCAAACAAATGGCTAAATCAGGTGATATAGATATATCGCGGGATCACCCCCGCACACGCGGGGCAAACCATTACTAATGTTCATTTTGTAACCTCCTGGAAGGGATCACCCCCGCACACGCGGGGCAAACAAAGTGTCATAGTCGATATCATAACTGTCGTAGGGATCACCCCCGCACACGCGGGGCAAACAAGAAAAAGGCTATTGCGTAGTCTGGGATTGGGGGATCACCCCCGCACACGCGGGGCAAACAAATCTCATGCTCGGCAAGCTTATCAATGGCGGGGATCACCCCCGCACACGCGGGGCAAACTATAGGCAACTCTTTATAACTACTCCAAGCCAGGGATCACCCCCGCACACGCGGGGCAAACCTAGCCATGCTTGCTCTGCGCCGTCCGTGTGAGGGATCACCCCCGCACACGCGGGGCAAACATCATAGGATTCTTTCACTATGCAAGCCCCGCGGGATCACCCCCGCACACGCGGGGCAAACACTAAAAAAGATCCCTAAAACACTAGCTTTCATACCCCCGACTTTTCATAATTCCTTAACTTTTGATAAAGCATGTGTGTCAAATGACAATCACCTAGACTACGATGCACCTCATAGCCCCCCAGCTTCAACTGTGTTGTATCCAGCTCAAGGCTCATAACCAACGCCTGCAGTTTATAACTCTCCAATCCTCCGAACAACTTTCTAGCCATCCCAAGCGTATCTTCAACAAGATTATCCAATCGGCTAAATCCACATTTATCAAATGCTATATCCAAAAACGACATATCAAAAGGCGCGTTGTGCATAACAATCGGCATGTCACCTAAAAAACACCGTAAACCATCCAAAGCCATATTCAAGGGTTTTCCCTGCTCATTCAAAACATCATCTGTTATGCCAGTCATACCCACAATAGCTGGTGGCACAGGATTCGCAATTCTTACAAAAGATTGATAAACATCTGTAACATGGTTACCCTCTACCTTAACAGCTCCCACTTCAATAATTTCCGCATTGGATGGCTTCAGCCCTGTAGTTTCTAGATCCACTACAACATATGTCTCTAACTTGCACAGAAAAGGCTCAATGGCTTCTACAGTACGTTGGCTAATCACACAATCAACTTTTTTACGTGCGCCTGCATACGCTTTTGCCTTTTGATATCTTGCAGCATTGCTAAACCCCATCTTTTTGCTATTGCTGTGCTTCGCCTGGTTTGCAGCAAGTCTTCCAGGGCTTGGGCGCAACATAAGCTTCAGCCCATCAAAATCAATAGGCTCCCATGTTTCACCATGGACGCGGAAGTCCATATGCTGTTCATTATTGGTGCTAAAGACCAATACCGCCCTGCCAGCAGCACAGGCTTCGACAACCCGCGTCCAAAGCTTGTCACGTACCCGTGCACTAACACGGCCTACATATACCCCCGTAGCAATTTCCATAAACCACTTTGTTAAATCCCCACGCAAAGAGGAAGGACAGTTTGACAAATACAACACAGTCATAATATTTCACCGTACCCGTCTTCTGCAACATCTTCACTACCACCATAGGAAACGCCACTTTTAAGAAATCCGCTTTTATCATCCCACAATTCAACAACATCCCATGCTGCATCCTCTTCAACTTCATCCATAAGAAGTTGGCGGATATCCTTCGCAGCCCTTGAAAGTATTTTTCCGGTATTTATAGCATCGCGTACAGCACGGCGGGTAATCCGTCCGATATCATCCTTATCACTGCAACGTGACGCAACATCAAATGCAATAGGGATTGTCACTTCTGCCTTATACAAGTCGGCAATGTCATATACAAAGGAGCGCTCATGCCCCGAGTGAACAAACCCAAGACCTGGCGAACACCCAATGGCCACAATCACACTATGACACACCCCATACAGGCAAGCATGGGCCGCAGAAAGCGCTTTATTTACAACTGAGCTGGCATCAAAGTTGTCTGGATTGTATTCACGCCCATGCCATTGCACACCAGTTTTTTTGGAAATCGCTCTGTATACAGATCTAACTCTCGCACCTTCACGGCCTCTAACCTGCTGCAAGCTCATATGAGAGACATCTTCGCCAGGGAAACGCATTGCATACATATGCCTAGCAACAGCGGCACGGCTTCTCACATTAGACACTAAAGCGGCCTGGGCAGTAAGTAGCCGCGAGGAGTGCGTAAGCGGCCTTCCATGGGCGTAATATCGTACCCCCCGCTCCCCTACCCATAGAACGCTAGCCCCAGCATCACCAATTAGCTCCATAGCACGGTGGGTAATTTTTGTTCCTGGCCCCAGAAGTATTACCCCCAAAGCCGCTGCTGGCACGTGCACGGTTCCTCTGTCATCGGTAACCGTGATTGCGCTGTCCATGCGGTTAATTACTGCATGTTCCAAATATAAAAAGGACATGCGCTCTTTCATTTGCGGCAACTCTTGCAGTTCAGGCTTTTTTGCTCCTACATGCTGTTCGTCCATTAGATCACCATCACCGTCATAAGCCCACACCCATAAGCCTTTCCGCGGCCAATACCCTGAGTCAATGCCGTCACAAATTGTGCAGCATCGGCCACCGTTAGCACGCCCTCATATATGGCATAAGATAACTGTACTGGCTTGTCCTTTCCATTTCGGTAAAACCGCTGTTGCCCAGTCTCTACCATCACAAAGCCATCCTCCTCCAACACAAAGCCATTTGGGATTGATTTCTTTATTAGCCATTCCCGTTTGTGGTGCTCGCTTACATGAGGTCTAACTTTGCCGCGCTCACCTTTGCATGCTGCCACGCTATGCACCGGGTTTCCACGAAAACGGAACCGCAGCTTTTGACCATTGCTTATATTGGCTAAGAATGTAACATAATTTTTTGTTTGCCCCGTTTCACCTGTTGCACATAGCTGGAATTCCAGGCTTTCAAAGTTTGGCGCATCTTCCGAAACAAGAAGCAAATATAAGTTTCCTTTCAAGGAATCTAACCGCCACAGGGTACGGTTTTTTTGCACAAAGCATCCCTCTATAATTGCATGTAAAACCTGGGGAGATGAAATAGCCTTCATTGTTTCAAGCTTGCTAACATCAAGCTTTATTCGTGATAAATGCACTATTCATTCACCCCTTCGTATGCATCATGCTCAGTAACATTGACTTCTGCATGGGCCTTATCGTGCTTTGCTATGTGGGTCTCAAGGTATCGATACGCAAATTTTCTATGTTGCTGGCTAAAGCTTATAGGAAAGTCGCGTTGTCGGTAATCTCCTACGGTGTCTGTATTCAATGTAAGCATAATATCTTCAGCCTCACCATTTTTACGAGAAACAGACAGCGGTTCACTAATCAGGGCATCCTTAAGTGATGCCATTCTTATGCCCATGCATACTTGTCCCGTAGGCGGGCAAGAGCGCCGTCCCAAAAAAAGCGGGAAAAATGGTGCATTTAACGCAGACTCCAAGATACGCAAAAACTCTGTGTCACCCTCTAACCCTACAACGAAAACGGCATCTTCAAGATAATACCGCTTTGTTACATATGCTTGTTTCATGCTATGGGCCATATGAAAGTCCATCATAACCTGCCCTGGTCGGTCGATTCGCACACCAAACTTAAGGCGGGCTAAGTCATCCAAGGGCTCGCTACGTCTGCGCCCAAGTGCTGCGGCCAAGAGTCCAATTACTCCGCTTTTGGTTGGTTCACGACCAGTCGCTCGTCTTTCAAACTTGCTTTCTGCGCCCCACGCTTGCAAAGGTGCAGCTAATCTTAGCAATAATGTACTCATACAGTTACCTTTTTCGATGCTTCTTGTGAGGCTTGGTTAATCATGTCTTCAATGTTCAGTTTTAGCCCTAGTTCTGGCGGCAATTCTCCAACGATGAAGCTTAGCACAGGCTTTGTGCAAAAATCCTCATAGGCTTTTATGGTACGCTCTGCAAACGCTCTTGCAGAGGGCCCCGCAAATCCATCGCTTGGGTTCACAGGTTTTATCGGCTTTTCAAAAGCATCTACCAGGTTTAGAGGGCGGTCTGCCCTTAACGCAACCATAACTGCATAGGGCAAGGTGTGGGCAGCAAAGGTGTTTTGCTTGCCACTCGGCATTGACAAAGCAAAAGCACGCACAAATTCTCTCAATGCCTTTTCCAACGCGCCAGCATCTTTCGCTAGTTGGCTGTACAACTCATGGACTGCCACTGTTGCATAGCGGTACAATGTTGCAGAATTGTATTCTATTGTGCCAATCATGCCTGCCCCTGCGTGCTCCTCTGTAGCACAGTCATCTACAGCGGTAAAGTAGTCGTATTCGTTTTCTACCCTGTGTGTAGAGATTGCATGGGCTACCTGTGATGAGGCATCGCAGTTGATTTCTGGGTTAGAGGCTACCATCCGGCCAAACAATGCTAAGTCTATGCCAGTGTTTGATTTTAGTGTCTGTGTAACTGCTTTCTCAATGTCCTTGCCTTCCAAGTCCCCCAGTGCGAGATCTGCCAAATTTTTTACCTGCTGGTGGGATAAAAAGAATAATGCCTCTGATTTTTCGGCATCTTTCTTAGATGGCTCCACTTTCGCTTTTTTGAGAACATCCTTAGCCAATTTGACAGCATCTTCACGACTACGGTCAGGGGATTTTTTTTGTATTTCCTCTGCAACAAGGTCAAAGATTTTAAGCGTGCGATAACTAAGTTCGTCTGTATTCAGGTGTTGGTTAAACATCAACCGCATTGCCCGCTTCCAGCACTGCGAAGACACCCTTGCACGCCTGACGCCGCCGTACACAGCCGTTTTTGGGCTGCCAGTATCATCCCGATTCAAACAGCTTGGCGGCACTGTTTGTATCACGTGTATGTCCATAAACAATTTCATTCTTCATCTGTCCCTTCATTATTATTAACCCGGTAAAACTGCATACCCCATTTTAGTCGTATACTGTCTGCATACTCTGGAAATTGAAAATAAAATAGATCACTGGCAAAACCAGGGTAATCGATCTTGATGCTATTGGATTTTAGCAGTTGAATAAGGCCCCTTGCATGGTGAGCCAACTCTGTAAATTCAGAGGAAGTGGCAACAGCGTTAAAGCGCCGCCTTACAGAAGCTTCGTTATCGGCATCCTTTGAGACTAACCCGGCAATGGCAGTGCCAAAGCTTGTTTTGTTATCACACATGCTTTCGTCTTTACCTTGGCGATGAAGTGCATATAAGGTAAGGCTTGTGTGGATAGCCCTTCCAGCACGCTCATCGTCTGGTGCACCTGGCAGTGTTATATCCCATATATCTGGGGTTTCCTCACGAGACTTGCCAATAGCACGCCTTAGCTTTGCACAGGCTGCCTTGCTGTAAGGCTCATCCCTGTCCAGCAAATTGATTTTATTTGCAACAAAATTTTTTACGGTCATTTTTCACCTCCAATCCGCCCATTTCGTGTGATTCCATCACTAGCCAATGATGAGTTGCTTTTGTCGGTATCATCAAAACTGGATTTCCGTGTTATCGTTTGCTCTATCCCGCTTAGTTTTATGTGCATACTTCGTCTAAACCACCCGTAGACCTTTGGTGTGCTGTAGTAATCTTCTCTGTTGCCAATCTTGATATTTCTACCAATAAAGGCTTGTGTCCCTGCCTGAGATACCAGGTTCTCGCCGTGATCTAAAATAATCTTTTTTGCAATTTCAACCCATTTGTCGTATTCGCAGATTATATCAGAGGTTTTGGGGTCAATAGCAGATAACCAGTTTCTGAATGGTATGTCCAAAGAAGCATAAGCTTGTTCCTGGGATATATCACGAAGGGTCTTACCGTCTGCCGAGCCAGTGCATAACACGATATTTGATGCCAAGCTGCCAAGGATTTTTACTAGGTCTTCGGTTAGCCCAACTAAATCTGTTATGCGGCCAATCCAAACTTCTCCCAAGGCTGACAGTAGGCTTGCATTAACAGAAAGTGCGTCACTCCAAACTTCCTCAACACCACTTTGCATGTTGCCATATTTTATTGCCATTGTGCAGATTTGAATCTGCATGGAGGCGATGATTCCTCTTCCTTCCAGTTCCGAAATCCATCTTAGTATGCCAGGATCGCGATGTTCATTAGCCTTATTCCCCTGCTCTGACATAACAAGCAATGACGAAAAATCACGCCATAGCTGTTTAGCTGGATTTCTTGCAGCATTGCTAGGTGGGAGAAAGCTACTTTTTACGCCAGCTTTACCCTTATTAAACTTCCATATTGTCATTGGCTCGACAAAGGCATCCTCGTTGGAAAACTTGTCCCCACCAAGCAATGTAAATCCTATGACTTTGTTGCCATCATATTTTAACTGTATCCGCCGTGATTGTAGTGTGTATAGTTCTTCACCGCTATTTGGCATAGAAATTAGCGTCCGCTCTCCTGTACGCGACGCCTCTAATTCCCATGTTGCATTACCGTATCCCCAAGGCTTGCCATTGTTAAGCAATGAGAAATTTAACATCAACGTCTCAAATAAATTGCTGCCTGCGACATAGACTATACCCAACTGGCCAAGCCAACCTACACTCATGGGGTCAAGGCCTTTTTGGGTTGGTTTGGCAGATGCATCGTCAAAGCTATTTAAGTACAGCAGCCAACGTGCTGCTTCAGGATAATCTAATAATTGCTTATTTTTGCCACTACGAATGGGAAACAATTGGATTTTATTACCGCCCTCAACCAGCTCGCCAATCATTTTCGATACAGTGAAGTCGCTGCCCTTTTTTATTTCAGCAACCTGATAAAATGGTCTTTCTGGATGCACCAGCCAAAATCTGTCATGGTACTGTCTTAAGTAGTCACTTATTTCATTGGCAGCAAAAAACTTACGCTCCCATAACTTTCTCCAAACCTCTATACACTTGCCGGCATCATCTTCTCCAGCATCTTCATATTCCTCAGTACGCGTGTATATAGCGTACAACACCCCAAGCAACAATCGCATAATCGCGATGTCCTGAGATGGCATTTCACCAGACAAACTTTTCAACTCATGACTGCGCACCAAAACATCAGTAAGTGAAAGAGTTTCTTCAATGCCTTCAAGGTTGGTAGCTATAATCCATGGCTCATCTAACAGGTTAAAGGTTGGTTTTGTCATTATTCACACTCCTCGCAGCATTCATGACGTATAATATAACAACGCACAAAAAGAAGCCTGGGTTATCCAGACTTCTTATATCATGCCTTTTCTATTTCTGCAGTGGTAAGCCCAGTCACATCCATTATATCTAGGACAGTAAAACCTTTGTCCTTGAGGTTGCGGGCAATTCTAAGGGCCTCTTTATACTTAATAGTTAGCTCATTGGAAATGACATCTGTTTCGTACATCCGTCTGCTTCTGTTGCGAGCGCGTTCATGCTCATCCTTGCTAATGGAAAGTAGCAATTCACCAGCCATGGCTATCTCCTTCCTCTCGGCTATTACCTTGTTAACAACGTCTCTGCGCCTTATATCCGGCACAAACTTGAAAAATATTGACCACATTTCCAGTGGGGTTAGTTTATCCACCGGTTTGCTCAAAATACTGTCCAATTTGCTCAACTCAACAAGAACAAAGTTTATCTGACTGCTTATTTCTTCCCCGCTTGGACGGCGCAACGATGCTCTTGTGATAAAGTCCTTCCACTGCGGGTATATCGTATAATTGCAAAACGTTACCTGATACGTCCGTACAAAGTCGTAATACTTTACGCCTTTGGATTTTTGTGAAGAGTGCAGGTCGGTTAAATAATATATATATTTATTGAGGAAGTTGGAATGAGCCTCATCCACTTCTTCGATATAAGAGCTATGCATTTCCACATCCACTTGGTGGCCACCGTCTATAGTGCAGTTTACGTCCAACCTTTGGGATTTTTCGTTGTTATCTGAAACTGGCAACTCATTCCCGCGTATGGCTACATCTATAACCGGACAGTCAATAGATGCAGATATTACGCTCATCAGTGAAGGCTTAGCCTCTGGGTGCGTCATTAATGCTTTGAATATGTGGTCATCCACTGGCGATAGTATATCTGCATCTAGCGGCAAGCTTACCATGGAGCATCCCCTCCCTCTGCCTTATAGTATGCCTTTTATGGCTTGACTTTTCAAGAGGGCCTATCATAAATATTACAAAAATAAGCAAGGGCAATAGAGCACACCGCTTACCTAAACTTTGTCAGGCTATACAATTTGCAGTCCAGTGCTTTGGTCATAGTGCAAGCAGCGCCCGTTAACAATCGCATTTTGGTTTTCATCCAAAATGATAATCAGAGCACCATTTAACCAATAAGACTCGTACCAAGAATCAACTATACCTGCTTTGCTCATGTCAGCTTCAATAGCCGAAATTGTGCCACACACATCATAGCTAAATACTCTTGGCAGCCGTACAGAACACCCCGCTATAGCTTTAGCATGTCTTTCGCTTAAGCCATAGAGAGGTAATAGCTCGCCATTATGCACCCATGGCAACAGACAAAGCTCATTATTACGCCGCTGAACAAGCAGCACTTCTATTGAATCTGTGCCATCTCTAACGGCGGCCTCACCTTCACTGTCTCTGTATGAAGTGTCTAGCCAGCCAATAATATTTGGCTCATTTATGCTACCCTTTATCTGATAACCTTCTGCACGTCTTTTTCTGGCAACGGCCTCTCTTTCCTGTGTTTCTCGGGCATTGTCATAATTTCGCTCATGTCCTTCTGGCGGGGAGATGTCAACTTCGCTGTTGTACACCTGTGCCACAAGCTGAGGGATATCGTCTGGCAGACTGATGTTCTTCCCCCATCTTTCAAAAACCGCACATGTACGCATTAGCAAATACTCCCCATACACAGCTATGGAGCCTTTGTCAAACCCATCCCAATTTGCACCCATTACATAGCATTTTGGGGTCTCTACTCCAGAGGGGCGCATAGACCTATCATGCCTATGCAATCGCCCCATCCGTTGCAAAAGCAAATCCATTGGACATAACTGTGTAAACATCACATCAAAGTCGATGTCTAAAGATTGTTCAAAAACCTGAGTTCCTATTATTATGCGTTTTACTGGACGATGCGCCGCATCTTTGCCAAGCTTTTGAAGCAGATCCTTTTCGCGGTTTGTTCGATCTAATGTAATAAAACCAGCATGTAACAATTCAACTGATTCCGTGCCAAACTTACTTGATATTTGCTTGTAAGCTTCCTGCGCCTGTATGACTGTATTGAAAATTACACCTGCACAGCCCCCGCTTATCAAAGCACTATCTAGCACCGGAATAAAGTTTCTTTCATCCAGGATCTCTATATTTACGACTTTTGCCCTGCCCTTTGTTGTCACATTGATAGGCACAGATACAACATCTTTACCATCTGTGTAAGTAATTAGCGGATATGCAAGGGTTGTAGCCCAGGCACTATTTTCTTCACTAGTTGTGCGGCCGGCCCTTGGTTTCCTTTTATTTAAATAGGCATCGATAAGTGCCTTACGTCTTTCAATCGGCAGGGTTGCCGATAGGATAATTATGGGCACACCGTGTGCCCCAAGCCATTTTATGGCTGTAAGCAAGTAGCTTTCCATATAAACATCGTAGGCATGGCATTCGTCAATTATTATGACCTTGTTAGCCAAACCCAAATGCCTTAAAGCTAGGTGCTTTTGCTGCAATCCAGCCATTAGAACATGGTCAATTGTGCCTATTGTGAAGTCTGCAAGTATTCCTTTTTTACGGCCTACGAGCCAGTCATTAACTGTTACAGCACTATCCCCATCATTTTTGTCACTGTAATATGATGCAATTTTTATGCCTTCATATTCTTCGTTCAATTCGGCTTTGCCGTGGGACAAGCGTATGCTTAATGCACCATCTTGGCTGTCGAAATGCTCAATCCAACTTCTTACTCTTGTCAACATAGCATTAGATGTTGCCTGCGATGGTAGTGCGAAGTACACGCCTCGGCAGCCAATTTTGCTTGCTAAAACTTCTGCTGCTGCCAATGCCGCTTCTGTCTTGCCTTCACCCATTGGAGCTTCTAAGATAAAAATCCCATGTGAATGTCCTAATTTTGCAGCCTCAACAAATGCTGTTTGTACAGGGCGGGGGCTGTTTATTTTAAATCGGCGTCTATACAAGTCATCTATGTCATGAGGTATCCACATTTTTGGCAAATTTTCGACTTGCTGCCCGCTGCTTGCGATCCAGTCTGCCAAGATTATCAAGCCTGTATATAGTACTTGTTTGGATCGCGATAAAACTATTTGTAAAACATCATCTTTGAGCAGGCCTGTCATGTCTAGAGCTTCCTCAAGCAAAGCATCCTGAGCCTGTACCCACTCTATCTCATCGAATCCACAATTGTCTTCATATCTTCGTAGATTCTTTAGTTGATCATTTGTTGGTGGGGATCCATGATGCCCACCTGCTATCACGCATATGGAATCATCAAACCCATGCCGTTTTAGTATGCCAAAAGACACCAGTGCGTGAGGGGTGTGATTCACATCGCGGTAGATTTTAATCGTAAAACCTGCCCTCTCAAGATTATTATATATTTTATCGTCTGTATCATCGGCATTGAACCCTCTCTTTAGCTGAAACCCAGGGCTTGCTTTGCCTATATCATGTACATATGCTAAAAAAGCAAGCAATCTTTCATCAAGCTGTGCCCGCAAGATTGTGGGAAGCCATCTTTTCCACAGTTCTTTCGCAACAATAGCAGTTGTGTATAAGTGTTCTTGCAAGGACACAACAGCATCGGGTTCATCGTCTTTTGGCTTCTTTGCCCACAGCATTCTTAATTTCCATTTATCCATTCCCTTCCCCCTCTATGCAATTATCCTGTATTATATAATATAATCACAGTCACACATAAACAAATAGAAGGTGATCATAATGACCTACGCAATAATCTCAGACATCCACGGCAACTACCCCGCCCTAGCCGCCGCAATAGAAGACGCCAAAGCCCACAGTGCAGACGAATACATATTAATTGGAGACTACACCAGCCGCATACCCTATGACAATGAAGTGGTTAATACAATCCGAACACTTAGCCCCGCGCACATTATCCAAGGCAATGGGGAAAGACATTATTTAAGCTTGCCAAAATCCAAAGATACGCAATCAAACCCACAGTTTAAGCCCCTTTACTGGTCACTCAACGAGCTCTCGCCCAAAAACCTGGCATACCTGCTGGCCCTGCCCGAGACTGCTGTCGTCTCCCATGAGGATACAGACATCTACCTGGCCCACAGTATAGATTTATTTTATCGCCCCAGCGTCATAGGCTTTTTTCACACACTCAATTTCAGCGATATGATGCTGGACACGCCAATTTCCCACAAGCAATACCTGACAATGGGGAAAGAGGCCCTGCTTTCCTGCCCAGACGCCCTAGCCGACATACTGGCCCTGCCCAAAGGCATACACCTTTTCGGCCACAATCACCTTCAATTCCATATGGAACACGAAGGCCGCCTTTTCATCAACCCAGGCTCCTGCGGCATGACCGCAGACTGGAACCCGGCTGCAGCATACACGCTTTTGCACATTGAAAGCGGTAACTGGGTCATACAAGAGCGTAGAGTAGAGTACGACATACAAGCCACCATAGAAAAGTTCACAACCTCCGGCTACCACAACTACGCCCCAGTATGGAGCAAAGCAATACAATTGCAGCTCCAAACAGGCAAGGAGTACTTCGGCTGGTTTGTGACCCATATAGAAGCTACAAAAAAACGCCTGGGGCCAACCATCACCCCAGATGAAGCCTGGGATACAGCCGCAAAAACATGGGGCAAGCAGCTTGAATATATAACATAAAATGATAAGTACAGCCCGACAAAACTTGCAGGCTTATAGAGCCATTTTCACTGCATATAGGCATTAAACAATAGTAAGAATTCAGCCAGTATGACCGCCATGCATATAGACAAAACCGAAAATTGTAGATATAGTATGGTTGGAGGCGGCTGGTGTAAAAACAGCCTCCAGGAAATTAATGCAACATATTCCAAAACCGCAAAAGGGCCCTAATGGCCCAAAAAGGAGGAACCAAAATGAAAAAACTAGCAGTGATTGTCTGCCTTATCGCAGCCCTGGCGCTACTTGCCGCCTGCCACAATGATGAAGCAGCAGCGCCAGAAGATGACACCGTAAGAATAGCCCTGGTAACCGGAACAGGCGGCCGCGGCGACGAGTCCTTCAACGACATGGCCATTGCAGGGCTAGAGCAAGCCGAAGCCCTCTACGGCATCGAGTGGGACTATGCCACCCCCCCATCCGTTGCAGACTTTGAAGACGTGATGGTGCTTTTTGCCCAAACCGGAGACTATGACCTTATTATCGTAACATCCTTCCAAGCCCAAACCGCAATGTACAGCGTGGCAGAGCAGTTCCCAGACCAAAACTTTGCCATCGTGGATACATCCGTTCATATGCCCAATGTTCGCGCAATCGTGAAAGATTTTGCCGAAATGACCTTCCTCGGCGGCTATCTTGCAGGCCTTATTGCAGAATCCAGTATGCCAAATGTCAACCAAAACATGGTTGGTATCGTAATCGGAACAGACAGCCCACCGATGCTTAATGCAGCCAGAGGCTTTGCAGCTGGCGCTTCTCTTGCTAACCCAGACGTAGAAGTCCGCGTCAACTCTGTTGGTGGCTTTGCTGACCCAGCTACAGGCCGTGAAATCTCCCTTACACTGTTTGGTGAAGGCGCAAGCGTTCTTATGTCCTTTGCCGGCGGCAGCGGTGCTGGTGTTACCCTTGCAGCCCAAGAGCTTGATATGTATGCAATAGCCGGTGCGTTCCCACGTACTGCTGATGCGCCTAACAATATTCCTGCTTCTGTTGGCGAGCATCTTACCAACCAGCTTGTTATCGAAATCCGTTCTATCATCAATGGCACATGGGAATCAGGTATATTTATGGGCACTTTGTCCAATGATTATGTTGGGATTTCCTTTGATGGCAGCAATGTGAGTGTGCCTGCTGAGATGGTTCAGCGTGTGGAGGATGTGCGCCAGAGAATAGTATCTGGTGAAATTTCTATCCCTGGCACTATGGATGAGATTCCTGCTTGGGCAGCGGCTTATAGTGTTGCGCCTTAAGGTGAAATTGCTTGTTTTGTATGCTTGAACGCTTTTGTCAAAAATGAAACAAACTTGTAGAATTTAATAAGTGTATCACAATGTCTAGCATCGGTAACGGAGTCCCGCATGAGAAGGGCGGTATTGCTTTTCTCAGCGGGCTCCGGCTTATGCTGAACAGCCAGTACATATCTTTTATAAAGGGGTTTTCCCGTGAGCGTTGTAAAGATGCAGGGCATTGTAAAGCAGTATCCTCGGGTTAAGGCTCTGGACGAAGCTGATTTCCAGCTTCAGGAAGGGACTATTCATAGTATTCTTGGGGAGAACGGTGCTGGCAAGTCTACTCTTATGAAGGTGCTTTATGGCATGGTTCGGCCCGATAGCGGTACTATTTGGGTTAAGGGGCGGGAGGTTCGGCTGGATAATCCCCTTAGGGCCATTGCTCTTGGCATTGGGATGGTGCATCAGCATTTTATGCTGGCTGATGCCCTTACTGTGCTGGATAATATTATTGCTGGGGCTGAGCCTGGGCGTCGCGGTGTTATCAACTATGCACAGGCTCGTCATGATGTACGGCAGCTTATCCAGCAGTCTAACTTGGCCCTTGATGAGAATGCTAAGGTGGAAAACCTTTCTGTTGGCGAAAAGCAGCGGGTTGAGATACTGAAAGTTTTATATCGCGGTGCGGACATCCTTATCTTGGACGAGCCCACTGCTGTGCTTACCCCTTTGGAGACGGAGGGGCTTTTTGCTGTGCTTCGCCGGCTCAAGGGCGAGGGGCGGAGTATTATAATTATCACCCATAAGTTGTATGAGGCTATCCATATTTCTGATGAAATTACTGTTATGCGGGACGGCAAGATTACAGGGGCCCCAGATCCCAAAACGGCTACGCCGCTGCAGCTGGCGACTATGATGGTTGGCCGCGAAATTCGTATAGGGGAACGGCTGGATGCCGCTACCTTTGGCACTACCCGTTTTGAGGTGCGAGGGCTGGATTTGGCAGAAAGAGGCCGCTCGTTACTGGCCGATATCAATCTGAAGGTACGGGCCGGTGAAATACTGGGCATTGCAGGGGTTGAGGGCAATGGACAAAGCGAGCTTGTTAGCGTGCTAACAGGCCTTATCCCCCCCACAAAAATGGAGGCATTCCTTGATGGCAAACCCCTAAAGGGCGACGCCCGGGATTTTCTATCCGCAGGAGTGGGGCATGTGCCGGAAGACCGGCTGCTTTCTGGTATGGTTGAAACCATGAATATCGGCGAAAATATCATGCTGGGCTATCACCAACAGGATAGGTTCAAAACCAAAAAGCTATACGACCGAAAAAAAATCCAAAATTACGCCCAAGAGGCCATAGATCAATACGGCATCAAGGCCCCAAATCCCCAGACCCTTGCCGGGGAATTGTCCGGCGGCAATCAGCAGAAAATGATTGTGGCCCGGGTGCTTCGTCAGGCCCCCAAGGTGCTTATTTGTGCCCATCCTACCCGTGGGGTGGATGTTGGGGCCATTGAATACATCCACGACCGTATCCGGGAGTACCGGGATGCGGGGAATGCCGTTGTATTGGTTTCTGCGGATTTACACGAGGTTATGAGCCTTAGTGATACTATTGCAGTGCTGTATAAGGGCCAGATTGTTAATTGTGCTGATGCCAAGGCACATACTGATATTGAGCTTGGGCTGCTTATGACTGGCGGGGAGATTGCTGCAATTGAGCAAGAACCTGACCGTGCAGCCACTACGTGTTAAAAAAAGCAAGGAGAATTAAACCATGACCTCCTTTTACGCAGGGATAAAGAAGCTACTATATCTACTGATGTCCTTGGCCCTAGCTTTGTTACTAGGGGCTATACTTCTCTATGCCACTGGCCATGACCCAATCCTAGCCTTCCGCATGATTTACCAAGGCTCTTTCGGCAGCCGCAACGCATTTCTCAATTCCCTTTCACAAGCCACGCCAATTATATTAACGGGGCTGGCATTTGTTGTGGCCCTCAAAAGCGGAATCGTAAACATTGGGGCTGAGGGTCAGCTCTATGTTGGAGCCATGACCGCCGCCCTCATCGGCCATTATGTAACAGGACTGCCTGGGATTATCCATGTAGCCTTGGCCATACTCGCGGCCTGTATAACTGGCGGCCTTGCCGGGGCACTTATTGCGTTTCTCAAAGTGCGGTATGGTGCACATGCGGTAATCACTGCCATCATGCTAAACCATATCATCATCAATTTTATGTCGTACCTGGTCAATTTCCCTCTCATGGCCGAGGGCGCTACCGTAGGCCGTACAGAGATGATACAGGCCAGCGCGCACTTGCCCATTCTCACCGGACGGCTGTCCATTGGGATTTTGCTGGCCGTTGTTGTGCCTATTGTTATTTGGTTTGTGTTCCGCTTTACCCAGGCGGGCTTTGAAATGCAGGTCACGGGGCGCAGCCTTGATGCTGCCAACACTGCCGGTATCCGCTCGGGCCGGCGCATGATTCAGGCACTGTTTTTAAGCGGGGCCATTGCAGGCCTTGCAGGGGCTATTGAGATTCTTGGCTCTTTGCACAATTTTATTGACCGATTCTCGCCGGGATATGGCTTTGACGGCATTGCTGTGGCCTTTCTTTCTGGGGTCAGCTTTATTGGAGTCATATTCTCAGGGATATTCTTTGGGGCACTTACGGCTGGATCCTTCACTATGAATATCTTTGCCCGTATTCCGGTGGATTTTGCCATGGTTATACAGGCCATGGTTATCATGCTTGTGGCAACGCCCCGGCTGGCGGAGTATCTGGCTGCACCTTTAAATAAAATTCTAAGGAAGGGGGCCTAGATATGGACTGGAATCTGATTTCCCTTACCCTGGCCTCAGCCGTACGGATGAGCATACCCCTTATTTTGGTGTCTACCGGGGGCATATTTTCCATAAAGTCAGGCATCGTGGCCATGGGACTGGAAGGAATGATGCTTTTTGGGGCCTTTTCGGCGGCCTATATTGCCCATATCACTGGCAACCCTTATCTTGGGGTTATGGCATCGGCTGTAGGCGGCATGATGATGTCCATGATGCTTGGGGTTCTGGTTATCAAGTTTAAGATTGACCAGGTAATCGGCGGTGTGGGCCTTAATATTTTTGCCCTTGGGATGACTACCTTGCTGATGGTTATTGTGTGGGGCAACCGCGGGCGCTCGGCAGAGCTGCCTCGGGTGCATAATTTTGACTTGCCTATTATTGGGCGGCTTTCACCACTATTTTTTGTGGCTATAATCTTGGTTGTTGCAGCCTGGTTTGTTATTTTCAAAACCAAGTACGGCCTGCACTTGCGCATGACCGGAGAGAACCCCCAGGCCGCCATGTCTGTGGGCATTAATGTAAAGCGGGTTAAGTATATAGCTATGGCCGTCACTGGGGCTCTTGCCGGGCTTTCTGGCAGCTATTTCAGCATCGACCAGCTTAATATTTTTACCCGCAATATCTCTGCTGGCCGTGGGTTTATCGGGCTTTCTATATGTATCCTTGGCCGGTATCATCCTTTTGGGATAGTAGCCGGCAGTTTCCTTTTTGGTATTTCTGATGCACTGCAGATTTCATTGCAGCGGTACAATATTCCAGGGCAATTGCTTCAAATTATTCCTTACTTGGTTACGCTGTTGGTTATTGTATTTGGTGTGCGCTATGTTAAGGCCCCGGCAGCTATTGTCAAAAATCTTGATGTAGACTATTAAGTGTTTGCTTATTGACTATTAAGTGTTTTCTTATAGACTACTAAATGTTTGCTTATTGACTATTAAAGGGCTCTATTATCATTTGTAGCCACCTCCTTCAAAACCAAAGTGATTTTCCAGCAACAGTAAAGTGTCTTCAATAGTACTTTCCTCTGTGCGCACAAGGCTAAAAAGATTGTGCTGACGGGCCTGCTCGCGGGTTTCTTTGGCACGGATTCTAAACAATTCATCTTGTATGGCTATTTTTTTTATCCGGCTCTTTTAGGGATTTTAGGCAGTCTAAAAACGCCTTGTGGCTGTCACGTGCGCCGTAGTTTTCGCATGTAATTAGTTCTGGTGATGCCAGTAAACATGCAATCCTACTGTAATCTGAAATTTCTGCTACAAGGGGAATTGGGATAACAATGTCTGTAATAACCTTGCATTCCTGCGACAATTTTATTAGCTCAATAACAGCAAATTCAATGTATTCGTCATTCCCCTTGCTTCCTGAATCATCCGCAAGAAACTCTTCAAGGGACCGACCAAAGTGGGCTTCCCAATCGGTGTTTTGTCCTCTTCTTGCTGAATAAGGCTGATACTTTTCATCGCACAATGACCTAAACAGCTTAAAGCTGTCGGTATACCAGTCCTCGCTAAAGTAGACAATGCTGTGCTTTTCGGCTAAGGCTTTCGCCATAGTTGTCTTCCCTGCCAGTGGGGTTCCTGTTAAAAAATATACATTTTGCAAGCTGTGTTTCAGTATGTTCTTTGCAATGTTCATATATAGCCTCCCAATTCTTTACTCAAAGAAACGCTGATCTAAATGCCAGGGCCACAGCCTAAATCCAGCAAATCGCGGTATTGTCTCGCCGGGGCTACTGCCTCAATCCATTTCACAATCTCCCGTATGGTTGCGGGTTGCCGCATCCCATGTATGATGCAAGTGGGCCTTTAGCATTCCCTTTCAAATATGCTCGTCTGTCCATAGCTCTGCCGTGCCTTTTTCGTAAAAGGCTGGCTTTTTCATCATTGCTTTTAGTTCATTAAACATAGATTTCCCTCCAATTTTTATAGATAATCTACTTGGCGCAAGCATCCCTAAAAAAACACAAGCAGTAACGTCCCCACCACCAACAGCCCAAGCCCAGCAATACTTTGCTTACTAAACCGCTCGCCCAAAAACAGCCAGGCAAACCCCATGGTAAGCACAATGCTTAACCTATCAATAGGCACAACATGGCTGGCATTTCCAATCTGCAGGGCGTGATAAAAAAACAGCCAGCTTGCCCCGGTGGCTACACCAGACAATACAAGAAACAGCCAGCTCTTGCGGTTCACCGTCTTCATAGTTTTTTGGCTGCCTGTCATAAATACCATCAGCCAGCTAAGGGGCACAACCACAATCGTGCGTATAGCTGTCCAAAGGCTTGCATCCATGTCGGCAACACCAATTTTGCTAAAAATCGCAACAAGGCTTGCAAAAACCGCTGCAAGCAGCGCATAGAACAACCAGCCTCTCCCGGTTAATGACCATCTCCTAATTCTTAGTAACCACCCTCTATTGCCCACCTCTTGACTGGCAGTGCTGCTTTTCTTCAACTCCAGCATAAGCCAAGTACCAGCACCCATCAAAACCATGCCAACAACAGTAACCCACCCCACCGGTTCAGCTAAAAACACAAAGGCCAGCAGCATGGTCAAAATTGTGCTGCTCTTATCTATCGGCACAACCTTATTAACATTTCCAAGCTGCAAAGCACGAAAAAAGCACAGCCACGACCCACCGGTGGCAAGGCCCGACAGCACAAGAAACACCCAAGTCCTACCCTGTATGTAGAAAAATCCCCCCTGGGAGCCAACTATAAACACCATAATCCACGCAAAAACAAGGACAACCATTGTTCGTATGGCTGTGGCCAGGTGTGAGTCAACGTTTTTTATACCAATCTTGGCAAGGATTGATGTCAGTGCCGCAAATACGGCAGCCCCAGCGGCGTATAAAAGCCATAAGTCCATATAAATCTATCCCCTTATGCTAGAATCTAGGTTTGCGCTAAACAGGATTTGCATCCAATAACCAAGTTGTCATTACTGTGCTACCTTTTTATACAAGCGCAAATACTCCTCAACTGCCTGCACCCGAACATCAACATCACCCCGGAGTACATAAAAAGGAATACCACGCCGAACCAGTTCATCAGTCAATTTCATTTGTGATTCAGCCCGCTGTGCTATCCCCCTCCTGTCCCAGGTATCATCATATGGAATATCATCTTCACACAGAAAAGTGATATCGTAACGGCAACGGCAGCTATCTGCCAGCACCTTCAGCTCTGGCATGGCGTAGCCGTGATAGTCATTGGCATACATATAGGTTGTGATGGCGTTGGTATCAATGAAGCAATACTTGTTTGAGGCCAAGATTTGGCGATCTTCGATTTCCACATGCCCCTTAGCAATTTCTACTAGCTGCGCTGGTGTCAGGCGCATATCCTGCTGATGCCCATACCAGTATGTTGCCCCATATTCCGGCACATACTCCGTACAAAAGCGGCGTGCAAGTTCCTTTGCAATGGTGGTCTTGCCTGTGCTTTCCGCACCAAGAAACACCACTTTCGTGACCAAATCCCGATACACAATATCTGGGACAAAGGCTCTGTGCCTATATGCATCCGTCCGTATTTCTGTGGCCGATATGTCAAGGGCATCACGGGCTTGATCCACCCTGCGATCCACTGCTCCAAGAGCCTTGCTAACATGCGCGCCATAATTTTCAGAGGAATAAAAGTGGGTGATCCTTCGGTTGCCCACAACTTTAAGAATGTACGCTTCCTGAATCTCCATGATTTCTGGCGTATAGCCTACAGTTTGTGGGCCATCTTTGCATTCTATAACCTCCACAGAAGGGAAAAGCTTGCGTATCCAGTTGGCACGCGTTTGTACCGGGATAGGAGTGATATCATCCTCATACACCATCACAATAACCCTGTCCATCTCGGAAAGTGCCGTATCAATCACAAATTTATGCCCAAGATGAAAAGGCGCATACTTGCCAAGGGTCAAGCCTATTTTGGTTGGCATCCAGGTTGTATGCATCTTAATTGTCACTATCCTGACAACCTACATCTTGGTTATCAACGTTGTGGGCATCTATGTCTTGGGTATCCGCATTCCGACTATCTGTATCGCGGTTATTTTTGTTCTTGCCATCATCATATTGGCTACCGACGCCATCGCCTCGTGTGGTTTTGTACCACACATAAATCCCATAAATAGAATTTACAAGATACGCGCTCCACATAACCAGCATGGTTGCAGCATAAGGATTGCCATCCGCTAGCTGATAAAGCCATATCACAATAGACACAACATTCACAGCAAAGTAAAGAAACCAAAACTCCCGCCATCTGCGCAGCATAAGAATCGCCGCAATTACAGAAAACACACTGGTAAAGGAATCAAGGTACGGCGTAGTTTGCCCCTCCAATGTAGAAAGAAACATCCCAAAGGCAAAAACCATCGTCATGCTGCTCGCAAAAATTTGAACTGTTTTGCCCGCTGACAGCTTATCCATCACAACAATGCCATCATCCTGAGTGTTTTTCTTCCAAAAATAGAACCCAACAAACTGCAAGGGCAAGTAACATCCCAAAAACAGCCCAACCTCCCCAAACAACCCACTATGATACGCCACCCATGCATAGGTTACACAGTTTATAATCCCCGCAACATAATTCCACTTGCTGCCCTTTGCGGCAAGAAGCACACATACAATGCCAGTTGTAAACGCCACAAAGCCTATGGCCGTGTCTCCCCACAATATGGACAGCACAATACCAACTACAATAAAGATAAGAAACCATACTTTTTCGTACAAGGATAATTTTATCATGATAAGCCCCTTTAGATATTCATGCGCAAATTATAACAGATAATTATGGGCTAATCACCGAATGCTATGTACATTACACGCTAAAGCGATTTTGACTTTGCGAAGGATTCACGCATATCCCAAGCAAGGATTGCACAAACTAAGCAAAACATCAAGGAGGCAATATGGACATAAACTGTACCCACACCTGCTTCTACCAGCAAGAAGGCAAATGCACGCTAAAAGAACTTCCGTCTTTTGTCAATAACTCCTTTTCTGCATACGATGTAGATTGCCCTTACTATCATGAATCGCCAAAAACTACGCCTGGGGCTTTTCAGTAGGGGCACAAAAGCCCAATCTAAAGCAAATTCAATGAGAAAACAGTCAAGGGCTAGTAGCCCGTCTGCTGCGATCACAGCTGGCGAGTACTAGCCCTTCATTGTATTACATAATTTCACAGCGAACGTTGCGGATTTCCATTTATCTCCGAGGCGTATAAGCATTAAATGCCTCAACAATCCCCTCATAAATAGCCCGTGCCAGCACCCGCTGATGGGCAGTAGTAGCCAGCCGTGCCGCCTCTTCCCTATTGGTAACAAATCCAAGCTCAAGCAGCACCGATGGCATATGGGTATCCCTAAGCACAATCAAGTTATCCCGCGGCCTAAGCCCCCGGTCAATTGCACCTGTGGCCGTTATCATATTATATTGCATAATGGCAGCAAACTGCCTGCTACTGAAAGCTGTTTCCCGAGGATGATTCATATACAATGTCTCTATCCCGCTGACAGTAGGCCGGTTGGCCACAGCATTGGCATGAACAGACACATACAAGTCCGCCATCTGGTTAGCAAAGGACGCTCGCCATGCATTGGCCACAGTTACATCCGTATGGCGGGTCATGTAAGTGCGGATATTTGGGTTTTGGTTAAGATACTCCATTACCATATGTGAAACCGTAAGTACCAAGTCCTTTTCCACTACCCCATTATGGCCTGTCCCAGGATCGCGGCCGCCATGGCCGGGGTCAATTACCACGATAAAGTCATACACATCCCTCGGCAGGTTGCCTCTAAGAATGTAATAGCTCGCCGTTTCGTGGACAGTAAATGCCATCACCCGCGATGTGTAAAACTCAACAATAGTGTTACCTGCAAGGTTTTGCCGCAGGGTAACAGTGTTGATATACCCATCCCCAACATACAAAGTGCCAAGGCCAAGGCCGGACACCCCAGGGGGCAGCGTAAAGGTATATCGGTTAAGAAGATATTCCTCTGTGTACTGCACTAACGCCGTGTTGATAGACACCATGTCACGAGAAATCCGTAGCTCTCTAGTGGCAAAATCATATCGCACACCACTAAGCCCCTGGTGCATAGTTATGGCAATGGAATCCCTGCCATGGGCAAGGCTTACAGCAGGCCAAGCGCCTCGCATGTCAATGCGCACATACGCTGCCCCTTCAGAAAGCTGCCCTGTCACAAACCGGGAGCCAAACACACCATTAGCCATTTCTCCACCAAATGCCGCCATCCTAGCATTGTCGATGTAGATGGTCATATAATTGGGGAAACCTGAGGAAGAAAGCCGTATACTAGGCTGGAAGTCTCCTTGGATTAGCAAAGTATCTGAGTGGGCAGTAGAAGTGGCTAACACTGCTGAGATATTATTAACAGCAAAGGCCACTGTAAGTGTCATTCGATCATAGGAAAGAGCCAAGCTATAATCCACAGGCCCATTGATGTCGAACACAACCCTAGTAATATTGGGTGTGCGGGAAAACTGAGATGACCTTACTTCCGTTACAGGTCCAGCAGCATCAAAAGGCCCAGATAAGCTGGTGATAGAATTATAAATATCCACAACAAGCCGATTATCCGGCAGTAAAAAGTGATTAACATCCGTTATTGGAGAAGAGGCAATAATAGCATATGCATCAGCCCCAGTATCCCTTGGGCTAAGCAGGTTAATGATATTTGTGCTGGGATGAGGTATTGGGGTAATAGGCACAGTGGAGATATCCCTGGCAAGGCCTGGAGCCTGGGGTGCAGGCGGCGGCGTTGGGTCAACAGTATGCCCGTCTTCTGCAGGGGGCGTCCCATCATCCTCAAGAGGAGAATGCAAAATAGCCGCCCGCCCCACGTGATCCCATGCCACGTCAAAGCCAAAAGCCTCGGCAGGGAACCTAAGGGGTATCAAAGTACGATCCTGTAATATCGTGGGCGGTACTTCCATCTGTATGGGCCAGCCATTGAGGCTGGCTTGAGTCTGGCCAACGGTCATCACCAACACATCTGTGCCATAAAAAACCGTTATCTGCCGGTTGGCGTCATTCCACTCAACCCTGCCACCTACCCGCTCAAAAACAGCCCTTGCAGGAACCATTACCCTGCTATGTAGAATAACTGGTGGTGTGTCCAGGCCGGTAAGCTCATGATTATCAATAATCAGCCGCACCTGGGATGTTGCCCCATAGGTCCGGTTTGGCAACATGGTGGCCATAATCACAACCACCAAAAGTATGTACACTGCACGTTTCATTAAATTGCCCCCAAGCTTTCATAAATCAACAAAATTCGCTACGCTCTTATTTTAGCAAAAAAAAACCGCCACGCAATAGCGCAACGGTTTTTTAATAACTTAGTAATAGTTTACAATAAATTGTTTTATTGTGCATCACAAGAAATGATACTGCACTTTAACATACCCTAAACAGGCTTCTCACCATTTAGATGCTTACATAATTATTTATTCATACAACATTGCACGCGCCCCTTTATCCGGAACGCCCGCCATCATTTACCACTAAAACGGCTTACTTAGTTTCATTATTTACTGGAATAACCAGCTTCTTCACAGTAACCCCGCTATGGGGCAGCACAGTTTCTTCTTGCCGGACAACCCCTTTTGAGATAATGCTGCTTAGCACATTGACAACATCATGCTCTGGATACTCTGGATAGTTGCGCACGACCACGCTTACAGTCTTTGAAAATGTAGGCACTGCATCAGGTCTTTCACTAACCCATGCAAGATTCTTGAGTATCGCCTTCTTTATCCCCTCAAACCGCCCATTTGAAGGCACAACCTTTACATACCAATCCGATGCCTCAGCTAAAAGCGGGCTAAGTGATCCTTCCAGGGCATACACGCCCACTTTCTTTTCGTTAAAATTACGCAAAAACGCGACTACACTCTGGAAATGGCTATCCCCAGTAAACAGTATAAACTGCTTAATATCCGACTGCCGAAACAGCCGCTGGTAAATATGATCCAGCATGATAAAGTCTGTATACTCCTTGGTTTTATCACCTTTAGAGCAGTCTATTATACTGTTGGAAATATTCCTAAGTTTTACAATATGATCCTTGATTGCATCATGAGAAAAGTCGGCAAAAAAGAATACATCATCTATCTGCCCTTTGTCCTTGATGTGGTTAAACCAGCCCACAACATCCGGCTCTGCCTGGTACTGATTTCTGCAACCATAGAACCATGCTTCGTAGTCTACAAAAACTGCTGTGCGTACTTTTTCAAATGTTTCTTCTTTTGCTGTTACTAGATATTGCATTTAGGCCTCCTGAATTGCTGTTTCTTCAGAAGGTGAGAAGCCCAAAAGGATTCTACAACATTATGGGGGGTAAAGCAAATTCCATAAGAAATCCTATTAATCGCAACCACAAAAATTAATTTCCGTGGTTGCGATTAATATACACATCTATATAATAGCCTATACATCATGTAAACTAGGAGGCAATCATGCTAGATAAAACCGTGCCATATGCAAACGTATTCATGCGCCGAAAGAAAAACACCCCAATCCCCCAGTATCCTCTACCCAATGGGTTCAAGTTTACCTTTTACCAACCTGGGGACGAAGTTTCATGGGCCAAAATAGAAACTTCTGTACTGGAATTCGAAAACGAGCAAGAGGCTTTAGAATATTTCCATGGAGAGTTTACTCCCCATGCCCATGAGTTGGACAAACGCTGCTTGTTCATAGAAAATGAAAAAGGCGAAAAAATAGCCACAAGCACCGCATGGTGGACCTACACCGGCACGAGACGGGATCCATTGCTGCATTGGGTGGCTGTAATGCCGGCCTACCAAGGATTGAGCTTGGGTAAGGCCATCTCCGCAAAGGCTACACAGCTACTGGCTGATGTTGAAGGTGACAAGGATTTTTACTTAAAAACCCAAACTTGGAGCCACAGGGCAATTAGGTTATATGAAAAGATTGGGTATGAAGTAACAGATGAAAGGTATGTAGGGAAATATGTTAATGAAGATTACGAGAAAGCTTTGGCAGTGTTAAGCCATATAGCAAATTAATTCGAAATCAGTCCCGTCTGTCGCTTGAAACTTTGAACACCCAACATAAAAAACCCCACAAAGCTTAACAAGCCTTGTGGGGTTTTATTAATTATGGTTTAAATTCAGGTTCATGGACTATAAAAGTCCGCAGAGAAAACTATCTCTGATGGAACCTTTCAAGAGCAGTTTGGTGAATATCCCTAACCTCGGGCACGCCCATGTTGTTCATGGTGGTTACAAAGGCGTTCCAGGAGTCATCGGTTATTGGGTTTACACCTGTGATGAACAGTGCAATTTGCTCCCTGCGGAAGGTTTCAACGTCTGCCATACGGGTTCTGATAGTAGTAGCTTCAGAAGCTGTAAAGCTTACTGGGGGCAGTACTGTTGCTTCTGGGTTGTCTTGTTGACGCCATGCTACTAAAGCGTGCTTTTGTTGGTCAAGGGCATAGAACTGATACAGATACCAAGGATCTTGGTTAAAGGGGCCGTTGAACGCGCCTCTTGAGAAGTATGTCAGCGCTTGTGCAAATGTCCTGTCTGGATGTGCAGTTACAGCTTCGGTGAAGGTTGGAACATCGCCAACCCAGTTCCAGCTTACGCCTTCGATACCGAAGTTGTGTAGCAGGTGGCCTTCTTCTGAGAATGCGAAGTCAAGAAGCCTGGTGACAACTTCAACTTCTGTTGAGCTTGTAGTGATTGCTGCGTGACCTCTGGAGCCGTCTGCCAGGTCGTTGGATGTACCGCCGTGGCTGGTCCATACGTTTGCATCAAAGGTTGGGAAACGGGTTGCAACAAGGTCAAAATCATGATCGTCATTGTTCCATGCAGCTAGAAGCCAGGGGCCTACAGCGCCGCCACCGGGGCCAATTACTGCGCCACTTGTACCTGAAAGGATAGCAGCATCCATAGCAGCACGGTCTGTTGTGAATGCGTCTTGGTCGATAAGACCTTCAGCATACCAACGAGCCATAAGCTCAAGGAAATCTCTGAAATTGTCATGGGTTGGGCCATAAACGATTTGGTTGCCATCTACAAACCAGGTATTCCTGATACCAAATGCAGGCAGGAATGTGTTGATGATACCGTTAGGGTCGTTTTGGGCAGCTTGGCCTACGAAACCTTGGGTCGCACCCATTTCGTCTCTAAAGCGTGTAAGCATTACTTCCCAATCATCAATGGTTTCGGGCACATCTAGGCCAAGATACTCAAGCCAGTCAGCTCTTACAACTGGGCCGGTTGTGGTCTTAAGGCTGTCGTCTGCACGAAGGAATGGGAATGCAAAATGCACGCCCTCATCTGTTACAACTTGGCGATAGATATGGGGATGTGCGTCAAGGAATGCCATGTAGTTGGGGGCCCATTGTGCTTTTGGCTCGTTAAGCTCGATGATAACACCATCAGCGATTGCGCCCATTGCGCCACCGTCATACTGAAGAGTCCATGCCCATTCAATGATGTCGGGAAAGCTGCCACCTACCATTAAAAGAGCAAATGCATCTGGTGCTTGCCCTGATGGGGGATGCTGCCATTCGATGTTTACGCCGGTCATTTCTTCAAGCGCTGCAGAGAATGCAGATTGTCCGTAGTGCTCAAGGAAGGGAGCCCAGTTGCCTGCGGTTTCTTTCCACCAGGTAACGGTTACGCTTCCGTCCATTGGATAGCTGAACTCGTCGTCTACAACTGGCTCATCAACCTCTGTCGGTGGTGGGGTTGCTTCGTCCTGTGCTTGTGGGGTTGGGGTGGCTGGCGCTGGGGTAGCTGCTGCTTCGCCGTTTCTGTTACATGCGGCAAGGAAGCCTAGTACCAACGCCAGTACAAAAATTGCTTTCAAATACTTCATAACTTACTCCTCTCTTTTTTGACGGGGGTGGGTCCCCCAAATATATAAAAGGAACTAACCTTTTACTGCACCAATCATTACGCCTTTTGTGAAATATCTTTGAAGGAAGGGATACAGGGCCAAAATAGGCACTGTTGCAACTATTATCAAGGCGTACTGTATAGTTGCTGCAATCATTTCTACATCCCCAAGGGCGCCGCCTGCATCTATCCCAGAGGTGTCATTAAGAACCAAGATTTCCCGCAAAATAAGTTGCAATGGGAAAAGCCTTCTTACATGTCCGAGATAAATCATTGCAGGGAACCATGAGTTCCAGTGGCCAACTCCATAAAATAATAGCAACACTGCCAAAGTAGGCTTAACCAATGGAATCATAATCTGGAACAAAATCCTAAAATGTGTGGCTCCGTCAAGCTTTGCCGATTCTTCCAAGCTATCAGGCACTGCCCACATTGCCGTGCGTAGCACTATTACATTAAAGGTGGATATAGCACCCGGAAGCACCAAAGACCAGCGGGTCTGCAACAGACCAAGGTCACGTACCAGCAGGAATGTAGGTATCATCCCACCGCTGAAATACATGGTAAACAGCATCATTATCATGATAGGCCTAAAGAACATGACGCCCCTGCGGGACAAGAAATAGCCCGCAATTACCGTAAGAAGCATGTTAATAGGTATACCAACAACCAAAATCCAAAGTGTATTCATATAACCCGTTAATATATTTGGGTTTTGGAATACGTTGGCATATGATGCGGTAGAGAACCCAAGACTCCCCCACAATGGCCCCCTATGGGCCATGTACTGGGAGGGGACAGAAAATGATGCAAACACAACGTAAAGCATTGGGTAAAGACATGCAAAAGACAATAGTATCAAAAAGGGATAGTTAACCAACCATCTAAAAGCCTTTTCGCCTTTTGTTTCAAACTTCATAAGTCAACCTCCCCTTTCTTAGAATAGGCTTGTGCCTTCGGATGATGCCTTCCTCGCAAGGAAGTTAGCACATACCAGGAACATAACATTTATTACTGAGTTGAAGAGCCCAACAGCCGTTGCAAAGCTAAACTGCTGATCCAACAAGCCGCGTCTGTATACAAATGTGCCGATAACGTCAGATACTTCCCATGTCATTGGGTTATACAAAAGCAGGATTTTTTCCATACCAACACTCATCATTGTGCCCATCCGCAGGATTAGCAATATAATGATTGTGGGGGCAATGCCGGGTATGGTTACATGAAGTGTCTGCTTAAAGCGGCCAGCTCCATCTATTGCAGCGGCTTCGTATTGCTCTTGGTCAATCCCTTGTAAGGCCGCCAGATAAATTATGGAGCCCCATCCTATAGATTGCCATATATCGGAAATAATCAGTATAGGAAGGAAATAGCTTTGTACATTGAGTAGATTACGGTTTGCCACCCCAAAAATCCCTAAAAACTGGGTAACAAGACCATCCGCGCCAACAAACGTGTGGATAAGACCTGCAACAACAACCATTGCAATAAAGAAAGGCATATATGTTATTGTTTGTACAGTTCTGGCAAAATATTTATGCCTTACCTCATTAATGAGAAGCGCCAGGAAAATTGGGGCAGGAAACTCGAATAAAAGCCTAAGCAAGCTTATCCTGATAGTATTCCACACAACCCGGTTAAAGAACACACTGTCAAAGAAATCTGTAAAATGCGTGAAGCCAACCCACTCGCTGCCACGCATACCAAGGGCTGGCCTAAAGTTTTGGAACGCGATAAGCGCCCCGTACATAGGCATGTACTGGAATATAAAATAAAATGCAAGAACTGGCAGCATAAGCAAGTACAGTTCTTTGTTGCGCTTCATGTCATCTAAGAAGCGCCTGCCAAACGGCTTGGAGTGTTTATAGCGAACCTTTTTCTTGGGGACGCTTACGGCCTCCATAGCTCCACCTCTCTCGTTAGCTATAGCAATTCCCCGTTTAAATGGTTCCGACCGAGCCAATATAAAGGTAAATTGCTGCATATTAATGGCTTACACAAATCTAACATTTTTCTTACAACTTTGAAGCGACACAAATCTAACATGCGACATCATCCATTGTCAATATTATATACAAAATTTTATTTATATGCTCTACCGTTGGGCAAATGTTTATATGTCTGGCAAACTCACGCGCCGTCGCTTGTGAAATTTAATAGTTAGTCTGCGTTGCGGAAACGTTTCCGCACATAAAAAGGGCTGCCTCAATTAAGAGACAGCCCTTGTAGGCTGTATATTATTATGCGTTAACAGCGTCGCGCAACTTTTTGCCAACCTTAAAGCGTGGTGCTTTGGAAGCAGCAATTTTCATGGGGGCACCAGTTTGCGGGTTGCGACCATCACGGGCTGCCCGCTCTACTACATCTATGGTGAGGAAGCCCACCAATTGTACTTTTTCTCCGGCTACGAGGGCCTCTGTTACTGCCTCTTCAAATGCCACGAGAGACTTTTCCGCGTCTTTCTTGGTTAAGTCGGATTTTGCCGCTATGGCTGCAATAAGTTCCGTCTTGTTCATTCCATATCCTCCTTTGGATGCTTATAACCCGCTTATCGCGGGGTTTTCTACGCTGCTCGTATTTATAAACCCTTCAAGGGCGTTTGTCAAGGAAAATTCAGCATTTATCTCTAAAAAAGCCGAAAGGGCAACCATTTGGAGCAAGATTTTTCCATATAGTTCATGATGCGGTGCGTCTGTATTTCTTAGGCAGTCTAGAGAGGTATGGATGTCCGCTAAATGTGCGTCGAGTGAGGGGCTACAGACGTTATGAGACCGCTTTAAAACCTTAGCGGCCCGCACCAACGCAGGCAACGCTTTGGGAACGGCTTGCATTGCTTGGGCAGGTGTCAATTTTTGTTCTTTTTGTTTGTTAGCCTCCCACACTTTTGCAACATCCTCAGCACTCTTGGCTTCATCTGTACCGAATATATGTGTGTGACGGCTAGTAATCTTTTGGGCCAATGTGGCTATGACGTCATCCATAGTAAAACTACCGGCTATCTCTGCCAGCTTTGCATGGAAAACGACTTGGAGCAGTACATCCCCAAGTTCCTCCTTGAGGGCGTGCATGTCCTTGTTGTTTATTGCCTCTATGGCTTCGTAGCTTTCTTCCAGCATGTACTGGCGTAGGCTTTCGTGGGTTTGTTCCTTATCCCATGGGCAACCATCTGGGCCCAGCAGCTTGTCCATTATTTGTAGGAAATTATCTAGTTGCATGGGTTTCATCCTCCGTAGATTTGCATAAATAGCAAGCCGCACATTTTTAACATTGCTCCGAAATATAGAAAAGCCCACCCGCAGTGATTATACATTGCATTGGGTGGGCTCTAAATTCACTGCATATTTGGTTCATTTTGTGCTATATCAGGGCTTTCATCTGCAAGTACTTTATAGCACTACACAACCAAGCCCATAACTTGCGTACCTTGTAGGGCAGTTGTAATTACTGCTCCATTTGCTTCCCTAAGAACCCAGCCGCTGTCTGTGCCAGCTTTCCTTCTACTTCGCCCATTTTCTTGTCTGGGGACAGGAAAACAATAGCGCCAAGAACATCGCCTTCGGCTATTATCGGGGCTATAAACTCGTTGTTGTACGTGCCTGGGTCATCATCTTCCAGTATGGGCACAAAGGCGGCATCATTTCTGGATGCGGATACTGGGTTGCGCTGGTGGATGGTTTTTTCCAGTGCAATAGAGATGTTTTTGTCCATGAAGTCTTTCTTGGGGCCGCCGGATACGGCGATAATCTGGTCTTTGTCCACGATACAGGTAATGTGGCCGGAAGACTGGCTAAGGCTTTCTGCATATTCCTTTGCAAAATTGCCAAGCTCACCTATTGGCGAGTATTTCTTTAAAATAATTTCACCCTCGCGGTCTGTGAAGATTTCCAGAGGGTCACCTTCGCGTATGCGCAAGGTTCTGCGTATTTCCTTCGGGATTACAACCCTACCCAGGTCGTCAATCCTGCGGACTATGCCCGTAGCTTTCAATGTAATTCCTCCTATTCAATTGGTATGTCATAAATCTTTACTTTTTCTTAGAAACTTTTCATAGTATCTGTTAAAAACTCAAGATTTATACATTTGGTATATTTACGAACCGGATGCAACCTGGGCCAGCTTTGTAAAGGCCGCGGAGTCGTTTACAGCCAGCTCTGCCAGCATTTTTCTGTTGATATCAACACCGGCCTTTTTGAGGCCATGCATAAATTGGCTATAGCTTAAACCGTGCAGGCGGGCGGCAGCATTGATACGGGAAATCCATAGACGCCTAAATTCACGCTTGGTTTGCTTACGGCCTGCAAATGATGCTGCCATTGCGCGCATTACGGCCTGCTTTGCAACGCGATATTGCTTACTTCTTGCGCCGAAATAGCCGCGGGCCAGCTTTAATATTTTTTTATGCTTTTTACGGGCTTTTACTGCCCCTTTTATTCTTGCCATTATTGGATCCTCCTACTCAGAAGTTAGGTTGCTAGAACGATGCAAGCCAACCTCAGGTTATATCATGTTGTGTTTTACCATAGAGCCGAAGCCTATGCGTATGGCATCATTTGCCTTACGGCCTTTTCGTTTGTTTTGTCAACCATACCCATTTTACGCAAGGTCATCTTGCGTTTTGGGCTTTTTTTAGTAAGAATGTGCTGCTTGCCGGCCTTGGGGTGCTTGAACTTGCCTGTGGCCGTGGCCTTGAAGCGCTTGGCTGCTGCTCTTTTAGTTTTTAGTTTTGGCATGGTCTACTCCTTTGTCTTTACTTTCTGCTCCTTTGTCTTTGCTGTCCGCACCAGTTTGTGGCTTTGGTGACAGAAACATAGCCATAGAGCGGGCTTCCATCTTGGGGGGCTTTTCTATCTGACCCACTTCGCTTATTTTTTGGACGAAATCGTTCATGATGCCGTAGCCCACTTCTGTACGTCCAAGCTCGCGCCCACGAAAACGGATGGTGACTTTTACCTTGTCGCCATCTTTAAGAAAGCCAATAGCCCTGCGAGCCTTGACCTCTACATCGTGGGTATCAATGTTAGGAGAAAGACGCACTTCTTTTATGTCTATTGTGCGCTGCTTCTTACGGGCTTCTTTCTCTTTTTTGGACTGCTCAAACCGAAATTTGCTGTAATCCATGATCTTGCATACCGGCGGCTTAGCCGTCGGTGAGATCTTAACCAAATCCAAGCGCTTCTCATCGGCAATGCGCTGGGCATCACGGCCTTGCATGATGCCAAGCTGGGCGCCGTCCGAGTCTATAAGGCGCACTTCTTTGTCCCTGATCTGCTCGTTGATCATTAAGTCGGTAATGCTGATTCCCTCCTTTTAACTGCTGACCGCTTCATGTGTTGAAACGGTATACCCGTCCGACTCAAAAAAATAAGTGGGCATAAGCAGCCCACTTTATCATGCGTAACACATTATTTGCCTGTGTTTTGCCGGATTACCCTTTTGCTTTCGCTTAGGGTGAGAAGTGGCGCTTCTGCTTGTGGCGTAGTATATCACTGGGGTTTTAGGCTGTCAAATGAATATTTACTTCAGCAACTCGTCAATATCGGCAACGATGCCTTCCTTAATTGCCACATTGGCGGCAGCGCCTATCATTACAGCATCTACACCAGCCTTTGTACTTGCCCTGCGGCCCAGCAGGTCTTCTCTCTTCACTCCTTCGCCAAATAAATCCTCTAGCAACAGATCATCTGACCCGCCGTGAGAACCTTTTAGTTCGGCTACTTTGTATATTGTTTGGTTACCGCTTAGGTCAAAGACTTGAATGTCTCTTAGGGCGGCGGCGTTGCCGCGGAAGCCATAGAAGGGGCTATAGGCCTCTAACCTGCCCTTAGAGCCGTTGATGGATATCCGATAGCCTTCGTAGGGAGAGGTGGCGTTTAGAGTATAGGACATCATTATGCCTGTGTCGTATTGGACATTTAGTGACATGGTGTCATAGATGTCTATATCTTCATCAAAGACGCAGCCATCCTTGTAGTAGCCATCGTACTTTTCCTGATTGGCGTAGAACTCTTTTTCGAAATCGTTGAGCTGGTAGTAGAAGGGGCATTCTTTTGTGTGGGCGCAATTGCGGCAGTTTTCGCCCCTATAGGGGTTGTTTTTGCCGTAGAGGTTTAGCTTGCCAAAGGCCGATACTTTTTTAGGGGTGGCGTCTATTATCCAGTTGGCAGCATCAAAGTGGTGGGAGGACTTATGCAAAAGCAGTCCACCGCTTTTATCCATCCTGCCATTCCATCTTCTGTAATAGCTGGTTCCGTGTGCAGCTAGAGACATTAGCCTATCTAGTAGCCACTCCATGTGGACACTGTATACATCCCCTATTGCGCCACCCATGATAAGCTCTTTGATTTTAGCACAGAAAGGAGTATATCTCATGTTGAATATAACGGTCACTTTTTTGCCGTATTTTTTCTCTGCCTCCATGATGGCTTTGCACTGCGCTGCATCTGTTGTCAGGGGTTTTTCAACTATTACATCACAGCCCAATTCCATTGAGCGGATAAGATACTGGCTGTGGTAGGCATCTACGGTTGTGATTATCACGGTGTCGGGCTTTGAAGACTCGATCATTTTGTCAAAGTCATCATAGACGGGGATGCCTCCGCATTGTTTACTTACATACTCTGAGCGCCCTCTGTTAGTGTCGAATATGCCCACTAGCTGGGCAGTGTGGGCGTAGCGTTGGTACATAGGCAAGGCGTAGGAGTCATAACCTCTTCCGCTTGCGCCAGCGAATGCGTATTTCTTCATGAATTTCCTCCCTCAAAATGTGAATATAGACAATCAACTTGAAAATCAACTAAAGCAGGATTGCTATAATGCGATTATAACTCTTTTTTTGGAAATGTACAGGTATAGCAAATTCAATGAAAAACAGTCCTGACCGAGCCGAAAATCCCGGACGCTTCAACGGGTTTTCGGCGACATGCAAGACTGTTTTTCATTGAATTTGCTATATAGCCAATTAATTCGAAAACAGCCCTAGCCTGCAAATAAAAAGCGCCCGGCAAATGACACCGAACGCTTTCTCTTATTTATTACTTAATGCTTGATTGCGAGTACTTGCCATTACTTCTTAGGCTTATCACCCTTAAGCATATCCACAATCCGCTGTTCGCGGTCAAACCGTTTGGCTTCCTTATTGTACCTGCCTACGGCCTCTGTCTGCCTGGAGGTCAATGTCCAGAAACCTACCACTGCAAAGCCTAGCAGCATTACCGCACCAAATATCATAAAGCTTACTTGGATGGGGTTGGTTTGTGGGTTGGGCCTATTGCCAGGATGCCCTGGGGTAGGCGTTGGTGTTGCAGTAGGTGTTGCAGCTGGTGTTGGTGTTGCGCCAACCGGTGTCCATATTGCTGTCAGGGTTTTGTTGCCGGTTATGATTAGATTCCCTACAAGCACATTACCGTTGGGCAATCTCCAGCCGCTAAATACATACCCTTGCCGCACTGGTGTCTGCGGGAAGTTGGATACTATAGTACCAGCAACGCCATAACGCAGGCCAAGCTCATGAGGAAGTGCATGGACTCCTGGGTGAGGATGGAACAACACAACATAGTAGTCAACCGGCACATGTGGAGGTGGTGTTGGAGTTGGTGATTGTGCTGGCGGTGGGGACTGTGGTGCTGGAGACTGCGGTGCAGGAGATTGCGGTGCTGGGGATTGTGGCCCTGGAGATTGTGGTGGTGGGGACTGTGGTACTGGTGTCCATACTGCCGTCAATCTCTTGTTGCTTACCACTACCAGCGGGTTGGCTACGGATTGGCCGTTTAATTGCCAGCCGCTAAATGTATAGCCGCTTCGGGTTGGTGTTGGGTGGTTGGTGATTTGTGTACCATATGGGTGCAGGTTGGTGCTTTGTGTACCGGATGGCAACACACCTGAGCCTGGGTCATGGACAACTTCATATATGGGAACATCAGCAGGTGCATAGGATGCCACCAATGTCATGTCTCTTACCAGTACCAGCGATGGCGATATTTGCCCACCATTGTACAGCCAGCTTACAAACTGGTATCCGGCTGGTGGTATTGGGGTTGGGAAGCTGTCTACTCTATGGCCAAAGGAGCCTGTTATCCTGTCGGCTGTGCCACTTGGCAGGCTTCCTTGGGCTGGGTCAAAGATAAGAGTAAACTCTGGATCTTGGCCACCGCCATCACCGCCGCCGGCTTCTTCCCATATCGCGAAGTACATATAGGAGCGAGTCCTTACGATATCGGCCAGGGTCAGCCCTGAAAGAACATCGTCAGAATCTACATCTTCAGTCCAACCTACAAATACATAGCCTACTCGCACAGGTTGAGGTACATCTGCAACGGGGATTCTTTCACCGTCAGGCACGCTACGGACTATATCACTTACTGCACCGTTTACATTGCCCTGGTTAAGGTCAAAGGTTACGGTGTGGGTAACTATATTCCACTGAGCAATGAATGTCCGCGGCCCTATGATTTCAATAGCGGCAACTTGGGCTGAGGTTAGGGTTGTTTCACTGTCCGGTTCACGCCAGCCGCCGAATGTTGCCGTACCGCGGGTTGGTGCGGGCACGTTGTCTGCACCTACCTGTGCACCGTCGTTTACTTGAACAACTACATTGGCTGGTGAGCCTTGGTACACGCCACCGAAGAGGTTGAATGTTACAAGGTGGGCAAGAGCCCCTTCAACGTCTCCCCATACGGCTATGAAAGTCATAGGTACGGTAACTGTTGTGGCAGCTACTTGCATTGGGCTAAGGACAGAAGCACCTTCAGCCTCGGGCACTACCTGTCTCCAGCCGACAAAACCGTAGCTTGTGCGCACAGGTTCTGGCACAACTCCGCCAATAGCGCTGTTGTAGGTTACATTTACCACAATGTTGGCTGTGTTGCCGTCAACATTACCGCCGTCTAAGTCAAAGGTTACCGCTACAGGGTCAGGTATCGGGTTCCAGACTGCCGTGAAGGACTTGGCACTTGTTACCGTGATGCCAGCCACCTGGGTTGTGGTTAGCTCTGCACCTGCGCCGTCGCGCTGCCAGCCACCAAATACATAATTGGTACGGAGGGGCACTGGTATCACGCCAGAACCGATTAGTGCGTTTTCAAGGATTTGCTGCACTACCGGGCCTGGGTTACCGTCTTCATTGCCGCCTGCAAAGTTGAAGGTTACAGGGAAGGATCTTGTATCCCATACGGCTATGAAGTACATGGGCTCGGTCACAACCATGACAGCTATTGCACTTGGCGACAATACTGTCCCTGAACCATCCATGCGCCAGCCGGTTAGCACCGAAGCTGTGCGAATAGGGGCGGGTATATTGTCTGGGCCAATTTGCTCGTCTTGGTTTACCAGGTTTATTACATTGGCTGGGCTTCCGCCATATAAACCTCCTGCCAGGTCAAAGGTTACCGGGTGGGCAAGTCTCTCCCACTGGGCTACAAATGTCCTTGGCCCAAAGATTTCTATTGCGGCTACTTGGCCTTGGTTTCGGTCTGTATATACATCGGCTGTGGGGTAGTCATACTCGCGCCAGCCGGTTAGTACATAGTTTGCGCGGGTGGGATCGGGCACTCTTTCGATTTCTGTGGCTTGGTCTACAATCCACACGAAATTGCCAGCGCTGCCTTCGTATACGCCACCGTTCATTACAAAGGTCACCGGGTGGGTAATTCTTACCCATACTGCCACAAATGTCATGGGGCCGGTTACCTGAAGGCCCTCGATTGCACCAGGTTGTATGGGTTGGCCTATATCGTCCCTGCGCCAGCCTACTAATGTATAGTTGGTGCGGGTGGGTATTGGCACGTCGTTTGGCATGATTAGTGCGCCGTTGTTATACAAGCGGATAAAGTAATTGCCATGGGCCACGCCGCCACTATCGGTCCAGCTTCCGCCGTTGAAGGAGAAAGTGACCGGGAACTGCACGCGCTCCCATACTGCAGTAAATACTATATCGTCAACAAGAATCCACTCGGCCACTTGCAAGGCGCTGTGGGTGCTTACAACCAGCGCACCGTCCATAACAGCCCAGTACCTGAAGGCTCTAAACTCCCAAGTTGGTACAGGCACATTGCCTGGTCCTATTTCTACGCCAACGGGTAGCATTGGGTGAATCACAGGCCCGGCGCTTCCAAGGAACTCGCCTCCAGCAAAGTCAAAGGTTACAGATGCATGGCTATGATCCCATATGGCTGTAAAGGTTACGGGGCCGGTAACGATAAGGGCGGCAACAGAAGTTGCATCCCAAACCATGTTGGTTCCGGCTACATGCCAGCCTTGGAAGGCTTGCGGCGGGTTAACCGGGGCTGGTACAAGACTCGGGGCTAGGCTGCCGTTGTGTTGTACATTATGGATTATTGCGTTGGGGCTGCCGCCATATGTGCCGCCTGCAAGTACAAAGGTTACAGGATGCATTATGGGTTCCCATATCGCTGTAAACACACGTGGTACACCAATCTGCAATACTTGAGCTGCCACTTGATGGTGATCACGGTTGGGCTGGCCGGCCTCTGCCCATGCAACAAATGTGTAGTTGGCACGGGTTGGTAGCGGCACATTGCCTAGGCCTATTTCAAAGCCTGATGGCAGGTCTAGTTGGATATCGGCTGTATTGCCGCCAACATTGCCCCCTGCAAGCTCGAAGGTCACGCTTACCAAATCTGCAGACCATACTGCCGTAAATATGGCAGGCCCTGAAACTGTAAGTGCAGCAACAGATGCCGGAGTCCATACTATGCCGTCATAGTTGCGCCATCCCATAAAGGTTTGGAAGGGACGCACTATGTCAGGCACGGTTGGTGTGGCTGTGGTATTGGCGTGGGTGATATTTTGGCCTTGGTTTACCTGCCGTATTACATTGTCTGGGCTGCCGCCATACGTGCCGCCACTTAAGATAAAGGTTACGGGATGGCGTATGGGGGTCCACACCGCAACAAAGGTGCGGGGCTGGGCGTATACAGGTACAACCTGGGATACTTCCTGCCTGTTGCGGGTTGTGTCTATACCTGCCATTGGATAGTCATATTCTACCCAGTGGACAAAACTGTAGTTGGCGCGGGTTGGTACTGGCACTTCACTTAGGCCAATGGGGAAACCAACCCTCATGGAATCGGTTATTGGTCCTGGGTTGCCGTTGTAGTTACCGCCAGCCAGGTCAAATGTTACATCTACACGGCGATAACCCCATACGGCTGTGAATATTGCCGGGCCGGTTACGGTCATTGCAGCCGCAGATGCCGGTGTCCACTCAATATCGCTGCCGGAGAGAATCCAGTGCCTAAATACCATAGGATACCTGGTAGGCTCGGGCACGGTGTTCATTGCCGTGGTGGTTGGGTCTGAAACAGAGCGGCCTTGCCATACGGTGCGCACAATATTGGCTGGGCTGCCGCCGTATTCTCCGCCGCCTAACTGGAAGGTAACCGGGTGCAGTATGGGTGTCCATGCTGCCACAAATGTCCGTGGCTGCTGGTACACGGGTACAACGCCTGCTACCTGCTGCCTGTTTCTGGTGGTATCAACACCCACGGTTGGATAATCATATTCTACCCAGTGGACAAAGGTATAGTTGTCACGGGTTGGTATTGGTACATAGTTAAGGCCTATGGGCACACCTACTCTAAGAGAGTCGGTTATTGGGCCCGTGTTGCCGTTGTAGCTGCCACCTGCGAAGTCGAAGGTAACATCTACGCGTTGATAATCCCATACTGCCGTGAATATTGCAGGCCCGGTTACTGTAAGGGCCGCAACAGAAGCAGGAGTCCACTGACCGGGATGCCCTACCCTTACCCAGTGTTGGAACACTTGAGGTGCGTTGGTGGGGACCGGTACGGTGTTGGTTACCTGGGTCATGGGGTCAAGGATGGTTTCTCCTTGGCGGACTATGCGTACTACGTCATTGTTGCTGGCATTGTAGATACCGCCTGCCAACTGGAAGGTGACGTTGTGCAAAATCCTGTTCCACTGGGCTACAAAGGTACGTGGTACATAGTATTCCACCATTATGCCCGCTACCTGACTACGGTCGCGGTCTGTAAACCCTTGTGGTGAGGCGTCGGTTTCACGCCAGCCTTCGAAGGTGTAGTGTGTGCGGGTGGGGATTGGCACTCGGCCAAGGCCTATTGCCACACCAGCTGGGAAGTCGTCTCCTATCAGGCCTGATGCGCCGTTGTAGCTGCCGCTGTTTAGGTCAAAGGTTATGGGAACCATCTGGAAATCCCATACTGCGGTGAAGGTAGTAGGCCCGGTGAATGGGAGGTTGGCTATAAATGCCGATGACCTGGTTGTACCTGTAGTGTCAATCCAGTGCAAGAAAGTCTGCGGTGGATTTATAGGTACGGGTACTGTTATAGGCGTTGGGGTATGAGCTGACATAGCCAAGGCCTGGTTTACAATACGGATTACATTGTTAGGAAGCCCACCATACGTTCCTCCGCTTAGTACAAAGGTTATGGGGTGCTGAATAGGATCCCACAATGCAGTAAATGTCCGCGGTTGGTTATACACTAGGGTGATTGCCGCTACCTCAGCGTGAGTGCGGTCTGTATCTACGCCTGGGGTTGGGTGGTTGGCTTCTCTCCAGCCTGCGAAGGTATAGTTTACTCGGGTGGGGATGGGCACATTGCCTAGACCTATTGTCTCGCCTGCGGGTAGGCTACGGTTAACTGGCCCTATTGGGGGTACGTTTGGTGCATACACACCGCCGGCTAGTATGAACGTAACAGCTACCGGGTCATAGTCCCATACTGCGGTAAAGGTTGTGGGTGCATTTATTGTTACATTGCCAACCGCTGCAGGCAGGTGCGTTGTGCCTGCGCCGTCACTCCATCCTTGTAGCGTGCGGTTTAAAAGCACGGGAGTGGGTGCGCTGTTGGTTGGGGTTGTGTTGGCATGGTTTACGTTTTGGCCATCGTCTACGGTACGGACTATGTTGGCGGTGCTGCCACCAACGTTACCGCCTGACAACACAAAGGTTACAGGGTGGCGCGTGGCATCCCATATTGCTCTGAAGGTACGGTCAGCCCCATTGATGGTAAGAAGACCTACTGCACCTGTGGACATGGTTGGGCCAAAGGGCACGTCTGTTACCAAATCTACCTCTCGCCAGCCTACTAAGGTACTGCCTGCGCGGGCCAAGGTTGTTGCCTCTAACACACCAGGGCCTACGGGCCTGGTTGCGGGTACGTTAAGATATCCTATGGCCGCGCCATGTGGGGCGTTGTTGTTGACAATTGGGCCTAGGTTTGGCGCTCCAGCACCTACGGTGAAACTACCGCCGTCTAGCTGGAAGGTTACGGTGAAAGGCTGCGGGTTCCATTGAGCTATGAAGGTGGTGTTTGTCATTGGAGTTTGGGCTTCCACCTGGGCGTTGGTAAATGTATTGGTTGCAGGCGGTACTACTGCTGGGTTTAACCATGTGCCTGCAAATACATAATTGGGGCGGGTAAGTGCCGGTGGGGTCCATGGCCGGTCGGCCGCCATAAAATACATACCTATCGCCATTCCTCTGGGGACGTCTGTATAGGTACGGATTGTATAATCTGTACCGCCGTAGTCGCGAACGCCACCTGCGAAGTCAAAGGTAATGGTTATTGTGGGGCGTGTCCACTGGGCGGTTACGACTACATCACCGGATATGGTGTTTACAGCATGGGTTTCGTTGAAGCGCATGGAATCTGTAAAGTACACCACATTTGGCGCAGAAATATCTGGGAAGCCTGGAGATGTGGTTATACGCCAACCAGCAAACTCATATATAGGGTTTGGATGGGTTGGGTTGGGAGGCATGCGCTGTCCTGGTGGGTTTTCATCTAAGGTGAAGCCCTCGGGCACGTGTCTTACTGCGTTGGCTGGTAAGACTACACCGTCTACACCGCCTGCCGAGCCGCCGTCGAAAGTTATGCGTGCATGCCAGGAAGCATGAAGAGTTCTTCCGCCCATGATGGGGGTGTCATCTTCGTAGATGTCGCCTGTGTTGTTGGGGTTTGTATTCCAGCGGCCTATATGGCTCCAGTTTGGGCGCACTAGGTCACTGGGCATTGCCTGGCCAAGTGCGTGGCCTATTGGAACCTGTGTCCAGGTGTTGCCATTGATTGTTCCGCCGTTGCCGTGGAAGGTTACCGGGGCGTAGAAGGATGCGTATACGGTTCTGGCGAACAGTTGGTTGTCGCCAGGACCCAAGGCTAGCATAGCTCCTGTTCCGCCGGGGTTAGGGAACCAGCCGCGCCATTGGTGGCCTGGCCAGGCGTTGGTCATGTCTGGTGGGGGTACGGCCAGCGGTGCACCCATTGTAAACATGCGATACCACTGGATTGGATCTGGGTTCATGAATGGGACAGACAGGGCTGTATCTGGTATGCCTGTGCCTGGGCGGAAGTTTATCTGGGGTAGCCAGATAGCGTGTAGGGTTCTGTTACCGCCATTTATACCTCCTGCAACTGGGCCGTCTTCCATTACTGTATCTGGCCACCACCAGTCACCTGAGCCGTTTGCTTCGGTATTCCATCCTACAAAGGAGCGAGTAACCATAGGGCTACCTGTGCCGCCTGCACCTAGCATTGCTAAGGTTCGGGAAGTTGGTGCGCCTAATGGGTATATCGCGCCGGCCCAGACGTTTAGACCTGGGAAGTTGTTGGATGCAGTTGTTGCTACGCTTGGATGGTTTGCGTGCTGCCAGCTATTGCCTACTGTATGGCCTACCGCCACCATCCGGGATGTAAACTGATTTAATATTATTGGATAGACAAAGTTATGGTTTGTGCTAAAGGTTAAGGTTGCGCCCCATTGCGCATATATCCTTAGAGAAGGACGAGTGCTGCCTGCAATGGGCGGCCCAATGTCAACATCGCTTGAGGATATCGGATTGGAAAAGTTAAACACACCTGCGCCTGGATCTGCTGTGTTAGGGCGGCGATTAAAGGCTGAGTGCCCTAATAAATCGAAGCCGCTACGCGCATTGTGAACAACTGTCGGGGCAGAGTTTGTTATAGGCATACTGCCCACCCAGTGATAGTTTGCGCTTGTCGGCGCGCCACCGGTTGTAGACCAGTGCGTATGCATGTTGCCCGTAGTCCAGCCATCAATAATCCTACGGATTGTTGGAGCGCCTGCGCCAGAAAAGTTGTGGTCATACACTAAGTTTACATAGGGCAGCCAGCGGGCATAAAGCGTTATGCTGTGGTTTATTGTTGTGCCGGAGGTAAATCTCCTGTATCGGTAGGGGGCTGCTGTTGCTGTTGCCACTGTTTCGGTCATAGCAGCCTCTGTGCGCCAGCCAGTACCTAAGATAGCTGCGTCATTGACTGTATGCCAGCCTGCAAATACATAGTTGTCCCTTGTTGGGAAAGCAGGCATTGTTGAGAATGAGCAGTTGGCAATAGTAGTGCCTTGGGTTACCTGGTTAAGGACAAGAGATGGACCGCCGCCTGACATAGCTCCGCCGTTGGCGTTAAATGTTACTGTCAGCGGAGGGTTGGGAATCCAGTGGGCTACTATTGTTGAGTTACTGTGCGTTATCAGGTTTATATTTGTGGTTTCAGTAAATGGAGTATGCCCCAGCTGAGCCGGATGGTTAGACTCACCTATCCCAGCCGGCGTAAGTGGGGTACTTTGCCCACCATTTACAAGCCACCAACCACCAAAAGTATGCCCGGCACGTGTCATGATATTGCCTGTGGTTACGGCAGTCATAGCGCCTGTGCTGTTGTGGACATTGACTACTATCGAGGAATCATTGACAGAACAAGTAGGCAGCCAGTTAACCGGCACATAATGCTCAACCGGCGAAACTGGAGGAAGTGGAGCGGTACGGTGACGCCTTCCGCCTGCAGCTATCGTGCTTTGCCCTATAGGCACGTCTATATATGTTTGGCTTTGGGCTGTTGCTGTTTGGTTTTGGATTATAGTACCAGCATTTGGGAAGCGGTTACCCATGCTTCCGCCGTTTACCTGAAAGAAAATCCTGTGTACCCAATGTGCGTGGACTGTCATATCATCTGTCACTGCAATAGCTGCCACACCCTGTGGCGTGGACATACTTGTTGAAGTATATGTGTTAGTACCACCTGGTGGAGCAAAGCGTGTACCGCCGCCCGTCCAACCACCTGCTTGCGTCCACCAGCCTTCTAGGAACACTGGTATGCCACCTTGGGCAGCATGGGAGGCAGATGGAGCTGAACGTGGCCATGTAACCCCAACATTCTGCCTAAATTGCAGGCGGGCCTGTTGGCTAGACCAGTCTATGCTATTGCCGGTTAGAGCCGTACGGGTGTTAGTGTGACCGGATGCTAGTGTTCCTGTTCCGGGATTAAATATTACACTCCTGGTGTTTGTATCCCAGTGGGCAAAAGCACCTGTTTCGCCGGTAATTGTTGATGCGCCGGTAAGCAGTGTACCGCCGCCGCCTGCACCGCCTGGCATTGTCCACCAACCCAGGAATGTAAAACCAGGTATATCTGGGTCATTGGGCCATACAGCCTGGAAAACTGGGTTTGCATGGGCGTTGTTGGCGTTTACTGATGTGTTTAGCGGTATACGCCTCATGCCATAATAGGCTGGATTGGTTTGAACCCGCTGGGCTACCAATGATGGCACAGGCAATACTATGCCGCTGCCATGGAATGTTATTTCAAAAGCCCATTGGGCAAACACGCTCATATCAGCCGGCACATATGTTGTATTGGTAAAGGCTGTGCCTGTCCCGTCCGGGGAGGTATTCCACTGCATAAAATAGCGCCCTGCCCAGGTTGGCGGGTTGGGCATTTGTGCCGGTGTGCCAACTGTACCATCTGCTTGAGTTAGCCGCTGACCATGGCCTGGCACAGGGGTTGGCGCTGCTGCATGAGGATTGTTGGTTATAAAGGTTACTGTACGGCCAGCGCCAAAGGGTACAAAGCCGATGCCGTCCCCTGATGGGTCAAAACCTTCAAATTCATCATAACCTGCCTCTCCTGCAGGGCCGCCTATGTCGCCAAACTCAGAATAGCCTTCATCTTCAAGGGCTCCTAAGCCGTCACTTATGCCTGCCTCAGGTGTTGGAAGCGGGGTTTCACCGGGAAGCAGACCCGGCTCCGGTGACTCACCAGGTAGCAAACCCGGAGGTTCCAGGCCTGGCCCTGGCGTCTCACCAGGTAATAACCCAGGGGTTGGCCCCCCAGGCGTTGGTATGTAGATTAGGCCGTCTTCGTTGCCGGTAAGTGGCGCGTATTCCTCATACCCATCCGCAAATGATGCCCCAAAAGCACCAGCTTGCCCTCCAGCATACTCTGTGTAGTAGTGCAGTTGTCCGTCTCCCACATCATCATCAAATGCGAGTACAGCAACCGCGGCAACAATTGCCAAGACCGCAAAAAGCATCATCATGCGCAGCTTTTGCGACCTGGTTACTTGCTCCAGTCTTTCAAACATTATGCGTTCTCTCCTTCCGTATTTCTACGGTTTTATACTAACTCAAACAAGGCGAATGCCTTCTCGCCTGCCAGAATTGGTATTGGTACATGTAGATAGGTAGTACCTGCTCGGAGTTATTATACTATCTTACTGCAATAGGAGCAATATAGTTGAGTATTACAATTTAATGAAGTTTTTCGAAAATTATTTAACATTAGCAAATCGCCCATCATCTTTTGCTTGGATGATGGGCGATTTGTTTTGCATGCAATATGTTATATCTACTATACGCTCTGGTTAACTCGAAGTGCTTCTATTTCCTTACGGAGTTTTTCAATTTCTGCTGCCTGCTGTTCCATTATTCGCCTATCATCTGCTCGTTCTTTATTATAAAAATAAATTTCGTCCTGTCTGCGCTGGTAGGCTTGCCGTATAATTTTATCTTCACTCTGCCTTGTCAATGCAGATACTGCCATGAAAATCTCCTCCTCTTCACAAGCGCTTTCAATAATGGCCTTATTGGTTATTTCTTAGTGTAGCTCCATTGTATTTGTGAATATTGCAAAATCTTCGCAATCCATAGTCATGCAAAGCCTGTGGATTTTATCATTGACGATACTCAGATTTTTATTATTTTGATTGGCTCTATCGTTATTATAGCCATGACAAGATTATTGTTCAACCGCCCATTAGCCCTTATCCAGTTCAAAGCTCATTCGCAATATTGCATCATCCCTTGACGAACATTATATCGTATTATATCATATCGTCAAACTACACGAAAGGAGTGAGTCAAATGACCACCACCATCCCCCTAATAGACAAGGAGTTCAAAGCCATAATTCCGCCGCTTTCAGCAGAAGAGCGCACACAGCTAGAACAAAATATCCTGTCAAAGCGAAAATGCCATGATGCAATAATCCTCTGGCAAGGCCTGATAATAGACGGCCACCACAGATACGAGATATGTATCAACCACGGCATAGAGTTCGAAGTCAAGGAACTGCCCCTACCCTCAAGAGAAGCCGCAAAGCTATGGATTCTGGATAACCAGCTAAGCAGGCGCAACCTATGCGAGGCCGCCAGGATAGAGATAGTTCTGCGGAAGGAAGACATCCTAAAAAGC
>Ga0123355_10000528_pt1 | contig 51183 bp, 47 predicted proteins | sample TergutEmb28metaG_3_FD_89872 | JGI IMG/M metagenome (GOLD analysis project Ga0123355, IMG submission 89872) | Embiratermes neotenicus P1 segment gut microbial communities from Petit-Saut dam, French Guiana - Emb289 P1 | ecosystem: Host-associated > Arthropoda: Insects > Digestive system > Gut ... | reverse complement strand
TAACTTGTAATTTTTCCGCACTACTTCGTCAGCAAGTTGATTGCTTGCAATCAACAACTCCTAGCGTACCTTTGGGTACGCGTCGTCGTCGCTTCCTTGTATTGCGTCAAATTACTGCGTTACCTTGGACGGTTTTCAGCTTATGTGACTATAAAATATACAAAAGCCAATACCCATTAAATAGGATACTGGCTTTTTGTTTTAATGCGGCAAAGCCGCTTTTATGCTTATATTAAGCTTAGTAAGATTGACCGGCCATTTGACGTTCTTGGGCTTCGATCATTTTTTTAACCATTTGGCCACCTACGGAACCATTTTGGTAAGAAGTTAAGTTACCATTGTAACCTTTTGACAAAGGTACGCCAATTTCGCTCGCTACCTCATATTTGAAAGCGTCAAGAGCCGCTTTAGCTTCAGGTACTACGTTTCTATTCCTAGACACAACTTTTCACTCCCCTCTTTGTTATTATACATAACAATCTTGTGACTGTTACAAGAGTATTATTAACCGAGAAGAGAATTTTATGTTGGCAATATGCTGGAAAAAAATTATTCCTTTACGCGACCAAGATATTCGCCTGTGCGGGTGTCGATTTTTATAATTTCGCCGATATTTACAAATAGCGGAACTTTAACAACTGCGCCTGTTTCGACTGTAGCGGGCTTTGTGGCACCTTGTGCTGTGTCGCCTTTGAAGCCCGGTTCGGTTTCGGTTATAGAAAGTTCCACAAACATAGGTGGCTCTACACCAAAAGTGCGACCATTGTGTTGCAAAATTTTTACTACTTCGTTTTCTTTTACAAAAGTCATTTCTTCTGCAACGTCTTTCGCGTTTATTTCAACTTGCTCAAAAGTTTCGTTGTCCATGAAATAGTACAAAGTGCCGTCGTTGTATAGGTACTGTAAGTCCCTACGGTCTATGTGCGCGCGTTGCATTTTTTCGGTTGGGCGGAAGGTTTGTTCAATTACTGCGCCTGTTTCTAAGTTTTTTAGGGTCGAGCGAACAAATGCCGCACCTTTCCCTGGTTTTACATGTTGGAAGTCAGTGATTGTGTAAATTGAACCTTCCCATTCAACTGTAATACCGTTTCTAAATTCTCCTGCTGAAATCATAAAATCCTCCTAGTGGTTTACGTTATTTTAAATTTAATTTTGTACTATTGGGAAAAGTTCGATGCGACCGCCACTGACGGTTCCTGTAAGGCTACGAGAATAACTTTGGTTGGCAAGTACAACGGTAAAACCGCCTGATATTGTACCGCGTGGTAGGAATATTACACGGGATTGTTGAGCCGTAACAGTTTGAAATGTAACACCTGGCGGCAAATAAGTGGTACGAATTGGACCCGGTGTACCATGCAAAAGTATGTGATACCTCTGGTTTATTGCGTCAAAAACCACGCTGTGTCGTCGCCCTTCGGTTATTGCCCTGCGTTGTGCATATCGCAAATCTGCTTGAAGTGCGACAGATGCGTTGTAAAGGGTACGGCGGTCATCGCTACGAGTGGTTATGAAAAACCCTGCAGATATGATTGTGATTAACGCAACAGCCAGTACTAATTCAATTAGTGTAAGACCACAGCGTTGTTTCATTTTTGGTTTAGTTGTGCGAAATATTTGCGTAGCATAAAACGTTCTATATGTCTTTTGAAACGTACAAAAAAGAAATCTTTTTCTGTTATTGGTTTAACTAAAATTGTACATATCCCGGCGTTTTTGCCACCCCAAACATCAGATAGCAGTTGGTCGCCAATAATTACCGTTTGACTGCGCGTGGTTCCCATAACTTTCATGGCTTGCTTTATTCCCCTGGTAAAGGGTTTCAGGCCGTTGGCGATACCGTCAAGCTTCATTTCGGCATTGAAACGATTTAATCTGTTGGTAGTATTATTTGTAAGAAGACAAATTTTAAAGCCCATTTGTTGCAAACGCCTCATAAGTGCCACAACTTTTGGCGGCGGTAATTTTTCATGGAAAGGAGTTAGAGTATTGTCTAGGTCAAAAATAAGACCGCGGATGTTTTTTTGCAAAAGTTCTGTGTACGGTATCAAAAAAACTGAGTCGTAATAATAATCAGGTGTTAGCATTTAGCGTCGCCTCCTAGTCAGCTACTCGTAACAACTCTACCATTGCAAGGCTGTAATCGTCAAGACAAAATCTTAGATTAGGTGAATTTTCGCAGTTGCAACTGGGGTGTTGCCAGGTTATGCCTGCCATAACTGTGACTGGAATGTAGTTTTTTGTAACAACCGTTGTTACGGTAAAGATATTTTCGCTTAACGGCTCGGCAGGGATGACGGTAGTAATTGCTTGGTAGCTGTCGTGCAGATATAACTCTTCAATTAAAATGCTAAAGTGCCATTCCCGCCTGTAGCCGAAGTTAGAATTTGCAAAGTATTGCAATAAGCTTTGTGTGAAAAAAGGTGTTGCTTGTTGCGTTAAATTTTCGTGGCTTGTCACGCTGTCTAATATTTCTTGTCGGTTGTTTTCAAAAGCGCGGTTTAGCAAAAACAACGCTTGCTCGTTGCCGGATACTGCAAGGTCGTACTGGCTTGCAAGTTTAATATATCTGGCGGTGGTATCCCTGCTGGACGCGGTTATTGTAAGCACTAGGGCAATAATCATTAGCATGGCCATTGTGGCTATCAACACCATTACATACGCACTTCCGCGCTTGTTTGTCAAAAAATTTACCATGACGGCACCGTTCCTACCGCACGGCCGACAAGGTTTCCGTAATAATTCCAAGTAATTGCAATTATTACATACCTGTACCCAATAAGATTTGTCTGTGGGGAAAATTCAGCTGAAATGGTTTTTGTGCCAAAAGAAATTTCGTCCGGGCCAAAAATCCATACGCGGTAATATTCAAAATCACGCGCTAAGTTGGAGGTAGCAAGTTCCGGGTCGTTGCCGTCTATTATGGCATCACGGGTAATTAGCATAATCTCTTGCGCCGCATGTTGCCCTGTGTAATAAGTTTCTGCAAAATTCATATTGCGGCCGCCTTGCAGTAACGTTGGCAATACCACAATTAACATAATGGAAAAGAGGGTTAAAGTAATTAAAATTTCGATATATGAAAACCCGGCGCGATATTTTTTACTCATAATAAATTTGCACCCGCAAGGTAAAATTAAAATTGCCACTAGGCAACTGGTTTGTACTACCCAGGAGAATGTCGCCAAAAAGTCCGGTATTAATGAGCGTTTGCCTATAGTCTTCTACAACCAAAATATCTGTTGCTTCGCCTTCAATTAATATTTCCATTTGCCAGTAGAAAATTCGTTCAAGACTTGCATTTTCCGGTAAAGCTTGCACAATTGTTTTAAACCATATGCCATCGAATGTAACAGGAAAATTTTCCGAATAAAATTCGTCAAAATATCTTGCGAGTATTCTTGCTTCGCCCAGTTCGGTTGCAATAAAAAAGGGAGTTTCGTCTAAGTTAGCTATCTGCGCGGCTAAATTACGCAAGCGATTTTCTGCCCTCTGATTTTGCACGCTCAAAACTAAAGCCGCTATCACTACACAGCAAAGAATGGCAACTTGTAAGGCCGCCATGTAAATTTTAAGCTTACGGGATTTTTGCTGTTTTTGTATATGATGCGGTAAAAGATTTAGCGGTTTCATTTGGGTCTGTTCCAGTTTGTTTTAACTTCCTGTCTGGCGCGGGCAATGGCAAGGGTGCCTTCAGGTACGTCTTTGTTAATGGTAGAACCTGAAGCCAAATACGCGCCATTGCCAATTTTAACAGGGGCCACAAGGTTTACATTGCTGCCTACAAAAACATCATCGCCAATTATTGTGCGGAATTTGTTAACACCGTCGTAGTTAGCGGTTATGGTGCCGCAGCCAATGTTAGTGCCGCTCCCAATGTCGGCATCACCGATATATGTGAGGTGCGGAATTTTTGTGTTTTCCGCCACATTAGCTTTTTTAACCTCTACAAAACTGCCTATTTTCGATTTGTTGCCTATATTTGCATCCGGCCGCAAATATGCAAATGGGCCGATATCAGCACCTGCGCCTATATTTGCGCCAATTAAAACAGATTGTCGAATATGGGCCCCTACGCCAACAACTGTGTTTTGCAAATGGGAATTTGCGCCGATTATTGCATCTTCTGCAACTTTGCAAGCACCTTCAAGTATAACATTCGGATAAATTACCACGCCCGGGGAAAGTTCCACAGTATCGTCGATGTATGTGGAAAAGGGATCCACCATGCGAACGCCGCCAAGCATGTGACGCTCGTTGATGCGGTCTTGCATGTGCCCGACAGCTTCCGCAAGCTGAACTTGGGTGTTGATGCCTGTGAATACCGTCATGTCTGCTTGGGAATGATACACATTTACTGCATATCCATCGTCACGCAAAATTTTCGGAATATCGGTCAAATAGTATTCGCCTTGACTATTTTTGTTGTCCAGCTTTGAAAGCCCATATTTTAGCGCGGCTCCGTTAAATATGAAGTTGCCCGTATTTACCCATTCACTAAAAGGTGTAGAAGGGTCGGCATCTTTTGCCTCAACGATTTTTTCAAAAGCACCATCTTCGTCTGCATACACGCGGCCAAAGTCGTCAAGCTCTGGATTGTATGCCGCTGTTACTATGGCACTGGAATTACTGTTATTGTAAAAATCCAAAACTTCGCCGAAAAATTCGCCGGTAATAAGCGGCAAGTCGCCGTATAGGATAAGCACATCATCGTCGTCTTGAACGCGCCCAACACCTGCTTGCACGGCATGACCTGTGCCAAGTGGAGTTTCCTGTATTGCAAAATGTAGTTGTGGGTAAATTTTTGTAAGTTCTGTTTGAATATCTCCGCCTGTTGGGCTTATAACTACTGTAATATCTTCAATTCCCGCGTTTAATGCGGCTTCAACTACATATTGTATTATTGTTTTCCCTAAAATAGGATGCATTACCTTTTGTAAATTTGTGCGCATTCGTTTTCCTTGTCCAGCCGCCAGGATGATTGCTTTCATAATTGCACCTCCGAAAATTGTGTTGTGGTTGAGCAATCTGCCATCTTGAACACACTCTAGTAGGATTCTTCGCTTCGTTTAAAATGACAGGGGTTTACTTGTTGTGCAAATCCTTAATAATTTTTCTGTCTAAGATTTGCACTTATTGTTCTTCGACTGCCTTTATTATCTCTCCTGAATCAATTACCTTTGCGATATCTTCAATAAGCGGATAAAGTTCGCAGTCATTATCAATTTTGGGGCAGTATTTTCGTATTACATCATATGCTGCACGTGTGCCTTTGCCCATGTTACCGCCAGATTTAAAGTCAATTCCTTGGGCGGCGCATAGCAGCTCGATTCCAAGTACGTTTTTGACGTTTTGAAGGATCTCTGCCGCTTTGCGTGCGGCGATTGTGCCCATGCTAACATGATCCTCTTGGTTGCCGGAGGAGGGGATTGAGTCCACACTTGCCGGGTGCGCAAGCACTTTGTTTTCGGAAACCAGCGCGGCTGCCGTGTACTGTGCAATCATAAACCCGCTGCAAACTCCGCCTTTCTCCGTTAAAAATGGAGGCAGATTGCTAAGCGCCGGGTTTACGAGTCGCTCTATTCGCCGCTCGGATACGTTGGCTATTTCCGACAACGCAATGCCCAAAAAGTCGAACGCAAGTGCCATGGGCTGGCCGTGGAAGTTGCCACAGGAGATAGCCAAATCATCGTCAGCGAGAATTATCGGGTTGTCGGTTACAGAATTTATTTCGATAAGAACTTTATCCAGCACATAATCAACCGCGTCCTTGCTGGCCCCGTGAATTTGCGGGACACAGCGTAGGCTGTACGCATCTTGAACACGCAGTTCGTGTACTTTTGTAGTGCGGGTGCTGCCTTCCAAGAGTTTTAGCATGTTTTTGGCTGTGCGAATTTGTCCGCCGTGGGGGCGCAAAATATGTAACATAGGTGTAAAAACGTCGGGAATGCCGTTTAATGCCTCCATTGTAAGGGCGGCGGCAATGTCGGAAAGTTTCATTAAATTAATTGCGTCGTTTACGGTTATTGCGCCAATTGCGGTCATAACCTGGGTGCCGTTGATAAGTGCCAAACCCTCTTTAGATGATAATTCAATTGGAGCAAGGCTGATTTTTGCCATAGCTTCCGCCCCGGACATAATTTGCCCGTCTATATATGCCCGGCCAAGGCCGATTAATGGCAAAAACATATGCGCCAGCGGAACCAGGTCTCCGGACGCACCAAGGGAGCCTTTTTCAGGCACGGCAGGCACCAAACCGCGGTTTAGCATTTCCACCATAAGGTTAAGCGTAGACAAACGAATGCCGGAAAAACCCCTTGCCAAAGCGTTTATGCGTAAAAGCATTGCCGCACGCACGGCATTGTGTGGCAGATGGCGACCAACGCCGCAAGCATGGCTTGTAAGTAGGTTTTTTTGCAGCTCGGCAGACTCGTCTTTTGATATGGTGACCTTTGAAAACTCGCCAAAGCCGGTGGTTATGCCGTATACGACTTTGTCGTCGTTCACAAGCTTATCTACATATGCGCGGGATTTTTCTATGCCGGGGATTGCATTTGGGCAAATTTGAACTTGTTGTTTGTTGTTTGCAACCGCAAGTACCTGTGGCAGGGTTAAACTCTTGCCGTCAAGCAAAATAACTCGATTATCCATGGCGATTACCTCTTAAACCGATTCCCGGTATTTGCGTAAACAATTGTAAATGTCACAACACCTATTGTGATAATCATCCATGCTGGTATAAACCATGAAAATTCATGTAATCGTTCAATACCGATTAGTATAATTAACAACGCCAGGGGAAGCAGTATTTTCCCCATAAATCGGCATAATGCCGGTACGTCGTACTCTTCTTTTTCGCTTTTTGACTTTGTGTTGTAGCCTGCAATTAAAAAAGCACCACGCCCGGTAAGCAAAATGATACTTAAAATAATCAAAACCCCACCAATTGCAGTGCAAATTATTAATGGTAACATGAAATCAACCCCTAAAATTAAGTGGAAGCAGTATGACATATTCTAAGACAAAATTCAAGAAAAGTATTTGGAAAATGTGATATGTGCGGTATACTGGAGATTATAAACCAGTTGGTGACTGTGAGTCACCAACTGGCTGCCGAAATCAAATTGCCTTCAAAGGAGTTTAGCACATGGCGATAAGAACCCTTACCAATTTTAACGACCCTATTTTCCGTAAAAAGAGCAAGCCCGTAGTAGACTTTGACGAAAAACTTTGGACGTTACTTGACGATATGCGCGACACACTGGAGAAAGTGAAAGGCTATGGCTGTGCCGCAGTGCATGTACGTGTTTTGCGGCGGGTTGTTGTGATAGTCGATGATACCGGTGTTATGGAGCTAATAAACCCGGTTGTCACATACGCAAGCGAAGAAACCCAGGAAGTACCCGAAGGCTCGATTGCACCGGGTGCATCACGTGGGAATGTCATTCGTCCTAAAAATGCAACCGTTGAAGCGCAAGATAGGAATGGGAAACCGATAACCATCAGCGGTAGCGACTTTCTTGCGGCTACCCTGTGTCACGAAATAGATCACCTAGACGGTATCATGTTTTCAGATAAATTTACGAAAATTTCAAGTGGTCACAGAGAGTAACCACTTGATACTATTCTCAATTATAAAGTTAGAAACTTAACTGGGATGGTGATGGATTACACCATAAACAGGCTATAGGAGGGATTTTATGCACATAGCAAATAATATCTTGAAACACAGCCTTAAAAACGTATACTTCCTAACAGGAACAATGTTGGCAGGCAAAACAACAATGTCAAAAGTCTTAGTTGAGAAGCATGGGTTTACATGGTTTGACTATAACCACAACGGCGAACCGTTTAAAAAATGGAAATCCATTTGCGAAGAAAAATATCAGCCGCTACAGATCGCAAGTGATAAGCGATTTACCGAGCAGGGGAGCTATGACTGGGATGCCCATTTTGCGCGCCCTGCCGAAGAAATTATAGCTGAGAATTCAGGACGCAGCCAAAACGATGAATTTTTGGAATTTGTGATGATAGAGCTTATTAAATTATCTGAAAACAACAGAGTTGTCGTAGACTACTGTGCATCAATGGACTTGCTTGTTGAAATTGCCGATTACAATAGAATTGCTTGTCTTTTGACGGCCCCCCACTTGGTTACATTCGTAAACTACGGCTCCCGTGATGACCATAAAGACCATTATGACTGGGTTATGTCGCTAAACGAGCCCAAAAACGTAGTAGCGAAATACGACCAGATATTTAGAATTGACGCAGAAAGAATTTTTGCGGAAGCTCAGAAGCATAACCTTTATAGCATCGTACGAACGGAAGAAAGTACGGTTGACGCAACATTAAAATTATTGGAAGAACATTTCGAGCTGTAGAAAGAGGTGCTTAGCATGCAAAAAATTTCCATCGACCCTGTAATGCCTAATTACCCCGCCTTCACCCCGGGCATACGCCGCGCCCCAAACCGCGGTTTTCGCCTTACCCACGCCCAAACAAAAACCGCATTAAAAAACGCCTTGCGCTATGTCCCGCCCCACATGCACGAAACCCTTGCAACCGAGTTCATGGACGAGTTGAAAACCTACGGCCGCATATACGCATATCGCTTCCGTCCGGAAGGACGCATCTATGGCAAACCGATAGACGAATACAAAGGCAATTGTATAGAGGGTCGCGCTTTCCAGGTAATGATTGATAACAACCTGGACTTTGAAACCGCCCTATACCCCTACGAACTTGTAACCTACGGCGAAACCGGTAGCGTGTGCGCAAACTGGTTGCAATATCGCTTGATAATAAAATATCTGGAGGCCATGACCGACCGCCAAACCCTTGTAATAGCCAGCGGGCACCCCGTTGGCTTGTTTCCGTCGGCCAAAACCGCACCGCGGGTGATAATCACAAACGCCCTTATGGTTGGCATGTTCGATACCATTGACCACTGGGAAATTGCACAGCAAATGGGTGTCGCCAACTACGGACAAATGACGGCAGGGGGCTGGATGTATATTGGCCCGCAGGGTATTGTCCACGGCACGTACAATACCTTGCTAAACGCCGGGCGCATTAAGCTTGGCCTTGGCGTAAACGATGATTTGAAAGGCAAGCTTTTCGTAACCAGCGGTCTTGGGGGGATGAGCGGCGCACAGCCCAAAGCGATAGAAATTGCCGGCGGAGTAGGGATTATTGCGGAGGTGGATTTTTCCCGCATAAAAACCCGCCACGAGCAGGGTTGGGTGTCCAAAGTTTCTACAGATTTAGCGGAAGTTTTTGCGGTAGCCCAGGAGTATATGGCAAAGGGCGAACCAATGTCTGTGGGATATCACGGCAACATAGTGGACTTATTGCAATACGCCGTGGATAATCATATTCACATAGACCTGCTGTCCGACCAAACATCCTGCCACAATGTGTATGACGGCGGCTACTGCCCGCAGATATCTTTTGACGAACGCACAAATTTATTGGCAGGCGGCAAACAGGGCAGGGAAAAATTCAAAACCCTAGTAGACGAAACCCTGACAAAACATATCGCGTTGGTGCAACAGCTCGCCGACAGAGGTGCGTATTTCTTCGACTACGGAAACTCGTTTTTGAAGGCGGTCTACGACGCAGGAGTGACATCTGTATCCAAAAACGGCGTGGACGAAAAAGACGGTTTTATCTTCCCATCATATGTAGAGGATATTTTAGGTCCGGAACTTTTCGACTATGGATATGGGCCGTTCCGCTGGGTTTGCCTATCCGGCAACCGGTCAGATTTGCATAAAACCGACCAAGCCGCCGCAGAGTTTATAAAGGCGCAACTGGAAAAAAGCGGCCGCCCCCAAGATAACGACAACTACATTTGGGTGCGCGACGCCGAGAAAAATAAAATGGTAGTCGGCACCCAGGCCCGCATCCTCTACCAAGACGCCCACGGCCGCACACAGCTTGCGTTAATTTTTAACGACATGGTTAAGCGCGGCGAAATAGGCCCCATAATGCTTGGCCGCGACCATCACGATGTATCCGGCACAGACTCGCCGTTTAGGGAGACTTCCAACATAAAAGACGGCAGCAACATAATGGCGGACATGGCAACGCACTGTTTTGCTGGCAATGCCGCCCGTGGAATGTCGCTTGTGGCATTGCATAACGGTGGCGGTGTTGGCATCGGAAAAGCCATAAACGGCGGCTTTGGGATGGTGCTTGACGGCAGCGACCGCGCGGCGGAAATTATCGAATGTGCCATGATGTGGGATGTAATGGGCGGTATCGCCCGTAGAAGCTGGGCGCGTAACGAGAATGCCATGCAAACGGCGGAAGCCTATAACCAAGACGGAGACGGGTTTATAACCCTGCCATATATCGCAGATGATGCGCTGGTTGACTCAATTGTAGATGAGAGGTAGCAAACTCATCCTGGTAATCAACCTGTTATCCTGGGCTTGTGAATGTCTAACTGATATCACCTGGATTCTTCGCGCGTTCAGAATGACAAAGCTTTGCAAATCCCCCAGCAGCCTGTAACCTAAACGAAACGAGAAAATTTATGAAAAAAATAATCATACTTCTATGCGTGCTTTTAATAGCCGCTACCGTAACAATTTTGGCGGTACTTAGCAGGCCAAGGCAAATTCAGCGTACCTTCCTTGGTGCAGAGATAGCCGTAACAGGCGAAGGCGACTATGAATTTCTGCGTCACATAAATATCCACATAGATGGCCAATTGCGCCACGGTCCGCTGCGGAGAAGCACGAGTTTTGTCGGCCTGTTCGAAATAGAAGAATATTCATATACAGTTGGTGTGCCTATCAGGTTCCATTTTTTTGAAAATTTCTTTGCGGCTCATATGATATATGTTGTTGGCGAATTAATACCGGGCCACGGTACTATAGTTCGCCATGAGTCACTGGGAATGTTATACACCGCCCCAGATTTTTCAACTGTGATTATCCATATGACAGAATGGGTAGACATGGCTGGCGGTGGCCGCAGTGTCGCGCCGGACAGCAGATTTATTGTAGCTCCGCTGGCAAATTACGAGTCTCCGCTGGATACTCTTCATGCCAATAATTTTTATTGGTTTGACGATATTGGTACTATGGGGTATCGCCACCCAAATTAATTAGGGTGTGTTCGATAATTCCATTGCACCGCCTTTTCGGCAAAAACTGCACTATGCGTCGTCGCAAAAAGCCTTATGTACCTTTGGGTACATGCGGCTTTTTACTCCTAGCCTAGCACAATTTTTACTCGAAAATTCGGCGCAAGCGAATTATCGAACACACCCTATAGAAAAGAGCCACCATATGATAACTTCAACGATAAAAGACATCTCCTTAAATTTCAAAACTCTACCCGACGTTTTCTCCCCGACACAAATAGACAAGGGCACCTTGGCAATGCTTTCCGTAGTAGATTTTACCCTTGCCGACAAAATCCTTGACCTTGGCTGCGGCTATGGCGTAGTAGGAATAACTGCCGCCAAAATAATCGGCCCGCAAAACGTAGTTATGAGCGATATCCAGCGCAAGGCCGTTATCATTTCCCAGGAAAACGCTGCATTGAACGGTGTCGCCGAGATTAAAATCATCCAAAGCGATGGTTTTGCCAATATCCGCGACAGTGAATTTACAATTATCCTATGTAACCCGCCATATCATGCAGATTTTTCTGTCCCAAAGCATTTTATTGAAAAAGGCTTTAATCGACTTATGCTGGGTGGCAAAATGTATATGGTCACAAAACGCAAAGACTGGTACAAAAACAAACTAACCGCAATTTTCGGTGGCGTAAAGGTGCACGAAATTGATGGATATTTTATTTTCTGTGCCGAAAAACGCAGCATGAAATATGCAAACACAAAGAAAGCGTAGCGAGGTTCATTCTATGCGTAGCGGCAGGGACTTCAATAGAAAAGAAGGAAGATAAACATGAAATTAGTAATATTAATCGGAGCCGGTGCAGTAGGCAAAATGACTGTAGGGCAAGAGTTAATGAAGATAACAGACTTGCGACTTTACCATGGACATATGGATATCGAGATGTTGATAGAAATATTTGGCACCCGCGCAGTAAACGCCGGTAAGCGCGTTCGTGAAGTTATATTTGACGAATTTGCAAAGTCGGGCCTATATGGCATGATTTTTACCTACATGTGGGCTTTCGACCAGCAATCTGACTGGGATTATATCGATAACCTTGTTGATATTTTTCGGCGTAGGGGCGCGGATATTTACTATGCAGAATTGGTTGCACCGCAGAGTGTTAGGTTGCAAAGGCATACAACAGAAAATAGGCTAAACAACAAAGCTTCCAAGAGAAGAATCGATTGGTCAACCGCCCTTTTGTTAAACGAAGACAAGAATTATCGCCTTGTAAGTAATGAAGGTGAAATTCCTTTCGATAACTATATAAAAATTGAAAACGCAGAACTTTCACCTGAAATTGTGGCAAAAATGATAAAGGAAAGATTCTTGCTATAAGAAGCTATACGCATGGATTTACAACACCGTCTTGACGGTCGTTTTTCCGCCATTTCCCGTTACTTCTTCCTTGCGTGCCTTTGGGCACGCGGCGTCGTAGTCAACGAAAACTATCGAAAAAACGCCTCGCCAATACGATATTGCAAACCATGCGTATAGCTTCTAAATAGACCTGTTCCAAAGCCTCATTCCGGCGTCTGCGCGACAAATTTGCCGACATGCTGCGTCTGCGATTTCTTGCATCTGAAAAAAATTTGCTCGCGCATTCACCGAAAGCAGGCTTTGGAACAGGTCTATTGATAAGGAGTATGCAAAATGGTTAATCAAATTGATAAACGAGGAATCCTTGACGAAGAAATTTTCGCGTACAGAATTACGAAGGACAAAAAGGTTTTTATTTCGTACGAGGGTAAGCAAGTGACGACTTTAAGCGGTAAGAATGCGGAAAGTTTTATCAAGAAAATCGAAAACGCCGTTGGTAAAGAAGCGCAATTGATTATGGCAAAGGCAACAGGAAATTTCAAACGCGGTAATGAGAAGTTGTTTAAAACATGATTATTAGCACAAGTAGGCGAACTGACATTCCGCAGTATTTTTCCGATTACTCAGGACATAAAACACCTTCACGGGTGGATAGGAGATAAAAAATGACTAAAATCGTAGAATGTATTCCCAATTTTAGCGAGGGGCGCAATCAAACAATTATCGCCGCCCTGGCAGACACGGTAAAATCTGTCCCTGGTGTTACGTTGCTGGACTATTCAGCGGACGAAAGCCATAACCGTTCTGTTTTCACATTTATCGGAAACCCGGAAAGTGTGAAGGCGGCCGCAATAGCCCTTGCAAAATACGCCGCCGCTAACATAGACCTGACAAAACACAGCGGCGAGCACCCTCGCATGGGCGCGGTGGATGTAATTCCATTTGTGCCAATTAAAAATGTGACCATGGAAGAATGTGTCGGACTTTCTAAGGAAGTTGGGGAAGCCGTGGCCGCGCAAGCGGGTATTCCCGTATTTTTGTACGAAGAATCTGCCACGAAGGAGACCCGCCGCAACCTGGCCAACATCCGCAAAGGTCAGTTTGAAGGCATGGCGAAAAAAATGGCAAAACCCGAATGGTCGCCCGACTATGGCGAAAGTGTGCCACACCAGACCGCAGGCGTAGTGGCCGTTGGCGCAAGAATGCCGCTTATTGCCTTCAATGTAAACCTGTCCACCTCGGATGTGGAGATTGCTAACAATATAGCAAAAATCGTGCGTGGGTCGTCGGGTGGGTTTAAATATTGCAAAGGTATAGGTATTATGCTGGAGGATCGCAATATAGCTCAGGTGTCTATGAACATGGTTAACTTTGAAGGAACGCCGCTGTACAGGGTGCTTGAGCATATTCGCATAGAGGCAAAACGGTATGGTGCTCACGTAATTGGTACAGAAATTATCGGACTAACCCCGGCGAAGGCTCTTATCGACTGCGCGGAGTATTATTTGCAAATAGAAAATTTCGATTATGAAAAACAGGTGCTGGAAAATCAGGTGATGTAACGTGTTTGATTTGCTGATAAAGAATATTGGAATGCTTGCAACTCCTGTAGGATGTGCACCAAAAAAAAGTGCACAGCATGGGGAAATTTGCATTATTAAAAACGCGACGATAGGTATCAAAAATGGTGTGATTGAGTATGTAGATTCACTAGAAGAAACTTCGCGTCAAGTGCAGGATAACGTAGGCTCTCATCACCATGGGCTTGAAAAATGGCAGAGCGTGCAGGCGGGGCGGGAAATGGTCGCCATGCTTGCTGTCCCTGGTGCGAGTACTTCCCATTTTGACCTGGGAACCCCTGCGGTTTCCCGTCAGACAATAGATGCCGGTGGCCGTCTAGTAACCCCGGGTCTTGTGGATGCTCATACTCACCTAGTCTTTGGCGGCTTCCGCCAGAACGAACTGGCCGCAAAACTTGCAGGCGCAGACTATCTTGACATTCTAAAAGCGGGCGGCGGTATACTTTCCACCGTAGAAGCTACCCGCAGCACAAGTTATGATGCACTTTTGCAAAAATCCCGCGGCTTTTTGGACAACATGCTTGCACATGGTACCACCACTGTGGAAGCAAAATCAGGCTATGGTCTGGATTTTGAAACTGAACTTAATCAGCTTCGTATAACCAATGAGCTAAACAAAACCCACCCCATGGATATCGTTTCCACATTCATGGGTGCCCACACCATTCCAAAAGAATATAAGACAAACCCGCAAGACTATGTAGCATTACTGATAGATAAAATCATCCCAGGCATGAAGGGTTACGCCAAATTTTTTGATATCTTCTGCGAAAGCGGCGTTTTTGACATTAGAACGTCCCGCAAAATTCTGCAAGCGGCAAAGGCATACGGTTTCATTCCAAAGCTTCATGGGGACGAAGTCACACCTATGGGTGCCGCTGCCCTAGCCGCAGAACTCGGCTGTATTTCCGCCGAACACTTGATAGAAGCGGCCGATGATGGCTTACATGCAATGGCAGAAGCAAACACCATTGCCGTCCTGTTGCCCGGCACCAGCTTCTACCTAAACAAAAACTATGCCCGCGCGCGGGATATGCTAAAAATGGGCATTGCGGTTGCGTTGGGGTCGGACTTTAACCCAGGATCAAACCCCTGTTACAACATGCAATTTGTCTTAACCCTAGCCTGTCTAAAGCTAAAACTAACCCCTGCAGAAGCCTTAACAGCTGTTACACTAAACGCCGCAGCCGCAATAGACCTTGCAGATAAAAAAGGCAGCATCGAAACCGGCAAAGACGCAGATATCGTAATATGGGATTGCCCGGATCTGGACTTTTTATTTTATAGGTATGGGAACAACCAAGTGCACAAAGTCGTAAAGCGCGGTGCAGTAATTTAAAAATTCAGTTGGTGACTCACAGTCACCAACTGAATGTCAAGCGGTGACTCACAGTTACCATTTGAAAAAAAAGATGCGGGACGGGAAACGTTCGCGGGTTGATGCTTCGCATCAACCCGCGAACTGTCCCTAATGGAGGAAATAAAATGTCAAAATTAATCGACCTAAAAATTAACGAGTTCGTAGACCTGCTGGCCAGCAACGCTCCGGCTCCCGGTGGCGGTTCTGCCGCCGCGCTATCTGCAGCCATGGGAATATCCTTAACTCGCATGGTATGTGCCCTAACCATAGGCAAAAAAAAATACGCCGAATATGAGACTCTTGCTCGTGAAATATCCATTGAAGCGGAAACAATTAATTCGCAACTACTGGAGCACATCGACCGTGACACACAAGCCTACAATGCTGTTTCTGCCGTATTTACCATGCCAAAAGATACCGACGAGGAAAAACAAGTCCGTAAAACCGCCATGGAAGCCGCACTAAAACAAGCCGCGGAAGTACCTTTCCAAGTTATGGAGCTAAGCTTGCAAGCATTAAAACTAACCCAAAAAGCCGTTGGCAAAACTAACCCAAACACAGCGTCAGACCTTGGTGTTGCGGCTTTAACCCTCTTTGCCGGGTTGCAGGGTGCCTGGTTAAATGTAAAAATAAACCTATCTGGCATAAAAGACCAAGATTTTATTAAACAACACAATGAAAATGGCCAAATAATTCTACAAGAAGCAGAGATAATTGCAGAGCATATCCGACTAACGAGCGCACATCTTTGTGACTAAGAACCTGTGTTCAATAATGGGATGTGCAGAGAGCGTACAAATGACGCAATCTATTGCGTCACCGCCTTCTAGCAGACTACTTCCAGTATGCGTCGTCGGCGGTTCCTTGTATATTACGCCATTTGTACGCTCTCTGCACATCCCATTATTGAACACAGGTTCTAATTTTATATGTCCTGTCAAAATTCATTTTTATTTTTTTCGCAACACATGGTATAATACAATAGGAATGGTAGAAATGAGATACATTGCCTGTCGGTCATAACACCTCGCGCTCTTTGGCGTTCGGCTTCCATCCGTCAATGTATTTATTTTATACCATTTCTATAGGCAGGAAGGAGCTTGACATATGGCATGTAACACAGCAATCTTTTACGATATTGAAAACTTAATGGGAATTTTCAGCGGAAAAACAAATACAGGTCTACATTTAGACGAAATTTATAAGCGAGTACTTGCAATGGAAGGCGTAACAGGCGTATCAATCCAGCGTGCATATGCAGACTGGGCAGTACCCATGCATCGCAATTTAAAAAACTCGGTTTTACAGGTTGGCATAGAGCCCATACAAATTTTTAACACCAATCAAAACGATAAAGTTAAAAACGCTGCCGATGTTAGCTTAATAATAGATGCAGTAGACCTGGCGGCTCGTCGTCCGGAAATAGAAAATTTTGTTATTGCATCCGGCGATGGCATTTTCGCTTTTTTGGCAAAAAAACTTCATGAACATGGCAAGCGGGTAATAGGTTGTAGCTTCGAAAAAATTGCTAACATGATTTTTTATAACGCCTGTGACCATTTTATTGGCTTGGAAAAAGCAGACGAAAAAACAATTGTGGCAACAGCCACAAACCGTAACACCAAACCGGTGAAAAAAGCAAACAGTAAAAAAACAACCGCTTTACCCAAAACAAAATATACGGAAGTTCTACTTGCCGCAAACATAGAGGCTCACGACGATCCGGGCGATACATCGGGTGTTATGCACATGGTTCGCCAGTTGGTAGAAGCTCTTTTTGTGGAAGAAACAAAAGATATGCCCGGCCTAGAAATTTCTGTTTTTGTAAGTTACATCAAGCATTATTTGCCCGGTTTTAAAGTTCAACAACATGGTTTTAAACGTATTGGTGAATTTATGCAATTCGTGCTTACGGGAAGCCTGTATTGCACGTATTCTGTGCACGACAATGTAATATTAATGGCACCCCGCGCCGCGGCAGACATCGCAGGCGGTAAGATTGTAGACGATGTCGATGGTCTGCTAATTGTTACCCCAGAAGGGGAGCGTTATAATTCTGTATTTAATGTTCCTGTAAATTTACAATTTGTATATACTTTTGCGGAAACTAAAAAGCCGCGCCGTTATCAAAAATCAAAAAATGCTAAATCCGCTGCGCTGCAAGTAACAGAATCGCCAATTGTTGTGCCACAACCAATAGAAACATCGCCAGAGGATACAATTCGCAAATTAGTTAAAACTAAATTTGAAGAACTATCCGCTGCCGATACTTTACAATTTGACGAAATTGCAAAATTAACAACTCTCGAATATGCGAAAAATACATTTGGAGTACGTGCGCCAATTTTTATTGAAGTTAATGATACCGACAATCTTCGCGAACTAAGGCAGATAAAAGGCAAGGTTAAGTACTGGAAAGAATTATTTAGCTTTGGCGGTAAGCAATACATTGTATATAAAGAATGGACTAATTTGCATAAAAGTCGTTTTGTGTTCTGGCATTTGGCACAAACTTCATGAGTTTAAAGGGTTGGAAATTTAAAGCGGCAGTAATAACAGGCGGAGTAGTTTTGCTTACCGTTTTGTTTTTGGTGTCGCCTTTTTTTCATATAGACGAAATAATTGTAGAAGGTAATGACAGAGTAGTAACTTCCGAAATTTTGAGCAGGCTTGAGCTTGGTGGCACAACAAATATTTTATTTTTCGATGCAGATGCTGCTGCCGTTAGGGTAATGGGGAATTTGCATGTTGGTGATGTTAGTTTTAGGCGGAGCATTCCCGGGCGTTTGTATGTAACGGTGCAAGAACGCCGCCCCAGTGCATATGTAGAACATGGTGGAAGGCTTCTTGTCTTGGATGATACCGGGCTGGTGCTGGAAATAAGAAATCAGTTTCGTGAAGCTTTGCCTCTTCTGGAAGGTTTGCAATTTACCCGGGTTCAACTTGGCGAGGTTTTGGAAGTGACGAATGAGACAGATTTTATAACCGTTGTACTATATACCCAACTTTTAACAGCCCATGATTTAATACATCGCATAACTCATATAAATGTGGCAGACCCGCAGAATATCCGCATTTTGGTGGACTACACAGAGTTCCATGTAGGCGGCACTTCTGATGCAGACCAAAAAGTTAGAACCATTGCGGCAATACTCGACATAATGCCTGATGCAAATATTAGGCGCGGTTTTGTTAGCTTGCAAACCATTCGTCCCTACTTTTTTTTCGAATTACTGCAATAATGCTTGCACTTATGGGACAAGCAATGTATTATAGTAGTGAATTTGTACGACAATTTCTAAGTTTTTTTTCGGGCACATGCCTGTCCCATAAAAAGCGGAGATGGGTTTTGATAAGGACAGTAAGCGTAGCGAACGCTTCCCGTTCGGATCCATTGTAGCAGTGTGACTTCATGCGAACATGTAGCGAAGCGAAATGGGAGAAGGGCAGAGCTCATTTAAATAGAGGAGGCTTTTCCTTTGATTGATATTGATAACGCTCATGAGCTAAAAGCAAAGATTAAGGTAATTGGCGTAGGTGGTGGTGGCGGCAACGCCGTAGATCGCATGGTTACAGATGGCATAGCAGATGTCGAATTTATTTCCGCAAACACAGACAGTAAGGCCCTTGCAAAATCAAAGGCCTCTATTCGTATTCAGCTTGGTGAAAAATTAACAAGGGGTCTTGGTGCAGGTAGTAAGCCCGAGGTTGGTCGCCGTGCCGCAGAAGAATCTAGGGAAATTTTGTCAAACGCCATTGGTAACGATACCGACATGTTGTTTATCACAGCCGGTATGGGTGGGGGCACTGGGACAGGTGCTGCTCCGGTCATTGCGGCAATAGCTCGCGAAATGGGAGTTTTGACAGTAGGTGTGGTTACAAAACCTTTCGAGTTTGAAGGTGTGTCTCGCATGCGTAACGCAGAGGCTGGTATCGAGGAGTTGAAAAAGAGCGTAGACACTATCGTTGTTGTGCCTAACGACCGCCTTGAGACTATTATCGACGATGATGCGACAGTTGAGGAATCTTTCCGCATGGCGGACGAAGTGTTGCGCCAGGGTGTATCCGGTATTTCCGGTGTAATTTTAGATGATGGTCTAATTAACCTAGACTTTGCAGATGTTGAAACTGTTATGAAAGACAAAGGCCTTGCTCATATGGGTGTTGGGCGTGCGACTGGTCAAAACAAAATTGAAAAAGCTACAAAGGAAGCACTTAGCAGTCCGCTTCTTGAAACATCTACAAAGGGTGCAAGATATATACTTATCGCGTTTACCGGCGATGGAAATATGGCTTTAAAAGCCATTCGAAATGCTGCAACAGAAGTTAAAAAGACCCTTAACCCGGATGCGGTTATCATTTTTGGCACAACCATTAACGACGATTTTAAAGATGAAGTTATGGTAACAATTGTTGCGACAGGAATAGAGGATGTCGATGACGAAATGTACGACGAGGTTGCTGTAAACCGACAGGATGTTATCCCTCTAAACTCGGTTGGCATGGGCAGTGATGAGCCGCCGGAAATTACAGCTGCAAAAACAGAGTCCGACGAGCCCGAATACGACGGTCCGACATTCTTTACAATTGATGAGAATGAAGGCATTAAAACCCCAACATTCTTGCGTAACTGGCGGGACAGAACTAACAGGCCGTAAATTGGTCGCATAAAAATGTATAAAATTTTAACAAAAGTCCAACCTAATTGTAGTTAAAATTAGGAAGGACTTTTTTATATGAAAAAAATAGGTTGTATTATCATTTGCATTTTTATTATGTTAGTCTGCATCAGCAGTTTAACGTATGCCCAAGGCATATCCGTGGATACGAAAGCCAGCTTGTTAATGGAAGTGGAAACCGGTAAAGTTTTGCACGAGCATAATCCTCATGAAAAACTTGCCCCGGCATCTGTCACAAAGGTTATGACAATGCTTCTTATTTACGAAGCATTGGATCAAGAGCGCATTAAATGGGATGATGTTGTTACCACAAGTGCTTATGCGGCGTCTATGGGCGGGTCGCAGATATTTTTGGAAGAGGGCGAACAGCAGACGGTTAGGGATTTAACAAAGGCAATTGTAATTGCGTCGGCAAACGACGCTGCCGTTGCAATGGCAGAGTTTGTCTCTGGCAGTGAAGACGCTTTTGTGTCTGTTATGAACAAAAAGGCAAAAGATTTGGGTATGGTTAATACAAACTTTGTAAACTCTTGCGGGCTGGACGCACCTGGGCATTTGACAACCGCCCACGACATTGCTTTAATGTCTCGCGAACTTATTTTAAAATACCCCGAGGTTTTTAAATATGCCACAACTCGTTTAGATAAAATTATCCACAGAACCGCCCGTGGCGAAGAGGAATTTGGGCTTACAAACACAAATAAACTTATTCGCAATTACACCGGCGCAACGGGGCTTAAGACCGGCAGCACATCCGAAGCGTTGTACTGCATTTCCGCCACGGCAGAAAAAGAGGGTATGCAGCTTATATCCGTTATTCTGGGTGCGCCCGACCCCGGCATTAGGTTTGACTCTGCTATGAAACTGCTGGACTTTGGTTATGCCAATTTTGCCTTAATTGCAAAGGAAGAAGCGGGTACGCCAATGGGTGAAATTAAAATTTACAAAGGCACAACAGAAACTACCCCGGTTGTGATAAAAGAGCAAACAAACATGCTTGCGCCAAAGGGCAAACATGTGGAACTTACGGGAGAAGTTGTAATTGGTGAAGCCTTAACGGCACCTATTGAGCCTGGCGAAATTGCTGGGGAAGTTATATATACTTGGGAAGGCGCAGAGGTTGGGCGCAGTCAGCTTATTGTGCCTGAAGCGGTTGAAAAGGCCTCGGTTTTTGAAATGATGGGGCGGATATTTAAGAGATGGTACTTTAGCGCGTAAAATTGGCGAAGCCGTTTTTGATACTATTCTCAAGTATTGCGAAGCGAATATCACTTCCGATGCAGACGCATGGCATTGTAACGTGTTAAGTCTTCCAAAGCGAACCCCCCAATAAGACGCAGTACAACAGGGCGTGACGTTTCGTCAAAAATATGAGTTTCGTGTATTAGTCCGTCGTCACGGAGCAGAGATATGTTTAAAGCAGCTCTTTCCTGTACCTGAGAAATTAGAATTTCCTGCGGTATTTCCGGTGGCGGGTCTACAGGTAGCGATTTTAGCGATTCGATAACTTCGCGCATGTATCCGATGTAGTTGAACAGGCTGTTGTGCCTTAGTGTGGCTTTTTGCAAAAGCGTTTGCAACGATGCAATTTTATATTTTATAGCGTAGCATTCGCCAATTGCGGTTTTGGCAACATCTACCCCGCGAAAGAACCCTAGCTGGGTTCTTTCTTTTTTAGAAAGTTCTTGGGACAGGAAGGATATTTCCGTCGGTAGGGTTTCTAGTAGAAGTGCAAGCTGCTTTTCTTCCGAAATGGCATCGCGTAGCAAAAGCGGAGTTTCCGGATGGGTAGTCTCCGCATTGGGTGTAGTGAACGAAGTGAACGCTTCCCGTCTCGCATTAGGGACAGTGAGCGGAGTGAACGCTTCCCGTCCCGCATTAGGGACAGTGAGCGGAGTGAACGTTTCCTGTCCCGCCCCTACGACATTGGGGTGTACCATGTCGCGTTCCGCGTCGGCAGCATTCTGGTGTTCTTGCAGGTGCGGTATCATCCCTTCCGCGTAATTCCGCTCAAAAAAATTCGCCGCACTGTTGCCATACAGCAAATACTCCGCATCTTTTACTGTCATGCCTTTTAAGTTAAGCGATGACAGCGGTTTTGCCGCTACGCTACCAATATCTGCTACAATTGATTTTGGCACAGTAGTTTTAGGACAGGTATCGCCTCTTGTTTGTAAATCGGTTGTCATCTCGGCCTCTAATATCTGCGCCAGCTTATGCAATTTTCGATTGTTGCTGTTTTCGTCCTTCACTTCATCACAAACCCCAACCCCTGCCGACGCAAACAAAACACGGCCGGCAACTTTTGCCTTGGCGGTTACGGCTTCGTTAAAATTTGAATCGGTAGTATGCAAAATCGGTAGGTACGCCAATAACATTTCTTTATGATTTGATGCGTAAATGCGACCATGTTCGTTGCGGTTGCTTAACAAAAAAATACGGTCAAAAGCCGTGTGACCTGTAAGTGCTGTCAAAAATTCGAAGGCTGTTTTATTATGGGTTTCGTAATCTAAGTCCGGTTTGTTAGACTCGTCGAGTAAAACCGCAAGGGTTATATGAAAATTTGCAAAATCTTCTGCGAATAAAATACGCAAACGCTCACCAATGTCTACGACAAGCCGGTCCGGGTCGTGGGCATGAGCGATTACATAAATATTTACCCGCTGTATGCTAAGTTCGCATTCGGCAGATTGCAGTTTTGCTTTTGACTCGCGTATTAAATTATCCGCATCGCTTGCGTCGTTTATATGTAGGAAAAATACACCGCCGGTAGGGTGTGTTTTTTCTGCCTCTATTATAATATCGTTGTTTATCTGCACGTACAATGTGGGGTTTTGCATGTTCAAAAACATCAATCCTATAGCCAAGTTATGTTACAGTATATTCACCAAAAAAGATAAAATAGACCTCTTTGGTAATTTCGTCAAGTGTCAAAAGCTTTTTTGTAAAAAGCTTTTTTAAAGAAATATTTGACATAACGTGGCATATGTGCTAGTATTCCTTTGACTCGTCCGTTAGACGACGCAGTCCATTTAAGACCCGGCAAAGACCGGTAGGAGGATTTAACGCATGGAAAAGACAGGAACAGTAAAATGGTTCAACGCTGAAAAAGGATACGGGTTCATCTCTATCCAAGGTGAAGACGACGTATTCGTACACTTCTCAGCAATCCAATCCGAAGGCTTCAAAACCCTTGAAGAAGGCCAAGAAGTTCGCTTCGAAGTAGTTCAAGGCGCAAAAGGCCCACAAGCTTCAAACGTAGAGCGCGCATAGTTTTTGGTTTGGATAAGAACTCTGTCAATGTTTCCACGCTAGACTAACATATTGCAGTTTATTTATATTGACAGTTTCAAACATCATCAAGAACCATGGAACTCAACACCCCTTCCGGACATCCGGAAGGGGTTTTTTTATAAGAGTGTGTTTAGGGTGTGTTCGATAATTCCATTGCACCACCTTTTCGGTAAAAATTGCACTATGCGTCGTCGCATAAAGCCTAGCACAACTTTTACTCGAAAATTCGGCACAAGCGAATATCGAACACACCCTAATAATTCCATTGCACCGGCTTCCCGATAAATTTTGCACTATGCGCTGTCACAAAATTTATTCGAAAATCCGGCACAAGCGAATTATCGAACACACCCTTATAGTCACAGGAATGTAAAACCGTCCATTCTTGCTTTTAATTTGTGCACACTACTGCGCCAACTGCTTCTTGCGCGCCACCTGGTGGGCCGCACCACGGTTTCCTTGTAGTGCGCAAAAATTGCTGCGTAATAATTGGATAGTTCTACATTCCTGTGGCTATAAAAAACACTTGACATCGTATAACTACATGTGTAGAATAAAAACACCACTTCGACAGTCGTAGAATAAAAACACAGGAGGGTATATATGGCCATACCAAAACTACCTGATGCAGAACTAATGATTATGAACATCATTTGGCACGAGAATAAAGAAATAACATCTGCCGAGGTTGCAAAAATTTTGGCAACTCAAAAGGAATGGGGCATTACCACAATTTTAACGCTACTGTCCCGCTTGGTAGATCGCGGTTTCCTATCCACCCGTAAAGAAGGGCGGGTCAACATTTACAAAGCAATAATGCCGGAGGCAGATTATGTCAAAAGCGAAAGTAAATCCTTCCTTGAGCGTTTGCATGGTAACTCGCTAACAAGTCTGGTTGCGGCCTTGTACGACGGCAAAGCCATAAGCCAAGCAGACCTTGATGAACTGAAAGAGTTCATAGAAAAGAGGTAGCCATGGGTATATTGGAGAATATCGGCAGTGCGAATTTAGTTATAACGCCGTTTATTTTGCTAATACTTTGGTTGATGCCTTTGATAGACAAAAAGTGTGCACCAACCGGTAGGCGTGTGCTGTGGATTATGGTAATGGTGGGGCTTGTTTGGCCTTTTGCCGCCTTTGTTGTCCCGCATCAGCCGGCAATTCCTATAGAGGTAAGCTTGCCTACGGTGTTATCTACGCAGGTTGCAGATAACGGGATTGCGTTTGCTCCAATCCAACATGCGTCGCTTTCACAAACAGTTGTTAATCCAGCCTACACCACACAAGCCCAAGCAGCCTTTAACCTGCCTAGTGCAGATATTTTGCTTGTTATGTTATGGGTTGCGGGTATGATAGTTTTTGTGCTGTATCAGGGCATTAGGCATTATAAACTGCTTCGTAGGCTAAAACGCTGGCAAATTCCAACTTCGGAAGCCGTCATGGCAATTTTCGAAACGGAAAAAGCGCGCATGGGAATTACAAATGTTTCTTTGGCGTATGTGAAAAATTTTTCAGCTACTATGCTTGTTGGTATTTTTCGGCCCACGGTGTTTTTGGCTGACACCCAATGTAGTACAGAAGAACTTTCGTTAATTTTTAGGCACGAACTTATACACTATATGAACAAGGACTTATGGTACAAAACCGCACTGCTTATCGCGCGCTGTGTGTATTGGTACAACCCTGTTGTGCACCTAATGGCGCGCCAAGTAGTAAAGGATTTGGAAACTGTATGCGATTATATGGCTGTAAAAGACATGGATATAACCGAGCGCAAAAACTACAGTAACTTAATTTTGCGCATGGCGGTTCAGCCTGCTTACAGCCCGCTAACAACTCATATTTCGGGAGGAAAAAACATGTTGAAACAACGACTAACTAATATTTTGCAGGGCAACAGACCAGGTAACAAGAAAATTTTTGCAATGCTTGGTGTGGTGCTAATTGCATCAGCCGTTTTGGTAGGCTTTAATTTTGGCGCAAATGCGCAGTATGAATATGCCGAAGATGAACCGTGCAATGAAGAGTATGTAGAGGTAAGTGAAGTTACGACTATAACTGTGGAAAATCCTACATTTTCGTATTATGACGGTGAGTCAATGATTGTTGGATCAGTCCCCGTGCATGTAACAGACGCATACTCTGGATTCGAAGAGACTGTTTATTTTCATATGAACATGATTGATGACCGAAGAGAACAGTTTGAGGTAGCGTTGCATGCCAGAATTGCTGAATATGAAGGAATACTTCCGCCGTCGGCGCCAGGACCGCTTATTGGAATTTTCGCGAACCCAAATACCATGGACAATACGGAACTTTGCTTCCCAAAAACCGGTGTGCTTGTTACTGGCATAATAGAAGGAAGCGGCGCAGAAGCGGCTGGGATGCAAGTTGGGGACGTTATTCTTTCGGTAAACGTTACAACTATTGAAAATGCACACGATTTAAGTGTAGCAGTTTCAAGCCTATATATTGGGCAGGAGATTGTATTAACCATTTACCGTGACGGAGAAGCGATAGAACTTCCTGTGGTGGTTGGTAGTTCGGAAATTGTACCAATGCCAACGCCACAAGAACCGTATGTATATTCCCATGGAGATGCGATACCGCTACCGCCTTTCCACGGAGATGCACTATCACTACCATTGCCGCTACTGCGACTCAGACCGATTATTGGGATTTACTCGCAGTTACACGCTATAGGTAATGTAGAGCTTGGTTTGCCGGAAGTGGGAGTTTTAGTGTCTGACATGATGCCGGGAAGCGGTGCAGAAGCCGCCGGTATTTTGGTGGGGGATGTTATCCTTACAATTGAGGGAAAGTTGATAGCAGCCACAGAGAATTTAACGGATGTTATGTCAACGGTGGATAGCGGGCAGGAGATTTTGCTGACCATTTACCGTGACGGCGAAGTGATGGATGTTTATGTAGTGGTTGGGTTTAGGTAACACATAGGGGCGGGTCTTGTGCCCGCCCCAAATTACATATTTGTATAGTCACATAAGCTGAAAACCGTCCAATGTAACGCAGTAATTTGACGCAATACGAGGAAGCGACGACGACGCGTACCCAACGGTACGCTAGGAGTTGTTGATTGCGAGCAATCAACTTGCTGACGAAGTAGTGCGGAAAAATTACAAGTTACATTGGATGGTTTTTAGTTTATGTGACTATATATCTATTTAAACCCTTTTGCTGCGGCTTTGATAAAAATATCCCCGTCCTTTTCATTTAGCTCGGGCATTACATTAATGTACAGGCCTTTTACGCCATAGCGGTTAACCAAATTCTTCGCCTTACATATCAAGGTGTCAACAGGGGCATCTTCAAAATAAACCCACAGGACTTTGCCAGCCTCGAATACTTTGTCATACAGCGGATACCAGCGTTCGTCTCCGCCGTCGGGGTTGCCTGCGCCTGGTGTCCACTGCAAGCCCGTTAGGCTTGGTATTTCCATTAGGGCTTTTGCATGACGAATTGCGTCGGGGCCGTCTAAGTGGAATATAGTGTTGTCGAGTTTTTCGCATTGCTGGGATAGGGTAGGGCACACAAACTCCCTAAAATGGTCGGGAGACATTAGCACATTAAAGTCGCATTGCACTTTGCATGTTTTACCCGGCCCCCAAATTCTGAATGCGGTGAAAGAACTGCTGCCGTCTGCGCCTTTTGTTAAGTTGTAAATCGCGTCATAATATTGGAAGAAAAGGTCGTTAAGCTCTTCAAGACGTTTTTTGATTATGTCAGGCTCGTCCAGCATGTCGATACATAGAATTTCCGGGTTGCGCATGGCGGCCAGGATGTCCATATTTTCTACTATGTCAGGTATGTTCACCAAAAATTCGCCCTTTGCGGAATCCTGGGCTTCTTTTAGAACACGAAAATGCTCTTTCCACCAGTAGTTATCTTTGTCGTACACCAGCGGGTAGTTTTCCCAAGAGTCGTGGACGCAGGGATTAAACCATACGGTTTCCGGTGAAAATTTGGGCTCACAACCCATGTACAACGCCAAAGAGCCGGGGCCAAAGTTCAAGTCCAGGCTCGGGTACGAGTCCAGGGCGTAGTTGCTCATACGCATGGAGTTTCTAAAACGTGTAAGCACAGCCGGCATGTCCGAGAAGTAGTGCTCGCCGGGTCCGTACTCAATTTCTGTTTTAGCGGCGGTCGCGCCTGCAATGTGTGACGCTTCGTTTGATAAAAAACTTGCGACTTCCGGTTCCAAGGGTTCAGTTGGGGTGTCGCGCTTTACTATTAGGCTAACCAGTGGGGATTCGTGCAGGTCGCCTTTCCACCATTCGATAAAGCGCTCTTGGGTTTCGTTCCAGTTGGGTTTTGATTTCATAGAGGCCTCCAATTTTTTGTTTAGATTATATCACAGATTGCGTCTTGTAATCTGAACATATTCCAATAAAGGAGGTCATTATTTTTTCAATTCTATGCCCGTATTTATTTTGTATTTCTATAGTCACATAAACTAAAAACCGTCCAATGTAACTTGTAATTTTTCCGCACTACTTCGTTACATTGGACGGTTTTCAGCTTATGTGATTATATGCCTAATTTTTCGCAATTGTCGGCAGACTCTGCATACACATCAAACATTTGGTTGCAATTATTGCAAACAAAACGATGGTGATAATCGGTGCATCCGTCATATCTGGCAACATCGTTTCCCACTGCAACTTGCAAAATCGCGCCTTTTTCGCAAGTTGCGCATGTTGCGGTAAACGGTGCCATTACTGATAGACGGATGTTTTTTTTTGAATTTTTGCTTACAGTTCGTCAACGGATGGATGTGTATCATCTAGGGTGTGTTCGGCACAAGCGAATTACCGAACATACCCTAACAATTAAGGCAGGAACACTCATACTACCAAATTTGTCTCTTACATGTCTTGTTGTAAACTGTGGCAAATTTTTTATGCCATGCCTGCTACCAATTTGCTGTAAATCCCATTTTGTCTAAGCAATTCTTCATGCGTTCCAACTTCGGCCACGTTCCCGGCATCCATTACAACCACGATATCCGCGGTTTTTACGTTGTCCATGTTGTGGGTGGTGTACAATATTGTATGAGAGTCTCGTAAGCCCTCGATGGTATCCATTATGTGCCGTTCAGAATCTTTATCCAGTGCGCTGGTGGCTTCGTCAAATAATAGCACAGGGGCTTTCCTAACTAATGCGCGTGCAATGGCTATCCGTTGCTTTTGCCCACCGGATAGGGTATCGCCTTTTTCCCCGCAGGGTGTATCGTAGCCGTTTTCCATTTCCGCAATAAATTCATGGGCAGACGCACGCTTTGCGGCAAGGGTAACATCCTCATCACAGGCTTCGCCGCCTACGCCCATGGCAATATTTTCTTTCACGGTCATGTCGAACAATTTGCAGCTTTGGTCTACATATGCGAAATTCCTGCGCCAGCCATGAAGGCTGCTTTCGTTAAAATGTAAATCGCCAAGGCTAATACTCATATCGTCCCGATCGTACATGCCAAGGATGGCACGCAGTAGCGTAGACTTTCCGCTGCCGGACGCGCCCACAAGTGCAACCATTTTATTTTCCGGGATGTTAAGCGTGATATTTTTCAGGGTGTCGGTTTCGCCGTCTCTATATTTAAAGTTGAAATTTTTGATATTTATGGCATAGCCTTTTACATTACGGGTTACGCCGTATTTTTTTGTGTTCTCCGCGCCTTGGTCAAGGACTGCAAACACACGCTTAGCCCCCGCAATTGGCGGTTGCAGGTTGGCAATTGTGGTTCCCAAATGCCCAATATTGCTGGTAAATGTCGAGCTCATTACAAAAATTGCCGCTACGGTATGGAACTCGATTACCCCCGTTGCCGCAAGCCAGCCGCCAAAACCGAATACCACAAGCAGCGTAAGCCAGCCTTCGATAGTGGCAAAAATATTTTGCCCCATTGTGATAAAACCCTGTTTGATATCCAGTTTGCGCAAGCGTCTGTTTTCCTTATCAAAAGTTAAAAACGCCTGTGGTTGCATGTTATACGCCCTAATTGCCATTGCGCCAGAAAAAATATTGCTGGTAGACTTCACTGCCTCGGCATTAACTTCCATACGACGTTTACCAACTTCTGCAAGGGGTTTTGTGAAACGCTTTTGCATAAAAAAGCTGAGAATACCCACACCGAGGGAAGCTAAGCCGATACGCCATTCCATTGCAAAAATTACACCAATCGAGCCCGCAATGGTCATAATGCACATAGTAAACATTAGTATCGGGTCTTCGAAAAGACTAAGCGCGGTGTCGGATTCGGTATTGATGCTGGCAATGCCCTCGCCGCTGTGTTTGGCATCTTCCAGGCCGGTTTTAACAAATGTTCTAAAAAGCAACTGCTTCATATCCAAGCCAGCTCTTACCTGCGTCATAACGTTAAAATACACACCAACCAGCAATAGGAACATATAACTAAACAACAGTACAGCAAGGTTGATACCTGCCGGAATAAGGGCGTCGCGGTATCCGTTAACAATGGCGTGCATGATGTTTCCTATAAAAATTGAGAAGAAAAATGGTAGCGCAAACCCCTGTCCGCTATAAATTAGCTGGGTAATTGCATACATTATTGCGCGGCCGGGTGGCAACATGAAGCGGAACATTCTGAAAAAATAGATTCTGTCGTTTGCGGTTAGTTTTGATTTTATTGAGCTCATTATGCGGCACCCCTTTCATATAAATTGCGATATGCTTCGCATGTTGATAACAATTCATCGTGAGTACCGATGCCCGCAACAGCACCGTTATCCATTGCAATAATGGTATCGCAACCTGCAATGGCAGATGCGCGATGGGCGACGATGATAACTGTTTTGTTTTCGGCAGCCGTGTCAAAACTGGCGAGCACTTGGGACTCTGTTATGGGATCAAGGGAAGATGTGGCTTCGTCAAAGAGAATGATAGGCGCGTTTTTGTAAAATGCCCTTGCCATTGCAATACGCTGACGTTGCCCCCCGGATACATTATCGGCGGATTCTGTTAAAACCCCGTCGAATTTGTCGGGCAGGCTGTTAATAAAGTCAAGGATACCGGCGTTTTTGCAAGCGGCCTCCAGGCGTGCGGGGTCAGTTAGTGTATCTGCCAGCGTAATGTTTTTACCTATGCCATCGGGAAACAGGAACGAATTTTGCGGTACATAAGCAGACATGTTGCGCAAAGCATCTTTTGTAATGTCGGTTATGTTTGTGCCGTTTATGAAGATATCGCCGTCCGTAGGTTCGTACAAGCCTAGCAGAAGTTTTAGAATCGTGGATTTTCCGCTGCCGCTACCACCTACAATGGCAACTTTCCCGCCCTGAGGAATTGTAAAGCTGGCGTTTGATAAAGCCGTGACCGCCAAATCTTCCGAGTTGTAGCTGAATGTTACATTGTTAAAAATTATATCGCCGTTATGCAGTTCGCTGTCGGAAGATTTTGAGCATTCTAGTTCGTCTGCCGTGTTATCCATAAGGCGTTTCGCGCCACCTGCGTTTGTAGCAAGGCCGCCAATGCGCTGTGCAATGCCCATTACACCAGTGCCGACCAGCATCATTGTGGTAGAAAAGGCGATAAACTCCGCCAGTGTCATGCCGCCGTCGACGGTGGTAATTGCTAGGATCGTGACAATGATAATGAGCGGAGAGAGTAAAATAACCATCATAATACCTGTGACTACGGCAAGTGTTATTATGAATTTTCTAATAACCACGTAAAAATTCATATAGGTTTTCATATAGCGTTTTTCCAAAACTTCATCCAGGGAATATGCCGCCACAACGGATAAATTCTGCAGCGAATCGTTTACGACTGCGTTAAATTTGGCCTCTGATTCCGATACCTTTACCTGCCCTTTTTGTATGGGAAGGCTTAGCAGAACTTGTAAAACCAGCATGCCCAGCACTGCAAGAGCGGCACTCCCCAAAACACCGGGGCTAATCCATATTAGGAAAGAAAATGCCGACAAAAACATGATAAGGTCGCCAACCAACCCAAGCAAACCAGCCGCAACAAGATTTGACGCATGGGGCACATCGTTGGAGTAAATGGACAATAGTTCGCCGCTTGGAGTTTTCTCTAGCTTTGAAAATGGAACCCGAAGGAAGTGGTTCACAAATAATGCGCGTAAACGAAAGCCTGCCTTTGCAGAAAAGCGAGCTAAAATTAACGTAGAAGCCGCCGAAGCCGCCGTTCGTATAACCAGCAAGCCCGTAATTAGTAATATGAAACGGGTTAGCTCCTGCGTGTCGCCTATAAGTGCGGCCTCACTCATTTGCCCGCTTAGGTAGTTTGACAAAACTTGGCCGCCCGCGACTATTATAGATACAAGTATAAACGGTATTATGATAATGCTATAGCGTAGTTTTGCACGTTTTAGGGTTGTGAAAAATGCTTTCATTTTTATTTTTTCCTTTCAGTTATAATGAGGTGCTGCCACAAACCCCGCTGCTTTTGCGTGTCAAGGCGGGAAGCGTTCGCTACACTAACTGTCTTTGTAATATAGTCATAGGAATGTAAAACTGTCCAAGTTATTGCGCAGCAATTTTTGTGCAATACGAAGGAAACCGTGACGCGGTGCTCTGTGGTGGCGGTGCGCAAGGAGATAGTGTGCACAAATTGCAAGCAAGACTGGATGGTTTTGCGTTCCTGTGACTATAATTCCTCGGTATGCTTTCTTTGGATAGCGGTGAAGCCGCTTGGTAGGTATGTGTTACTGGATTGCGTCGTCACTGCGTTCCCCACAATGACGGGCGGATTTCTTTTTCTTCTTTTCTTTCTCTTTTTTCACACTAATAAACTCACCGCCAAAAATTATTGCAAATGCGGGTATAACAATCCAGCCCCATACCCACCAGCCAAACCAAGCCCCAAGTGCCAGGTAAATAAATGGCGACAACGCGCACATCATAGCACCAAAATCTTCTTTCCCAACGCCAAAAATTATCGCGCTTACAGGAATAATCATCCATCCCCATGCCCACCAGCCAAAGGCAATGCCCAAAATAATGTATATGAATGGCGACAGTGCAATCAGTCCTTCGCAGTGAAAACGGAATTTCCATTTGCCTTCAGTTTCGTCGTCATCGCGGTCTATGCTTATTCCAAGATGTACCTTACTTTTTTTCTTAAAGTTTGCCATTAATTCATCTAAGTCGCCTAAATCATCTTTAGCTTGAGAAAATGCACGGTCAAAATCCATGCCTTCATGCATGTAATCTTTAACCCTGTCGGTCAGGTGAATTTGCAGCTCTTCCTTTTGCTCCCTTGCCGTATCGGTTAGTGCAATGTTTGTAAACAAACCGTCTACCCAGTCAATTATTCGCTGATTATTGTTCATTTCTATTTGCCCTCCGTCCAAAAATTTTGTCCATAATGAATTTTGTAGTTTCCCAGTTTTTGATACTTTCTTCAAGGGATGTATAGCCATCCGGGGTAAGTGTGTAGTATTTTCGTCGCCCGCCTTGGGTTTCGTCGCCCCAGTAGGCAGATATAAGATTTTCTGCCTCTAGTCTACGCAGGCCGGAGTATAGCGTCGCTTCTTTTATACTCCAGCGGTCGTCGGTTATGTCTGCAATGGTTTTGCTAATGCTGTAGCCGTAACAATCTTCAAGGGATATTACTTTTAATAAAATATCGTCTACATAGCGGCTAATTAGGTTTGGTGTGCTCATCATGAATCCTCCTTTGCTATAATACTGTGTGACGCATAGTAATATATTTCAAGTATTATTATTTGTCAAGTAGTAAATGCATGAAATTTCATTTTCTAGGTGGCATGAAGATTTTGTTTACATTACAATCATGGTTACGTGACGATACATTACAATACATTACAAATTATTTTTCAATTTATTTGTAGGACTAGCTAAAATTTAGACAAGGGATATATTAAACTATGTCACTATGTTTTGGTCTGTTAAAAACGCACAATGAATAATAAATTTTGCAAAAAATGTTGACATAATTAACAATTTGTGATACATTCACCACACAACACCAAGTTAGCTACCGTTAACGTGCACTACATAATTACTCTCCATTCTTAAACATTATCTCCTTGTTTAGCTTTGAAAGGGAGCCTAGTCAAATGGAACGTAAAGTTAATAAACAGATGAAACCTCAAATGAAAAACAAGATTACAAAGCTGTCAATTATAATCTTATTTGTGGTTATTGTAGTTATTGCTGTGTCAGCTGGGTTTATTTGGGCATCGTACAGACCGGAATCCCCAAACCAATTAGACATTGCAGACATTAACTACGATTTTGTTGTGTTTTCTATTAACGACGAACCTGTTACTTTTCGTGAGTTTAATCAAAGTGTATTACATGTACGCAGCAGAGTTCTTTCCTATTTCATAGTTGCAGGCGTGGACACATCTTGTCCGGATTTTTGGCACACACCAATTGATGGTCGCGTTCCGGTTGACGAACTCAAATTAGAAGCTATAGATCGTTCGGCACGCATAAAAGTTTTGCAAATGTACGCCCGTAATCTTGGACTTATGGACGATATTAGTTACGATGCCTTCTTGCAAGGTTTCGAAGACGAAAACCAGCGCAGAATTGACACCCTACATGCTGGCGGCATAATTTTTGGCCCTCAGCAGTATAACGAGATGCTGTTTTTCGACATTCGCGCTGCCGATACAGAGGATGCGGTAAGGCGTGCCTTGGCTCCAACATTATCTGCCACAGACGACGAACTGTACGAGTTGTTTCTTGCAGAATGGCAGGAGACCCCGGCAGAGTCCGGCTGGTTGTTTGTAGAACAGTTGACGGCATCATTTATGCCGGACGGGTACTTATTTAGCCACGAAGCTAAAACTCTTATGGAAAGTGTGTTTGAACAAGCAAGGCTTGGTGCATGTTTGATAGAACTTGCGGAGTCTAGTAATTATCTGTATTTTGAAAGCCGATTTTTGGGCTTGCGCCGTGGCGAAGGTAATGTTAGGACTCGTGCTGCAATTCAAACAGGCAGGGAAATGCAAGTGGGCGAAATTTCAGAAGTTTTCCAAGACCAAAATTCTTGGGCAATTATATCGTTGGTAGACCGAAACGAAGAAGCCTATTTAGACTTCGATGACCTTTGGGTAATTATGCAACGCACCCAGGCAGAACGCAGGTTTATCGAATATATAAATGGATTGGTGGAAGCGGCAGAAATTATTATCAAGCAAGACACTGCAGACACCGTAACCGATTTACTCTCGCGGGTTGGCGAGTAACCGGCAGTAAAGTACTTTATGGGTGAGCATGAAAATGTCTACCTTAAAGATATAAAACAAGAAAGGAATAAAAACATGAAAAAGAAATTCATGGTAAACAGATTTATTTCACTACTTATTGTAGCAGTGATGGTATTGGGTGCAATACCCGTAATGCCTTTGCGTGTTGCTGCAAGCGACGTAAATCCCGGAACTCCAGCGGGCATGTTTTTCCCAGCTTCAGTTAGCGGAGGGTTTTATACCCCCACTGCAACAGCTGAAGGGTTAGTAATAACCTATGCCCATGGTGCAAGAAATCGAGGCGGCGTTTTAGGCACAAGCTGGGACAGTTTGGATTTTGAATTTACATTTACCGGAACCCGTATCGACTTGCATATGGAAAGATATGGGTGGGATAACCCCGGAATAACCGTATATATAGCGGAATCCGGAGGAGCATTTGCTTGGAGATTTCAGCATCCATATGTGTTTGATGCCGGAAGCGTACTAACCTTCGATAACTTGGCACCCGGCACTCATACAATACGCGTTCAAAAAAGAGGTATGGGTAACATTACCTTCCCTGGCTTTACCGTATTTGGTACAGGCGACGACAATGGCGGCGGTACACCACCTCCAATAGGCTTTAACCCAGGTAATCCTACTGGTATAACTTACGTTGCGTCTACAACCATGTATGGCTTAAACTTAATTGGCACCCACGGTTTTGCTATGGACGGCAATTCACGTATGCGTATTGCACCGGCTTACTCAGCCTATGCAGTACCGTATTCTGAACACACTTTGCAATTTGGTTTTACAGGAACAGGTGTGAATCTTCGTACTAGCACATATGGCGATCATGTTCATATTTCTACAAGAATACTAAACCCGGATGGCACTCTGGTAAGAGCAACCGAGTTTGAACCTGGTAACCCTGGTTGGGATTGGTATAGAAACATTCTTGTTTCCGACCTGTACAGCGATGATTACATTCTTGAAGTGACATTCCACATGCCTGGTAATGTTAACTTTATAATTTGGGATTTCACGGTGTTTGACACTGAAGACGATAACGGCGGTGGTACACTTCCACCTCCGGCAGGCTTTAACCCTGGAAACCCAGCAGGCATAACCTATACTGCATACACAACCATGTATGGCTTAAACTTGGCCGACAACCATGGGTTTACAATGGATGGCGAAGGGCGTATGAGATTAACCAGCGGCTATTCACCATATGCTGTAGAGGGATCTCATGTTATGCATTTTGGCTTTATTGGAACAGGCGTAGGCATTGATGTCGGTGCTTGGGAGCATAATTACGATATAGCAATTCGCATTCTAAGACTGGACTCCACAGTTGTAAGAAATGAAGTGTTTACACCAGCTGATTTTGGCTGGAGTTGGCCGGTAGCACCAAGAATAACCGACCTAACGCGTGGCGAATATATAATGGAAGTAACAATAAACGCTGCATATCCGCCAAATATGGTTATTATAAGCTTTGTGGTATTTGATACAGGCGATGACAATGGCGGTGGTACACCACCAGACCATTTCTTCCCAGGTGACGAAACCGGCATACAAACCCGTTTTGCGGAAGGTATGCCAGGGCTTGATCATTCTGGTGCACATGTTTGGACTGCAAACGGATATCAATTTAGATTAACCGAAACACGCAGCCACACACTTTTGCTTCCTATTATAGGAACGGGTGTACAAGTAACCGGTAGAGCATATTCAGGCTACAACCCAATTACTGTTACTGTGCGTCCTGCAGCAGGCGGTGCTCCGGTGGCAACCGAACATTTTGCCGGAGATATTACAGGCCCTTGGTTCTTCAACTTTGAAGTTATGGGTTTCACACGTGGGTATCACATTGTTGAAATATATTTCCATTATTCAGATTCTAACCTAATACTTGACTACTTTATAATTTTTGACACGGAAGACGACAACGGCGGCGGTACCGGTCCAAGCCACTTTAACCCTGGTAGCTTGGCAGGTATACAGTATCCGATTCTTAGTGCCCTTCCGCTAATGCCTGGCCTTGCAATTTCACCTATGGAGAACTTCGCGTTTTCGTGGGATCCTGGCTACAGCCGCTTAAGGAGTGTTGGCACATTCCCAGAAAATGCAGTACTGGAATTTAACTTTATTGGTACCGGGGTTTCGTTCACAAGAAATGCATGGGCAGGTAACGGATGGGGTACTGATGGCGGTTATGCGCAGCACTCTCCAATTACAATTGAAGTATTCCGTTACTCTGACAATATGCTGGTACACACCAGCCATTATACCGAAGTTTGGGAGCCATGGAATTTTACAGTTGGCGTACAAGACCTTCCAAGAACTGCGTATACACTTGTTGTAACAAACCATACAGCTAATTTGGATGTAAACCACAGGTTTTACCGTTTTACAGTTTATGATACCGGTCCGGGTGCTGGTCACCTAAACCCTGGTACTATAGACGGCATTAACTACTATGTGCGCGGTGGCGATATCCCGGGCTTAAGGCTAACAGGTGGTTGGTGGGCAGAAGACCAAAATGCACTTCGCTTAGGTCCATTGTCGCATTTGCCACCTGGACCAAACAGCATGAGAATAACAGGCGTAGCAAATACCCCTGCTTACTTCGAATTCGATTTCTTTGGTACAGGTGTTGAAGTTGGCGTTTCGTCATTCCAGTTTGGCGCAACAATTGACCTTAACATTATACCTTTTGGCGGTTCTGCAAGTGATGTTGTGGCAACCCATAGACACTATGTAGGTTTTGGTTTCCTAGCAGATATTGAAACAGTTGCAAACCTGGCCATGATGGATCTACCACTTGGTGCATACACAGTACGTGCCGTAGTAAATCCACACCCAGATAACGTTGCGGTTAATGTTAACTTTGCCCTCCTGTATTTCACAGTTTGGGATGAAAGCGAAATAAGAGACCCAAGAGTTGTAATAGTTACCCAGCCGCTAGATATACAAATGGCAATGGGCGTGCAAAGAGAAATTTTTGTAGAAGCTGGGTTTAGAAATGTTCCAGATGGTTCCGGTACATTCCGTTACCAATGGTACACAATTAATGCAGACGGAAGCAATCAACAGCCAATTGCAGGGGCAACATCGTCTGCTTTAAACCTTAGCGATTTTACAGGTGGCGACCATTTTGTTGTTGCAGTTGTAAGTTGTGGCGACGATGTTACAGGTGGTCCTGCATTACCGGCAATCACTCGTATAGTATCCATAAGAATATTCTCGGCAGAAGCAGGTAGAACATTCCACGTATCTGCTGCAGGTAATGACGCATGGGATGGTCTGACACCAGAGACTGCATGGCGTACCGTTGGCAGAGTAGCTGGTTACAACCCACATATGCGTCCGGGCGATAGCATACTGTTCCGTCGTGGAGATGTTTGGGTAAACGGAGATATTCAAGGTAACGGTAGTACCTTCCTTAATATTAACCAAGGCGGCGTTCGCGGTGCCGTGCTTACGATTGGCGCATTTGGCGACCCGAATTTGCCAAAGCCAATACTAAACGGCAGTGGCCGTCACAACACAATTATGCTTAACAACGTAGAATACGTACGCATAGAAAACCTACGTATTATGAACAACAGCGTAACTGATGGCATAATGCAACGTGACCGCAGAGGTATTTTTGTTGGTGCATGGAACCAAGTATTCTCTGAAGGTGACAGATGGCTTCGCGGCTTAGAATTTATTGACCTGGAAATTACAGCAATAGATGGCTGGGTACGTCATGTTATTCACATGAATGATACTGACAGGATGGACCCACGGTTAAACACACACGGTCATCCTATGAGCGTAATGGGCGGCATAAGCGGTCATTGGTGGAACAACGCAGTTATCGAATTTAATGCAGGCGGCATCGCAGGTTTTAGAGATATCCTGATTGAAGGATGTTATTTCTTCGATTTCGGTTCTTACGGCATACGTTCCGCAGGTAATGAAATTATGCATTGGTATGAAGACGGTATCCACAGACGTGGTTATATCGAAAACTTCTGGATACGTAACTCTGTAATGCGCAACACAGGCCAAGACTCCTTTAACGTATATGGCGGTTCGGCAGAATTTAACGCGTTTTACGACAATGCGAAATACTATATCACCCGCCCGCAAGCATTGGGTGGCCCACAATGGGAATGGACTGGTATTGCATATGTATCTGACGGTTCTATCCACCAGTTTAACGAATATACCCGTGCTTGGTACGACGGAGACTCTATGAGTCTTGACTCCGACATTGGTGCGGTTGGTACGGTTCTTATACAGTACAACCTTTCTCACGACATGGACGGCGGTTTCTGGATGCAATGGCCAACCGCGCAATGTCGTCAAGTGGGTGCTTATACAGACGGTCCTGATATGGACGCGGTTATCATCCGTTACAATGTAATTGTAAACGACGGCGGCTACTGGGGTTATGCAATACCAGGTGCACGCAGTGGTAACATGCATGTGTTTAAAATGGGTGACTCAAACGCACTTGTTTACAACAATACAGTTTTCAAAAACAACGGCTTCTGGATTGGTATACAAAATGAAATGCCACGTGTAGGCCATCCAACATCTGACTTTGGTGAAAGAAAACCTGCTGGCTCTGCCGCATACTTCTTCAATAACTTGTTTGTTGCAGACAATGTTGGCGATCTTACAGGTACAACCTACACAGGACATTGGGGCACATTTACAATCCCAACCGCGCCTACATTCTATGACCTTGCAGGAAATACAACTTCCGGTTACAGAATGGTTGCTGTAGAAAACAGAATTAGACCTGCTGAATGGGGCAATGTAGGCGGCCGTAGCCAAGGCGAAATTATTTTTAATAATAACGCTTTCTGGAGCAACAGAGACATTCCTATAGGCGTAGATGATCCTAACGCAATTGTAGCTGACCCAATGTTTGTTGGCTTAGACGGCGATGGTTTAATGCCGGCCGCGGCAGGTTTCTCTACAAGCAAATGGAATGATCTTGACCCTAACGACAGAACATTGTCTATCAACCGCACACTTGTTAACGTAATGGGTACAGACGCGATTACCACCCGCGGAAATGGCGACGCAGTTATTGACGCTCTACGTTATCTTGCATCACCGTTTATGCTACAAGAAGGTTCTCCAATGCAAGGCATGGGTATTGAAATTACAGAAGAATTTGCACTAAGCTTGCTGCCAAACATGCGCGTAGACCTGTTCAGATTTAACAATGATATTTGTTTCTTTGGTAATGAGCGCGTAGTAGGTGCTGCACCAACAATTGGTGCCCACGAACTTGGTGCACTAGACGTAGAACGTGCCGCAACACCGGAACTTGAGCTTATACCTGAAGATAAGACAGCAATCCGTATTGCTAACTATGCAGATTTTGCAGGCGCGCCATATGGTATTGAGTTTAGAATCACACCAGGTAGTGACGAATGGATTGTTTACAACCACAGCACAGGTATTGCTGGCCTTATCGCAATTACCGAGTACTCTATTGTTGTGCGTCATATTAACGATCCTGACTTTATCCAATCTTTTGCTAGCGACCCAATAGAAACCGAGCGCAGAGGTTTAAGCAGCTCTCTCCCAATGAACCAAGAAGATTTACCGCCAACAGCTGGTGTGCATAGCTTCTATGGCGTAGGGTTTGAAGTTACTGTTAGCGCACCGGGTACTTTAATTATTACTATGGGCGGCTATACAGTAACAGTTGATGCTGTACCGGGCGCAGTTTATTACTTTGATATTCCGGGCGTAGAAGAAAACGGAATGCAAAGCATTACAATTGCGGGTACTGCAACAGTAAGCAGTGTAATAGGCTATTCGCTAATGATACCGCCTACACCTGTACTTGAAATTGATCCAAGAAACCCGCAACGGGCAAGCATAGCCAATATAGCTGACTATGAAACCAGATTTGGGCCATTGCAAGTAAGCTTAAACGATGGTGAGTGGTTTAACTATACAGGCCTTATAACAGGTATGCCGTTTGGTACCAATAACAGCATACGTGTACGTTTTGCAGGTACAGATTTCTATATTGCAAGTGTAGAATCACTACCGAGTGAAATACACAACCCGCAATATCCTGAAAATGCACTGCCTGTACCTTACGGAGACGGGTTACCGCCTGCACCAATTACCCTGCTTAGCGCGGTACGCGGCCCTGGTGATGGCTGGACGGATTACAACTATATTATCCCGCACTGGGTGAGCGAAATTGGCCCACGCGGTGGATACGGACATGGTATTATTGGTGCCGATTACACTGTGCATTTTAGAGGCACAGCTATAGAAGCCATGGCTCATATGCAAAATACCCATGCCAGATTTGTTGTATTCCTGAACGGGGAAATGGTTGGCTATTACGACCTAGCACGTATGGGAGCACAAAGCGGATATGGTGCAATACGCCGTTTGAATTTCCGTATTTGCGGTCTTGAATATGGCGACCACGTATTGGATGTATTTATGATTGGCGGAACTTGGCGCCAGCTAAACGCAATAGTTATTTATGGTCGGGAAATTGTTCCTGTACCACCTGTCCTTGATACAGTTAGTGGTGTAACAAGAATTGCTAACTTAGAAGTGTATGAGTTGCAATCTCGCCACACAGACCTTGACGGGACTGTAGAATGGGTATTTGGTCAGCTTGAAGTTAGCATTAACGGCGGTGAATGGATGCTGTATGACGATGCAGCAGGTTTCACACTTGCAGACCCAAGCAACGACGAAGTACGTGTTCGTTATGCGGGTACAAATCGTGACCTTGGCGATCACCTAGAGTATAGGTTTGCTAACTTTACACCAAGCCAACCAAGCTTACCTGCCGGTACCGAAATAACATGCCCAGGATGTAACGACGCAGGCGACGCATGCTGTGCAGAATGCGGCTTCTGGTACGAAAATTGTGCCGTTGAAGGCTGTCCGAATCCGCATTGTCAGTACCTTGCATGGCTTGAAGAAATAAGGTTGGCTCAAGAAGCGTATCTAGCATACCGTGCATGGCGTGAAGAAGTAAGGTTGGCTCAAGAAGCGTATGAAGCATACCGCGCGTGGCTTGAAGAAATAAGGTTGGCCGAAGAAGCGCATCAAGCATACCTTGACTGGCTTGAAGAAATGAGGCTAGCCCAAGAAGCGTATGAAGCATGGCGTCAATGGTTATGTGACACTGGTCAATGCGGTGGCTGCCATCTTTGTGACTAGAATTTAACTTATAAACGGCCAAAGGTCGTTCCTACAAGTGCATCATTGCGGGTGCTTGTAGGGGCGGCCTTTGGTCTTTTTTAAATTCTTAAAAGTAGTGACAAATGTCACTACCATACATATTCGCCATCTGGCATAATTCATTTATAAGAACTCGCAAAGAGTAAATACTAAAAATGAATATATAGTCATAGGAACGCAAAACCGTCCATTCTTGCTTGCAATTTGTGCACACTACTGTGTCAACTGTTCCTTGTATTGCACAAAAATTGGACAGTTTTACATTCATATGACTATAAAATCAGGAGGAGATCTAACATGTTAGCAGTTATGAAAAACGTAATCAAAAGATATGGGGATTTTTTGGCCCTTGACCACTTAAACCTAGAAATAAAAGAAGGCGAAATCCTGGGCTTACTTGGCCCAAACGGCGCAGGTAAAACAACGGCGATACGCAGCCTAACAGGACTTATCCCAATAGACAGCGGCGAGCTTACGGTATTTGGCCAAAAGCAGCATGTAAACAATATAGACGTGCGCCGCAACATGGGTCTAGTAACACAGGAAATTTCTGTTTTCAAAGATATGACAGCAGAGCAAAACCTACGCTATTTTGGCGGGCTGTACGGCCTTAAAGGTAGCGAACTTTCAAGCAATGTATCACGTGTGCTAAAGTTCATTGGCCTAACAGATAGGGCCAACAAAAAACCCGGCACATTCAGTGGTGGTATGCAGCGCAGGTTAAACATTGGTTGTGCACTTGTTCACCGCCCCAAACTTGTGATAATGGACGAACCAACCGTTGGTATCGACCCGCAGTCGCGCAACCATATTTTAGATTCTGTAAAAGAAATTGCGGCAGAAGGAACAACGGTAATTTACACCACTCACTATATGGAAGAAGTGCAGGCGATATGTAACCGTATTTCCATTATGGATTCCGGTCGTGTAATTGCTGATGGCACACTAGAAGAGTTGATAAGCAAGGTCCAGCACGAAGATACAATTCACCTTACAGCAGTTGTGGCTTCAAAAGCACTTTACGACGATATTGTTTCAATTGGCGGCGTAAAAAATGTATCTGTCAGCGGCAATAATTATACAATTATTAGCGGTGCCGAGAGTGGTAATATAAACAGGATTATGGAAATTGCAATGCGTCATGGTGGCGTAGCTAACATTACAGCCGACAAACCAAACCTGGAAGACGTTTTCCTAACACTAACCGGGCGCAAATTGCGCGACGACGAATAAGGAGGAATTAGTCATGATATTAAAACATTATTTAATTCGTACAGCAAAAGACCCTATGAACTTTCTTATGCTAATTCTTTTCCCATTTGTACTCACTTCGGTTTTTATCACCACCAGCATCATGGGCGTAGATTTTGGACTGCGCTCGTACAACGGCTTTTGCCTAATAGCCACAGGAATGCTTGCTTTCAATGTATTATTTTTCCAATACTTTGGCGGTATGCTTGTTACCGACTACCTGTATTTTGAATTTAGAACAGACATGCGCTGGCGTCTTATGGCAACACCAAAACCACTTAGAAGTTTTATACTTGCCGCCATTGGTGCAAGCATAGTTATAGGTGCAGTTAATGGCGCAATAGTTCTGGTTGCTGCAAGGTTTATATTTAACACATACTTTAACATTCCAATTACAATTATTGCATTAATGGGAATGAGCGTGTTTGTAACATTGTTTGGGGTTTTATGTTTTCAACTTTTCCCGAAAAAAGGTACAACTACCGCGGTAATTATGGTGTTTGCCTTTGCACAAATGTTTGGCCTTAACTTTGGTATGATTCCAAACCCCGAACTTGGCGAACTTGGAATTGCCTCCTTCCTACCGCTTGGAGCCGCCTCTATGGCAATGAACTATGCAAGTGGAATGATAGCAACTATTAACAGCCCGGAAATGTATGTTGAACTGCATGGGGCTACTGATGCCGTTGTAGCCAGGCTTGAGGGAATGGAGACTGCTTGGGAACGTGGATTTACTTTGTGGGGCCAAGACATGAGCATGGCTTATACCCATCTTGGTATTTTAGGTGGCTTGATAGCTGTGGCACTTATCGCAGTTGTAATCATTGGAAAGGTGCGTAAGATATGAGAAACCTGACAGTTTTCAAACACGCATTAAAAAATGGCGTAACAAAACCCCTGTCGTTAATTTTAAACAGCATTGTACCGCTGGTGTTAGTTATTTTTGCAGACCGCATAACCATCTTTGGTGCAGATGAAATAGTGCTTTATCTGCTGGGCTTTGTAATTATGTATGGTGCCTTTCTTATGGCAAACAGCATACAAAAAGACAAAGTAGAAGGGGTTTTAACCCGCATACTTGCAGGGCCAATTACCCTACGTAATTACCTTGTTCAAAACTTTTTTGCAGCTTTAATACCCATGATGTTTGTGTCTGCGGTAATTGGTCTCTTGGGCTTTTTAATACATGACTGGGCGGGAATGCTTACGGTTGGATTAATAATTGTTTATATATTCCTATCTGCAACAAGCATTGGTCTGTCATTTGTATGGAGCTGTCTGTTTAAAGATAAGGAAGCAAGCATGTCGGGAATTTCTGTATTAATTACACTGTCTGGAGTGCTTGGCGGGTTTTTCATGCCGCTGACCATTCTGCCAGACCCGGTTTACTACGCAGGTATGATAACACCCGCCCACTGGGCATCCCGCTCAATAGACCAGCTTGTTTTGTACAACGAATTTACAGGCATGTTTGGCCTTGGCCTGTTGGCAATGGCAATGTTTGCAGTGGCGTTTATCCTGTACGGCAGCAAGCGCAGGGTGGTGTAATATGTACAACGATAATAATAATAAACCTAAATTCGCAGATAGTGATTACAACCTGCTGACCCTGTACAATGTAATCGACTGGATAGACTTCATACTAATTTTTGTAATTATCGTATATATTGGTGCGTCACAAAGTGCGATAGTTATTACCGATTTTGCTGACGTTGATGCTAGATACATCTGGAATTCTATTGTAGAGAATTTAACAGTGGTCAGCCTGGTGCTTTGCCTTGCATCCCTGGCGGTATCCTGTGCCGCAATAGTTACGGCGTTGCAAATTTACAAAAAAGGGCTAAATAGAAACCCGTTCAGATTGTTATTGCGGTTTATTGCATGGGGCGTATGGATTCCCGTTGACCTAGCCTTCATAGTTTTGGCAATAAGGAATATAATCTGAAATTTTGGGCGAGAAGACTCTACCACTACAAAGCCCGTAACCGTAGGGGTGGGATCGTCCCGCATTAGGGACAGTGAGCGTAGCGAACGTTTCCCGTCCCGCATTAGGGACAGTGAGCGTAGCGAACGTTTCCCGTCCCGCATTAGGGGCAGTGAGCGTAGCGAACGTTTCCCGTCCCGCATTAGGGGCAGTGAGCGTAGCGAACGTTTCCCGTCCCGCATTAGGGGCAGTGAGCGTAGCGAACGTTTCCCGTCCCGCCTGAACATTCCCATCAATTGAGGAGGATCAAAAATGGAAAAGAGACTGTACAAAATTAAAAAAGGAGCCGTTATTGACGGCGTATGCGGCGGCCTGGCTGAATACTTTGGCATGGATCCAACCCTTATGCGCATCATATGGGTAATCTTTACTTTTGCAGGCGGCTCCGGCATTTTGGCATACATCATAGCCATGTGTATAATGCCTGAAGCCCCAAAAAAGAAGAAGAAAGACAAAGAGAAAGACATGCTGGATGAACAACTAGAGGCAACCGACTATGACGATAGGCGGAACTAAATTTTCAAGCGGGAGTGGAAATGTTCGCTTCGCTTACTGTTTTGAATTGTGACGGAGAGTCATCACTTAAAAACCAAAAAGCACCCTGCGCATCATAAGGGTGCTTTTTGGTGTAAACTTTTGTGTGAAAAAACAATATTCCTTGTTTATTGCAAATGTGATATTCTTTAATAAATTTCTTGTACTAGGGCGTGTTCCCACTATAAGAATGCACAGATTTGCGAGCCTGATTTTTCTCAGGTTCGAGATATTTTTGACGCAGTGTGCCCAAAGGCACACAAGGAAAAAATTCGAAGAAGATGTGGAAACATCATGTACCGGCAAGAAGGCCGGACGCCGTAGGCGGCGTTTGCATAGCAAACGTACTGAAGCCGCAAAGATGTGTATTCGTTAATGGGAACACGCCCTAAATTAAGAAGCTATACGCATGGATTTGTACCATCGTCTTGACGGTCGTTTTTCGTTACTTCTTCCTTGCGTGCCTTTGGGCACGCGGCGTCATCAGTGACGAAAACTATCGAAAAAACGCCTTGCCAATACGATATTGTAAACCATGCGCATAGCTTCTAAGGAAGGTGACAAAATGGCGATGTACGTATTCGAGGAAAACACAAACATACTGCTAAAAGAACATTTTGAAAAAAGCCCGGAGGAGTACCACAACTTCTGGGAAGAACTGCGCAAAAAATATCTGGGCTGGACGGTAGACCTTGTATACCGTAACTGCGACCCGCCTGCTGAGTTTATAACAAAAATAGGCGCGCGCATACTGGAAGCGCACGCCATAACCGAATTAACAAGCGAAACATTTAACTATCCAAAAGAGCTAAATGCAGTGCAAGTAACCACCGAGAACTTTGATGTTTTCGCAAAATTGCATGAAAATGTCTGCCCTGATTTTGCCTATCCAAATGCGAGTATAGCTAAGGATATGGGCCGTTGGCGCATATTTATGCAAGGTAATGCCTACACAATGATGAGCTTTTGGAACAATACTCCCGAAATTTTTTTACTAGAAATATCGAACGTAGAAGAAGGTACATTGCTATTGGCAGCTGCTGCTAAGTATGCGTTTTCAAATGGCATAGCAAAGCTAGACTTTTTTATAGATGTGGATAGACCAATGGAAATGGACGCCGCATTAAAAATAGGCTTTACAGCCTGCGGTAGTTCTATCGCTTATCGAGTAGATTCACTCACGTAAGCGCGATAACAATCAACATCAACCCAAAGAATCCACCAATAGTCGCACATATGCCCCTAAAACCAAAGTTAATACGCACGCCATGCTTCTCAAGTCCCTTCGTCACAAATCCGGCATAGCGGGCGATTACTATTGCAACGCCAAAACTTACCGCAAAAATAACAACTTTTTCGACATAGCCCCAATTGTCAATTTGCAGGTCATATCCAAACAGGAAATTAACCATCCACCTGCCAAAAATGCCAAAAGCAAGGCACATTACCCCAAGCACCATAACGGTGCTTTTTTTAAACAAATTTTTAGATCCGGCAACTTCGGCATTACAAAAATTTCCCCAAAATATATGTGAATATTTTAGATACACCAAAAGTGTACCAAAGTTTATGCCAACCATTGCAATAGTTACAGGCAGACTTGCCTCTGCAGCCATAAAATATTTGGATATGCTTCCGTTAAAAAATGGCGCACCCACAATGCCTAAAATGGCTAAAACCTGCGCAACGGTAACAGTCTTGCCCCACCGCCAAACGCCTCGTATCTTGCTAATTTCCCGTTGTTTATACGCGCGGGAAATCATGCCTGCTCCAAGGAAAAGCCCGGCTTTAAAAATGGCATGGTTAATTGTGTGGTACAGCCCGCCCACATAGGCATACAAGCTGTCTATGTTAAGGGCAATCATAACAAGGCCAATTTGTGCTACGGAACTGTAGGCAAGAAGTAGCATAATATCCTTTTGTGCCAATGCCATTACAACACCGATAACCCCTGTTACAATACCCACAATTATATAAAATTCCGGCGGAATAAGCTCCCCAAATATCCCTTGGAAACGTATAAAAAGATACACTCCGCCCTTAACATGCAAGGCCGATAAAACAGTTGCAATCGCAACAGGTGCCCTTGGTACAGCTGATACCTTCACAAACCAACTAGACAGTGGTAGCACCGCACATTTGAAAGCAATTGCTGTCATAATAAGCGCGTAGGCCAAATACACCTGGGAAGGCGGCAGCGTTTGCAAAACTTCCGCAACGCCGTACATATCAAGCCGCCCTGTAACCATGTACACATACCCAACGCCAAACAGATAAAACTGTATAGCAACAACATTTGTCATAAGAAAAATCATACCGTCGTAAATGCGGCGGCGGTTGCGGTCATACATAAGAAGTACTGCAACAACTACGGTTGCCACTTCTGCCATAACAAAAATATTAAAAAAGTCGCGGGTTAGAAAAAGTCCGATTAATGCCGATTCCCAAATAAACAGCAAAAACCAAAACAAATTGCTATGTTTCTCGTTTATGCTAAAAACGGCCACCGCCAAAAATATAATTGCGGATAGCAGAACAAAAACCGCCGCCGTGGTATCCGCCATAAGGGATATGCCCAAATGACTGCGGAAGTTACCAACATTGGTTATTATCATGTCGTTTTGCGTTTGAAAAAGCAAATAAAACGCGCCAAGCACAAATAAAAACTGCGCAACAATGGCAATAACTTTGCCAACTTTGTCAGAGAAAAAGTATAAGAATACAGCTATTAATATAGGAACAATTACGAAATAAGTTAACACCTTGTCAATCCCCTTCTTTTACCGCTTCCTGCACCGCTACCCAGTCTGCGGTACGATACCTGCGAAGCAGAGTCATAAGCATCGTTATATTTATTGCGGTCACGGATAAGCCAATTACAATCGCCGTTATCATAAGTGCCGAGGGTAGGGGATCTACAAGATTATCATACTCCGCCAAGTGCTCCGCAATGGGCGGCAAAAACCCAGCCGATACACCAACGCTTAAAAAAAACATTATAACGCCGGTCTCCATCAGCACAATGAAAATTACGGACTTTATTATATTGCGGGTAGATACCAACCCAAAAAAACCTAAGAAAAACATGCCTATTGCGGCAATTTCCACGATATTACTCATTCACTAACCTCCATGCGCTCTATAACAATAAAGCGGTAGAACAAAATTACAAAACCGCAAGTAACTTTTAAGCCAATAAGGCTGTTCATTATCACTAAATAATAGTCTGCAATAATTGGTAAATAGGCCATTGCATCTGCAAAAACAACGACTGCTGCCAGTAATACAGATATAAAGAAAATACCTTCCTCGCATTTCATAACTTTTTTTATTGGCAGGTCGTAGATATCGTAAATAAGGTAGCGGCAAATAAAAAACGCCGCAACCGCAAGCCCGCCCTGAAAACCACCGCCCGCAGTCAAATGCCCGTTCATAATGAGGTAAATTCCAAAAAGTATAATTATTGGGCTGATAATGCGAATGGTAAACACAGCCATGCCGCCCCAACGCTGTATGCGGCTTGCTCGTCCTTTTGTAATTTCCGTAACATTGTAGGCAGACATATGAATTACCGCCACTACGGAAACCACTAGCATCAATGCCTCAAAAAGAGTGTCGTAAACCCGGTAGCCCAGGTAAATTGCGCCAATGGCGTTAGTGCCGCCTACGTCTTGTTCAAAATACTCAATATACAAATCCTTCAAATATGTGTTAGCTTCCGTGGTTGGTACAAACGCAAAAAAAAGTGCCGCTATAGCAACCGTTAGCACCAGTCCCGGGATAAATTTTACAAGTCGTGTTACATTGATGTCCCTTGTCTTGCGCGACCAGTCTATATCCGCACTGCCCCGTTTTCGGTAGCTGTAGTATCGCTCGAAACAGACAATAAAAAAAATGGTGGTGAACGCGGATATCGCCGCTTCTGCCATTGCAACGTCCGGCGCGCCCAGCAAAAGAAAACCTATTGACGTAATAAGCGAAAAAACACCAAAATAAATAAAAACCCGTACTATGCTTCGGCTTTCGAATAAAATAAGGGTCGCACTTACAAACCATGCCACAAGCAACGCAGTTATAATTATCGTATTGCCATACACTATAATTCTTCCTCTTCTATATTAATGTCAATATCGTCCGGGTCATCATCATCTTTTAGTTTATGCCCTGCTGCATGGGCGGAACGAGTAAGCACATGCGCTACAAGTGGGTTCAAAATTAAAAGAATAACAATAATTAGTACAAGCTTACCTGTGAAAAATGAAATTCCATGGCGCAGAGCAATACCGACTATAATGGTTATCATGCCAACAGTGTCTATTTTGCTTGCAATAAGAATACTGGGGTAAAAGTCCCTAAACCTGAATATTCCGATAATGCCAAAGGCCATAAACAATAGACCTATACCAATTATTATGTTGCTTAGGATTATCATTTTCGTTTAGCCTTTCTGTTGAAAAACCTGAGTTTACGCGAAGGGACGGGTTTCTTTTCTTCCTTATCAGCAATAACCCTGTCTGACATGAAGTTTGCCAAAAAAATTGTGCCTATAAAACCACAGATTGCGTAAATTATAGCAAAATCCAGAAAAAAGCCGGTTTCATTAATAGACGCGAACACGATAATAATCAGTATTATCTTGGTGGTAACAAGGTTCATACCAAGCAGCCTATTCCAAATTGATGGACCTTCGATTATTTTTATAATGTATATGCATAGGTATAGTACTAAAATAATTTGTATCCACAGCATGGTGTAACCCTACCTCTCCGCTCGTGACAGCCAGTGTTCCAGCTTACCTTTAATTACATGGTCTCTTTCTTCCTGTGAAAGTTTATCATCGCCTTTGCCTTTTAACCATAGCAAAGTAAATTTGTCACCATCTAGCTTAATTAGAACAGACCCGGGCGTTAGGGTAACTGAGTCCACTAGTAGTATCCGTAGCGATTCACTTTCAAGCCTGGTTTTCACCTGGATAATTTCTGCACTTGCGCCGGTAAAAATCAGCTTAATAACATGAAAGCCAGCCATATACACCTGTCCAATTAAGAACAGCGGGTACAAAGCCAGCTTATAAAAGCGTACATTCGCAATCTTGCCCATTGGCAAGGCCTTGTTACAAAAAATAAACGTAAAAATACTAAAAACAACACCTGATACTATTGTGGCAACCGTAAAATCTTCACGAAGCAGAATCCATACGCAAGTTAATGCCAAAATAATAACAATACTCCTAACCCACACGGCGGATGCCTCCAAAATTATGATGTCTGTGCGATATCCACATATTAGCAAATGGGAATGTAGCTGTCAACCGGCGTTTATACGCGCTTATAGCAAAAAGAATATCAAGTACGAAATATACTAAGACCATGAAAATATCTGATTTCAGTTTGTGTGACTATAATTTCGTTTTCGCGTTTTTTGCGTATTTCATAGTTAAGAAGCTATACGCATGGATTTGCAACATCGTCTTGATGGTCGTTTTTCCGCTATTTTCCGTTACTTCTTCCTTGCGTGCCTTTGGGCACGCGGCGTCATAGTCAACGAAAACTATCGAAAAAACGCCTCGCCAATACGATATTGCAAACCATGCGT
>Ga0123355_10000527_pt1 | contig 51187 bp, 38 predicted proteins | sample TergutEmb28metaG_3_FD_89872 | JGI IMG/M metagenome (GOLD analysis project Ga0123355, IMG submission 89872) | Embiratermes neotenicus P1 segment gut microbial communities from Petit-Saut dam, French Guiana - Emb289 P1 | ecosystem: Host-associated > Arthropoda: Insects > Digestive system > Gut ... | reverse complement strand
ATTTTCCGCAAGGCGAGGAGCTGAAAGCCGCCGCGCACTAGCGGTGCGCAAGGTTTTTAGCGACGAAGGCTTGCGGAAAATTTACAAGTTCTATGTGAGTGTTTTTAGGTGGAGCGGCTATAATCTCTATCATTGCAAAAGTGATTAAATTTTACGCACTCCGACTGTTATATTTTACGATTGGCCTGTTACTCTTGTCGTATGGCCAGTGTTTTCCGACGAAAACTTGATTATATAGTGAAGCTAAGGCAAAAACTAAGGAGGGCCGTATTTTTCGGCCCTCCTTAGTTTTTGTTTTATAGTGCTGCAAACCTGTAAACCCTAAAAGTTAAATGCGTCACAGTGTTGGTCTGCACGGAACGCATGCATAAGCGTGCTTTACCAAAAGATGGTGGCGGGCAGGCTACTGCGCAACCTGCCCGCCCAAGCATCCCGGGGCGAGAAGCCCGCGATCTTGTTAGTTTATCACCAGCGGCGAATTAGAAGTCTCTACCGCTAGTTTCACGCGTTTTGTGGCGGTGTCGTAGTGGACGCTGCGGGCTTCCACTAGGGAGGGTTCGTTTATTAGGTATTGGAGGCCAGTTAGGCCTAGTTTTATTTCGCTCATGGTGGCGTGGGCTTTAATGTGGTAGCCTAGGTCTGGCATGGTGGGTAGAATCATGTTTAGCTTGGCGTTGCCAGTTTCTACGTTCCATAGATAGTCTGTGTGGCGGTTGAAGCCGGACATTACCATAGATAGCGGGCCGTTGTAGTTGGTTAGTTTTAGGTTGGCTATGTCTAGCTCGTGGGTGTCTAGGTTGCCGTTTAGGTTTTCTATCGTGGCGTTTTCAGCAGTTACTCCGGTGATTATCATTGCGCCGTTGCTGCCTTCTATTTCAATTGTTTTGGCGGATATTGCAGACAAGCTTACACTGCCGTTGGCATTGGTGAAGCGCATGTCACCTGCGGCTAGGGATTGGCAGTCTATGCTGCCGTTTAGGTTGTCTACTTTTACCACGCCGAAGGCGCGTTCAGGTACATATGCGTCTATTGTCACGGACTGGAAATCATCTGGCTCGTATTTTAGGAAGTATTTATTACCCAGGCGCATCATTTCTATGGTTGCGCCTGGTTTTTTTGCTTTGTATGATATTTTCGCAGAAATTTTATCGCCATTGTAGCCCTTGACGCGAACCGCGCCGCTTAGGCCGCTGAGGTTAAGCTCGTTGTAGCCGCCAATTTCTACCAGCATTTCGACGTTTTGCTCGGTCATTCCGCCTGGTGCTGCGGTGGTGGCTGGGCGGGGTGGAGTGGCTGGGCGTTGATGCTGTTGGCTTTGCATAGGCGGGGGCGGCGTGTGGCCACCGCTTGTTTCTGTTGGGATAAATGTGTTGGAGACTTTATCTGCGGCCACCATGATTTTGTCGGCTACGGTTTCTGTAAATTTTTGTACCTTTGGCGCCATATCTTTTGCAAAATTTTCAAACTTGCGGCCAAGGTCGTTTAAATCGAACGCCGGAGCAGATGGCGCAGTGCCTGGCTTGGGTGGCGGCCCGTTATTTCCGTGTGGGCGCGGCGGTGTGGGCTGCGTGGGCGCAGGTGGCGTGGGTGGAAAGACTGCAGGTGCAGGCACAGGCGCGCCACCGCCCTCACCAACAGAATTCAGCAGCTTTGCAGCCTCATCGGCAGTTATTTGCCCACTTTCAAGCATCTTGAGTATCATCAACTTCTCGTTCATATTATAGCCTCCAGGTTAAAGTTTTTTGCTTCTTTTTTAGGAAAGAAGCGGATTGTTAATGGCGAAGCCGTTAACGGTTTAATCTTACAACTATATACGAGTGTCGATGTACTTTTTCTTACAACGAATGTCTTCGCCGAAAAATTTTATTAGCTGGTAGCTTCCTAGGAAGCGTGAGACGGTTCTTTCGGAGTAGATGCGGGCGATTTCATCTGGTGATAGGTTGGTGGAAACTAGGGTGTGTTTGCGGGAGATTAGGCGTTGGTTGATTATGTCGAAGAGGGCGGCGGCGGTGATTACGGTGGAAAATTCTGCCCCTAGGTCGTCTATTATTAGAAGGTCTACATTGTCTACGGCTTCTAGCATTTCTTCTGGCTGGGATAGGGCTTCGCGGTTGAAGCGATAGTCTTCAATTAACTTGCACAGCCTTGGGGCTGGCAGGTAAAGGACGGTTTTGCCGCGGTCCAGTAGGTCTTTGGCTATGCAATGGCATACGAAGGTTTTACCAAGGCCTGCGCTACCGTATAGCAGCAAATTGTCGTAAGAAGCGTCGAAGTTTTTTACGAATTTGCTGGCTAGTTGGTAGACATCTTGCATGTTTTGCAGGGGGCTTTTTTCTTCATATGCATTAGTTTCGCTGGTGAATAGGCGGAAATCGTAGTTGTCAAAATTTTCTTCCGTTAGTATTTTATCCAAGTTGCTAAGGCTGTAGTATTCGCTTATTAGGCGCTGCTTTAGGCAGCGGCAATGGGCGGCTGCGCCATGCGAGTTTTGGGTGAAACCTGTGTCTTTGCAAATGTTGCATTTATATGCCACGGATAGGTTTTGCAGGCCTAGGCCGGCTAGGATGTTGGATTTTTCTTGCTTTGCGGCGGTAATTTGGCTGCGGGCTTTTTCTAGTTTTAATTGATCGCTGGCTAGGGCGTGCTGGGCAAGGCTTGCCCCTAGCTTGGCAAGCTGAAAATCAAGCTCACCGAGCCTGGGCTGGCTGGCGTACAGGTTTTTTTTGCGTTCATCAAAAAGCATCTCTGCTTTGAGGCGGGATGCTTCGTATTCGCGCATTATTTGACTAAAAACTGCCCTGTAGCTCATGTAATCAGCCCTTTATAGTGGATGCTGTGGTATCAATTCTTTAGTTTTTGTGCAAGGTAAGCCTTCTCAAGCTTTTCGTATTTGGAATAATCTGTATCGCGCTGGGTGAAGTTTATGAAGCGATTCGTCTTAGGCGCTTTTGCGGTTTTTTTAACCTCTTTTGTTTTGCTGAAGGCATCGTCTGCGGCTTGGATTGCCTCTAGGGTATTTATGCCGCTTTTATGCCATTCTTGCAGGATTTTATCTATATAATTAAATTTAGCCTTGTCAATTTGCGCCACGCTGCGGTCGCAGGCTGCAAATATGATTTCCATTGGCATGGCCCAGTGGTTTAGCCAGCGGTCCATATATTTTTTGTGGCTTTGGCTGGGGTAGCCCGGCTGCCCCATGTAGCTTAAAATCGCCCGATAATCTTTATCGAAGGCCTGTACATAATCCGCGGCTTTCTCCACGTTGTCTATGCCTTGGTCTGCCCAGTCTATGGCGCATTTTTCGATATATCGTAGGCTGCGGTGGTCGTTTTCTTTGCAATAATTTAGCAGAAACGCAATCACATCCAGTGGCAGGCGCAGCCAATCATGGAAGCCAAAAACAAGGTCCATATCATTGTAAGAAAGCAGCTTGCCCAGGGCATCCTCTGCGCAGGCGAAAAGCTTCTCTATATCGCGGCTTTGGTCGCGATATAGGCTAAGCTCCTGTACAGAATACTGCGGCCGCGCCACAGGGCGCACAACTTCCGCCGTGGCATCTACAAGCTGCAATGTGGGATTATCAACCTTTTTTGCTGGTTGTATCGGTAAAAATGTAATTTGCATTTCTTTTTTATTATCAATTTTAACCAGCCCAACATTTTCCCAATGCTTCCAGGCATTAAGTACATCCGACTCGGTTAACCGAAAATAGCTGGCAATCTCCTGCACAGAAACCTCGCCTCCGTCCAGAAGATGACGCAGGCTAAATATGTATATAAGCGGGTAAACAGGCGGGCAATCCGCAATATAATTATCGATAAAAAGGCATGGAATCTCCACTGCCGTAATATGAAAACCCTGCTGCAATTTAATAGCGTTCATGCTCTCCCCAGCCTCTCGTGTATGTAGGTGAATCAGAACCGTATGTGCTTTGCCATACAGCCACACTTCTTTTGAAAAAAGAAGCAAAAACTTTGACATTAAAATTGGATATGGTACCGTGCGGTACCATAATTCGGTCAAAATGGTACCGTATGGTACCATTTTTGAGGCAAAAACTCTCCTTTTTTTAATCCCTCAAGCAAAAAATCCAGTAAATCCGGCGTTTCCTTTCAAAAGATTAAACTTTTTTATAAAAGTTTCTAGAGGTGTTGTCGGCTGGCCGGATGTTACGCATCCTGCTTGCCCTGCGTCCCGGGCAAAGCCGCTTACGGTTTTTATTTCTCTAATCCAAGATATTTTACTCCAATTCTGTCCAAATTCATAGCTTTTCTTATCAACAAAAACTGTAGATAACGTGGATAATGCTGTGGATAACTTTAATGTTTTAAAAAAGTGAATTTTACAATGTTTAACGGTGCCTGACCATTTGTCAAGCATTATTTATGCACATGGAAGGGGATTTGAGTGGATTTGTCAAGCCCTGAAAAAGCCCATAAACACTAGACAAAACAACAAAGGTCAGTGTTTATGGGCTTTCTGAAAAAGATAGTTTTCTTGAGAAATCGACGGTAAAATTATCCAAAAGATATGTTCGGTAACCTGTGGACAATGTGGAAAACTATGTGGATAGCAGGCTTTCTCCTACTTTGAACACATCGCCTGCACCCATGGTAATAAGCAGGTCATTTGGTTGAAGATTTTTTGCCAAAAAATCCCTTGCTTCAGCAAAATCGTTAAAGTGGATTGTGTTTTTGCCCTTGGCCTCTATGTTTTCTGCCAGCATGAGGGATGAAATTGTAGGGTCGAATGGTTCGCGGGCGGCATAAATTGGTAAAAACATTGCTAGGCTTGCATCTTGGAATGAATTGGCAAAATCCTCAAAATGATTGCGGGTGCGGGTGTAGGTATGTGGCTGAAACAGGCAGAGTATGCGCCTGCCTGTTTGCTTGGCGGCGTGTAGGCAGGCCTTTATTTCTGTGGGGTGATGTGCGTAATCGTCTATTATATCTGCGCCATTGTAGCTGCCTTTTAGCTGGAAGCGGCGCTGTATGCCCTGGAGGCCGCATAAGGATTTTACTGCAGATTCTGGGCTTATGCCCAGGCTGGCGGCGGCGGCAAAACATGCCAGGGCGTTAAGCATATTATATTGGCCGGGTAGCGGCAGCAGGACCCTGCCCATGAAATTGCCACCGTCCATAATATCAAATTCTGGGCGGCCCAGGCTATCGTATGTGATATTTGCGGGGTAGTAGCGGGCATTTTCCATGCCAAAGGTGATTATATTGCATGGCAGACCTTCGGTTACTTCTTTGAACCCTGGTGTGTCAGCCTGAATCACCAGCGTACCTTCCGGGCGGATATTTTGTGCAAATTTTTTAAATGAGTCGATTACTCCACCCATATCCCCAAAAAAATCTAGATGGTCTGCATCTATGTTTAGTATAACGGCCACATGTGGATGCCAATGATGGTAGCTATTGTTGTACTCGCAGGCTTCCATTACAAAGTATGGTGATTCGCCCACCCGGTAATTTTTGCCATCTAGTTTCATGTGGCCGCCAACAGATATGGTGGGGTCTAATCCGGCATGTGTGGCAATTTCTGCCATCATGGAAGTGGTTGTTGTTTTGCCATGTGTACCGGCTATGCATATTGGGAACTTGTATCCCATAAGTATTAAACCAAGGAGTTTTGCCCTGTCCATAAGCGGGATGCCCGTTTGGGCTGCTGCTTGGTATTCTGGGTTGTTCTCCCGGACGGCGGCTGTGTACACGGCTAGGTCCATATCGGGGGTGATATTAGCTGCGGCGTTTGGAATTTTCACATCTATACCAATGCTTTGTAGGTGGCGGGTTATGTTAGTTTCAACATCGTCGCTGCCTGTTATATTGTAGCCGTCGCGTTTTAGCACTTCGGACAGGCCGCTCATGCTTATGCCGCCTATGCCTATAAAATGGACGTTTTTTGCACCTTCTAGGTTTATTTTTCTCATGGGTTTTAGCCCCTTTCTCTTCTAATAAAAATAAAAATATTTTACCAAAATTTATCGGATATGTATTGATTATGATAAAAATTGGTGAGATAATCTAAGAAAGATTACGATAAAAATATTATAAAGCGGGGTGACAATTTTGCGCAAAAAAGAGATGATTGCAATGTTGCTGGCAGGTGGCCAAGGAAGCAGGCTTGGTATACTTACAGCCAGCAAAGCAAAACCAGCAGTACCCTTTGGCGGAAAGTATAGGATAATCGACTTCCCCATGTCAAACTGTATCAATTCTGGCGTGGATACTGTTGGGGTGTTGACCCAGTACCAGCCACTACAGCTTAACCAACATATTGGCATAGGCACGCCATGGGATTTGGACCGCAGGGTGGGCGGGGTTATGATGCTTGCTCCCCATGTAAAGCGCGAACATGGCGAATGGTACACAGGTACAGCAGATGCCATTTACCAAAATGCGGATTATATAGACCAGTATAATCCCGAATATGTGCTAATTCTATCTGGCGACCACATCTATAAAATGGATTATTCCAAGATGCTGGATTTCCATAAGAAAAATAAATGCGATGTTTCCCTGGCAGCATTAACCGTTACATTAGAAGAGGCTTCCCGTTTTGGCATGATGAATATACATGACGACGGCCGCATCTACGAATTTGAGGAAAAACCAGAGCATCCAAAAAGCACCTTGGCCAATATGGGTATTTACATCTTCAATTGGAGTGTATTGCGTGATGCACTAGAACGTGACAATAAAATCCATTCAGATTCCGACTTTGGTAAGCATATCTTACCTATGCTGCTGAACGAAGGCAAGAGAATGTTCGCATTCCCCTTCGATGGCTACTGGAAGGATGTTGGCACAATAGAATCCTACTGGGCGGCCAATATGGATTTAATCCAGACCATTCCCCAGTTTGACCTATATGAAGACTTTAGCAAAATTTACACAGATTCAGACCATCAGCCACCCATGTTTACTGGCGCAGGCAGTGACATTAACGGCAGCATATTAGCAGAAGGCTGCGAGATTTATGGCAGAGTTTATAATTCTGTAATTGGCCCCGGGGTAGTGGTAGATGAAGGTGCTATGGTAAAGGATTCCATCGTGTTTAGCGACTGTTATATTGGCAAGGGTGTTGTGATGGAACGCTGCATAGTAGACACAGACTGCACCATTGGTGAAAACGTGAAAATAGGCGAGGGCGACAATATTATAAATGTCCACCGGCCAAAAATTTACGACACTGGCATAACCGTTGTTGGCGAGCATAGCGATATCCCCGATAATGTTGAAATTGGCAAAAACTGTGTAATACTTGGCAAAACAACCCCGGCAGATTATCAAGACGGCAGGTTAGAAAGCGGCCAAAGCATAGTAAAAAGCGTAAACCCGAATGGAGTGAGAGAATGAAGGCAGTAGGTATAATTTTGGCAGGCGGCAAGAACGAACGCTTGGGCGCGCTTACAAAATCCCGTGCCCCATCTGCGCTGCCAGTGGGTAGCTGCTATCGTGCCATAGATTTTCCCCTTAGCAATATGACCAACTCTGGCATCAAAAAAGTTGCCGTTATCACCCAGTACAACTCCCGCAGCCTGCATGACCATTTATCTTCGCCAAAATGGTGGGATTTGGGCAGCAAAAATGGCGGGCTGTTTATACTTTCGCCTTACCAAAGTAGCGATAACTCCCTATGGTTTAGGGATACGGCAGATTCCATCTACCAAAACCTAACCTTCCTAAGGCGAAGCAAAGAGCAATATGTAGTAATTTCATCCGGCGATTGTATTTACAAAATGGATTACAACGATCTAATAGCCTACCACGAAGCTAAAAACGCCGACATCACCATAGCTTACCGCAACGTGCCAGAAAATGAAGATATCCGCCAATACGGAGTGCTAGAACTGGACGAAGGCGAAAGAGTGCTAGACCTTGAAGAAAAACCCCTAGAACCCCTAACCAGGCTGGGTTCAATCGGAACCTACGTAATGGCTCGGGAAAAACTAATAGAACTTGTAGAAACCGTAGTAAGCGAAGGCAAATATAACCTAGTACGCGACATATTTAGCCGCTATCGCAAGCGCTTGCGCATCTTTGGCTACAATTTCAAAGGCTACTGGTGCAACCTAGGTAGCACCCAATCGTATTTTGACTGCAATATGGACTTTTTAAAAGCGGATGTACGTAAGAAATTTCTTGAGCATCCCTACATTAAAACCAAGCCAAAAGACGAGCCCCCTGCAAAGTTTAACAGCCAAACATCTGTAGTAAACAGCCTAGTGGGTAGCGGAAGCATACTAAACGGCGATGTACACGACAGCATAATCTTCCGCAAAGTATTTCTGGCCGAGGGCTCTAATGTATCAAATTCCATAATAATGGAAGGCGCAAGAATAGGCCACGGCTGCGTAGTAGAACATGCAATACTAGACAAAGAAGTTGTGCTAGCAGACGGCACACGGGCAGTAGGTAAACCAGGCGCGCCGGTTGTAATTGATAAGGGTAATACTATTGGTGAGTAACATGGGCTACGCCTCCACTCGCCTTTCGTAATGTCGCTTCGCGAACCTGACACGCCATGCTGCCAGATTTCTTTCGGGTCATATTTGATACTAATCTCAAATTAAAACAACGAATTATAGCAAACTTACCGCGAACAATGAGGCGATTTTAACTGAGATTGATATGAAGAAGCTTGGCAAAAAACTTTGGCATTTTATTTCAGCTGGTCGGATTTTCCGACCAGCTGAAATATGTATTAATAATAAAATTTTAAAAAATTTTGGAGATATGGTCGGCAAAGGCTCTGACGGCCTTAAATATCTATAGAAAGCGGTAATGACTATGGCTAAATCTGAACGAGGGCTTGCTGTTGATGTGCTAATGGATGTGCTGGAAGGCGGGGCTTACGCTAATGTGGCGCTGCGGCGGGTGCTTGGCGAGGCCGAGATGGATGCCCGTGGGCGGGCTTTTGTTACGGATATGGTTAATGAAACGCTGCGCAATTTGATTTTGGTGGATTTTTTAATTGGGCGGCATTCTAAAACGCCAATGGAGAAGATGCGGCCGTTTATTAGGGGGTTATTGCGGGTTTCTATTTGCCAGATTGTGTGCATGAAAGTACCGTCGCATGCGGCGGTTAACGAGGCCGTAGAGCTAACCAGGAAGCATGGCTTGGTTAATTTAACCGGGTTTGTTAATGGTGTTCTACGGGCGGTTACCAGGCTAAAGCCTGATTTTTTGGACAAGTTGAAGGACCCGGCGCTGCGGTATTCTTATCCGGGTTGGCTTTATAAGGCCTTGGTTGGCTGGCTTGGGGCAGAGGGTGCTGCGGAATTCTGCAGGAATAGCCATAACCCGCCGCCGGTGATGGCCAGGATTAACACTGTTAAAATAAACCAAGAGGCGCTGGTGGAAACATTGGTAGCAGAAGGTGTTTTGGCGCAGCCTCATGGTGATTTTGTTATGCTGCGCCAGGCCGGGGATATTTCTAAGCTGGCAAGTTTTAATGATGGTTTGTTTTTTGTGATGGACCCAGGGGCAATGCTGGCTGTGGAGGTTTTGCAGCCCCTGCCCGGGCAGGTGATTTTTGATGTATGCGCTGCCCCTGGCGGTAAGTCTTTTGCCATGGCTAGTTTGATGGAAAATAATGGCGAAATACGCGCCTTTGATATACACAAGCATAAGGTGGAGCTAATCCGCCAAACTGCAAAACGCCTGGGGATTACTATAATCGCCCCAGATTTAAAAGATGCATGCGAGTTCGATCCCACCCTTGCGGGTAAGGCTGATGCGGTGTTGGTAGACGCCCCATGCAGTGGGCTGGGCACAATCCGCAAGCACCCAGAGATAAAATATTCCCGCGGCATGAAGGAAATAAAAGAATTAGCCAAGTTACAGCTTCAAATATTACAAAACGCCGCAAAATATGTAAAACCCGGCGGCGCACTTGTGTATTGCACATGCACCGTGGCCAATGAGGAAAATATTGACAATATCAACGCCTTCCTGACTGGCAACCCGGGCTTTAAGCTTGAAAGCACACGGCAAATCATGCCCGGAGCGGCGTCGGATGGTTTCTTTGTGGCCAAACTGATTTCAAATGTTTGACATTTTATAAGAATATCCCTTGTGCCTGCGCGCAAAGCGAACTATAATAGGAAACGCAACAGTTTTGGCGGCGTAAAACCCGCCGATAAAGGAGTGGAATATGTACGTAGCCGGTATAACGGATGTAGGGGTAGTAAGAGAACAAAACCAGGATATGATTTTTTATAAAAATGGCTGGGTTGGCCCATTGCCAAATTTGTTCGTTGTGGCGGATGGCATGGGCGGGCATAATGCGGGTGATGTGGCTTCAAGCCGCGCAGTGGAAGCGTTTTGCCAATATATAGAGGGGTATTCTATAGCCCAGCTAGTACAGCCTACAGATTATTTAGATTTGTTGGTAACAGCAGCTCAAAAAGCCAATGCAGATGTGTACAATGCATCTTCTACAAACCCGGCCCTGCATGGCATGGGCACGACCTTCACCGCCTGCGTAATAGAAGGCGGGCGGGCATTTACGGTGCATGTGGGCGACAGTAGGCTTTACAAAATAGACTCAGACAAAATAACTCAGCTAACCCGCGACCATACCTTCGTGGAGGCAATGATTCAGGCGGGGCAATTAACCGAGGAAGAAGCAAAAAACCACCCAAAGCGGCATATGCTAACTCAGGTGCTGGGCACAAAACCAACAGTGGAAATGGACGGCCATGTTTTCGAGCTGGCAGGGGTAGAATCCTTGCTGCTATGCTCAGACGGCCTTAGCAATATGATAGACGACGAAGGCTTAAAAGCAATAATAAAACGCGATGGTATTGTAGACCACCGCACAATGACACTTCTGGACGAAGCAAATGCCAGAGGCGGGACGGATAATATCTCTGTCATACTAATAGACATAGGTAGGTGAGAGGGTTTTGAGATTAACTGCGGGGCAAAAAGTAGCCGAGCGTTATATAATTGACCAGACAATTGGCGTGGGTGGAATGTCTGTTGTTTATCGCGCCCATGACGAAAAATTGGACAGATATGTCACTTTAAAAGTGCTTAAAGATGAATATTTGCAAGATGATGATTTTATTTTAAAAATCCCAGAAGAGGCCAAAGCGGCCGCCAGCCTTAACCACCAAAACATAGTTAGTATCTTTGACCATGGGCATGACGGTGATATACATTTTATTGTGCTGGAATATGTTGAAGGCGCGTCTCTAAAGGATTTTATCAAGCGCAAAGCGCCTTTTGACAATGACACTATTTTGGCGGTAACTGTGCAAATTGCAGAAGGCATTGCAGAGGCGCATCGTAGCCAGATTGTACACCGGGATATAAAACCGCAAAATATTTTGGTAACGCCGCAAAATGTGATAAAAGTGGCGGATTTTGGCATTGCAAGAAAGGCCAAATCTGACACCCTAAATGCCGGGGCTGGTACTATGGGTAGCGTCCATTATTTCTCTCCAGAGCAGGCCCGTGGTGGGTATGTGGACCATAAAACCGATATCTACTCCCTCGGGGTGTGCATGTACGAAATGGCTACCGGTCGCCTGCCATTTGACGGCGAGAAGGAAATAACCGTGGCCTTGCAGCATATAAACGACCCTTTCCCAGATATTTTGGATTTTAACCCAGATGTATCTGAAAATGTGATGCGAATTATCGAGAAAGCTACCGCAAAATCCACATCTGCCAGGTATCAATCTGCCGACGATATGATAAACGACCTGCGGCTGGCATTGAGCAGCACCGCCACTGATTTTGCGGCGCAAATGGACGACCCAATCCCAACCAAGGTGGTTAAGGTTCTTACAGAAGAAGATGCCCGCCGCCAGCGGGAAAGGGCAGCCTTCCTAGATGGAAAAGAACTGGAAGAGCCCCCCAAGTTTGAGCTGCTGGGCGAGAAAAAATATGACCCACCCCAGCCGCCAATACACGAAGAACCAGATGATTACGAAGAACCATACGAGCCACCCTACGAAGAAAAATACGACGACGAGCCATTTGATGAACTCTACGAGGAACCATATGAAGACGAAGAACCGTATGAGGAATCCTATGAAGAGCCGCCATACGAAGAACCTCAAGATGAGTACGAGGAAAAATACGAAGAAAAACCAAGTGAATACGACAAATTTGTAGAATACGAAGATTTTGATGAAGAAAAGCCAATACACATCAGAAAAAAACCAGACAAAGTAGCCGTTTATGGCGGGATTATGCTTGGGGTGCTGTTTGTGGTGCTTATCACCGTTGGCATATGGTTTGTACGGGATAGGTTTTTTGCCAGGGATTGGGTTACAATACCCAATTTGATTGGCCTTTCCCTTGACGAAGCTAGGGATGTAGCGGCAGAGAATGACCTGGATGTGTATGTGATTAGCCTACAATATTCCGAATATGTGGAATATGGCCTTGTGATAGACCAGCTGCAAACTCCAGAAGCCACGGGATTTACCGCTGGCGATGTGGTGCAGGTTATAATGAGCAACGGCCCGGAAGTTATGGAGATTTTACCAAATGTGACCAGGTTTATAATATCCGATGCCCGCGATGCACTAGAGGCACGGGGCTTAGAAATTGAAATAATAAACGTATATGACGATGACATCCCGCGCAATACAGTTATATCGCAAGAACCCGCAGCCCAAACACCAATAGCCGCGGGCGCTTTGGTTGTTTTAACCGTGTCGCAGGGGCCAGAGCATGGGCCTATAGAAATGCCAAACTTGCTTGGCCTTACAGAAGCCGCAGCCTTAGATGCGCTGCGCGATGTAAGGCTGATAGCTGGCGAAATAACCAGAGAGCCAAGCAACACCTTCCCAGTGGGGCAGGTTATGCGCCAAGATTTGCCTCCTTTGCGGGATGTGGAACGCAACAGCGTTGTTAATATCGTGATATCTTCTGGCACAACCGGCGCGCTGCCGCCTGTACAGCCGCCAGTAACCACAAACGACTCCCCACCAACACCAGCCGAGCAAACCCCAACCATAGAACCCTCGGCGCAACCCACGCCACCGCCGCCGCCACCAGACCCATACGCCCCCATAGAGCGCAGCCTCACCATAAGCCCGTGGGCTGTGGCCGATGGCGCACAGACTGTGCATTTTGTAGTAACCCGCCAGGCATCTGGCTTTATAGAGGAGACAATCTTTGAAAATGCTAACGCCAGTGTGGCTTGGTTCCCTGGAAGCTTAACTGTTTCTGGCAACGGGCCGGTTACATTTAGGGTATATTCCGTAGAGGCTGGCGTATGGACATTGCGCGATACTCGCACTATTAACTTCGGCTATTGATGGTGGCGCATTTGGAAGGAATAATAATAAAAGGCGTTGCCGGAAAATATACTGTACGAACCGCCAGCGGGCTGCATGAATGTTATGCCCGTGGTGTTTTTCGTAATAAAAAAATCACCCCCATGGTGGGGGATGAAGTAATAATAGCAGGCGAGGTCCTGCAACAAATAAAGCCCCGCAAGAACGAGCTGCTGCGCCCCATGGTATCCAATATCGACCAAGTTATCGTAACCATGACCAAGCACCAGCCCGCTTTTAATGCGGGGCTTTTAGACCGCTTTCTGGCCGCAGCCCAATACGCTGGCATCCCAGCTCTAATCTGCCTCTCTAAAGCGCCTTGCCCACTGGCGGGGGGGCCGCCCCGTGGGGCTGTTCATGATGCGTTATTATCCGCCTCGCGGCCTTGTTCAGAAAGGGAGTTTTGTGGGGTTTGTGAAGGGGCGGCGGCTGTTTCTGCAGAGGATGAATTTTTGCCGTATGTGATGGCTGGGTATAAGGTGGTGTATGCATCTGCCCATGGGGGCTGGGGGCTGGATGATTTGCGGGCTGCCATGGCTGGCAAGGTGAATGTTTTTGCCGGGCCAAGTGGGGTGGGTAAGTCTAGCCTTATAAATGCGCTTATGCCAGGGCTGGGGCTGGAAACCGGGGATATCAGCAAGAAGTTGGGGCGGGGTAAGCATACCACCCGCCATACAGAAATTTTCCCATTGGGTGATAGCGACCGGGCTGGGTTCTGCGTGGATACGCCCGGCTTTACCGCCATAGAGAACGATAATATCCCCCGAGGCGAGATGGCCGGGTTGTTTATAGAATTTCTACAATATTTGGGGCAATGCAAGTTTCGGGATTGTTTGCATGATAAGGAGATGGGCTGCGCGGTTAAGGCCGCGGTGGGCGAGGGGATTCACCCACAGCGGTATGCCAGTTATTTGAAGATGATTGGACGAGGATAGATATGATAAAGGAAATAGCCACAAGAAAAAGCACCAGAAAATACAACGCCAAGCCAGTGGAGGATGAAAAAATCCTACAGCTTATAGAAAGCGCGCGCCACGCGCCATCTGGCAGCAACACCCAGCCATGGCATTTTATAATAGTAAAAGCCGAAGAAACGAAGGCGCAAATTGTCAAGGCAGACGGCAACCAAAATTGGATGATGGCTGCCCCGGTCTTTATCGTATGTGTGGCGGATATCCGTTGCCGCATTAAGGATGATGCGGAAATTTTCCTAGACGAGGCCAGCGGCCTAAAGGAGCTAAAGCAAATAATCCGCGACACGGCGGTGGCCATAGAGCATATCTTGCTGGCGGCAGAAAACATGGGCCTGGCAAGCTGCTGGACCGCTTATTTTGAACAGAAGGATATGTGGCCGATACTGGGCATACCCAGCGATAAATATGTAGTTGGGGTTGTGACTATAGGATATTCCAATGATGGCGGCAAACCCGCACCCAAGCGGGCGCTAGAGAGCATGATAAGGTATGAAAAATGGTAGCGGGCAGCAGGAAAATTGCCGTGATAGGCCCGGTGGGCAGCGGTAAAAGCACGCTGGCAAAACGCTTGGGCAAGCTATTTGGCTTGCCTGTTTTCCATTTAGATGATTTATGGAACTTGCCAGATGGGGGAAAAGAATCCCTAGATGTAATGGACGAGAAAATTGAAGAAATAATGCAGCACGAGGCCTGGGTGATTGACGGAAACTACAGGGCATCGCTGCCCCGCAGGTTTGAGGCTGCGGATATGGTGGTTTGGCTTAATTTTGACATGGAGTTTTGCCAGGAGAGCGCCAAGGCACGGCATATGGCAGAGTGGCAGGAGATAGCTTGGAAGGATGAGTTTTTTAGTGTGGAGGAGAATTTAAGGACTGCGGGGATTATTGGTGGGTTGGCGGAGGGGTATAGGGGGAAGGTTTTGGAGTTTGGCAGTAGGTGCGATTTGACTTTAGGTGTAGCCAAAATTGCTGATGAGCTTAGGTTATTGAATGGTTATGAAAAATAATTGTTTTTTGTGAATATAAAAACGGACTATTTGCATACGGACATGCTATAATCACTTATATACAGAAATATGTAATATTTTGTAAAATCAGCGAACATTAAGGATGTGAAGCGTATGCCTGCGGCAAATAAGTTTCCAAAGTGGATGAATGAGTACTTAAAAGTCAAAGAAGTTGAGATTGTACAAATTCCTGATGAGTATAGAATTGTTGAGAAAAAATTTCCACATATTCGTATAAAATCGGCAAAGCAGTTGTATGAACATATTGAAAGGGAAGAAGCATTTTGGACACGTGATGTCGTTCAAAATAATTCTGCGGTAAGACAATATCCAGCGATAATAAAAAAAGCTAGGGATAATTTTGTGAACGCACTTGAACACGAAGGCGTCCAAAATGGAATGTCACTGTTACAAGATGCTATAAATAATATACGTTTATGTACAATCAACTCTACGACAGAATTGGCAATAATCTTTAAAAAATATTCAACAGAACCCGAAAGTTTTTTTGAAGGATTTCGTAAAGCGGTTGCTGATGTGCCACATGCACAGCAAATTATGTCGCAAGATAAATATTTAAAAGGTTTTATTCTTGGCCTAGAATACAAAAAGGTAATTTCTGACTTATATTCAGGCATGGTTGGAAATGAGATGACAAACTTTAAAAATGCAGCTAACGATGCTGCGGATAAAATAAGCGAAATACTGAGACAATCGGATGATGATTATGAGAATCATAACCAAAAACATATTGAACTACTAGAGGCGAAAAAAGAAGAATATGATTCATTAAGGAAGGAATTTGATGAGTTTGTATCATCTTGCCATGCTGATAAAGAAAAATTAGAGAAAACTTATGAAGCGCATATGGCATTGGCAAAGCCTGCGGAATATTGGCGTAAAATGAAAGGAAGCTATAGAATAAGCGGACCGTGCTGGTTGGCTGGTACTGTTCTTGTTGCAATAGTTGCAATTACAATGTTGACGGTAATAATTTTAGATTTAGAAGCCATAGAATTATTTAACTTAGTGGAGTGGGACTTAGATGAGTGGGTAGGTGGAATTCGGACAACAGCTTTTATCACAATGTTGATTACGATATTTATGTTTATAATCAGGTTTACATCGAAAATGGCGACAAGCTCGTTCCATCTGGCGCGAGATGCAAAAGAGCGTGAGCTGCTTTCAGGTTTTTATTTGGCTTTAATAAAGGAAGGTGCGGTGCAAGATAGTGAAAGACATTTAATTATCTCATCGTTGTTTAGTAGAGCTGATACCGGCTTACTAAAGGGCGATTCTTCGCCTGAAATGCCGTTAGGTCTTATCCCAGACAGATTCACAAAGTAATTGCTTTGTTTAGAAAAACCTTCCCATTCACCGCAACAAACCCACAGAGTCTGGAAGGCCTTACAACATATCATTAAACGCAAAATACTCTTCCTCCATCGGCAGCCATTCCTTCTCAAACCGCTCGGCCATTTTTTGGCCGTTGCGCTTTAGTATGCGTTCCATTTGCGTGGTTTTGTCTATATCGCAGAACAGCTTCACATTCGCATAATCCCCAAAGATCGGATGCTGGCTATACACCCCTTCCACAATGCGCCATGGTGATGCGGGAATTTGCCTTTGGCCGTTTATGGCCATTATGCTGCAATCGAAGATATTGTATTTAAAGGCCGCGCCGCTGTTTATGTGGGGCAGCACTTCTTTGGCAAAACGCTCGTGGTGGATGTTGCCGCCGGGTTGGGCTAGGCGCTGGGGGGTTCTTAGCTGGGGCGGTAGGAAGAAATCATCCATGTGGATTATGCATGCGCCTGTTATTTTGGCCAGGTTGGCGGCTAGGGTGGTTTTGCCTGCGGCGGCGCGGCCGTCTATGGCAATCACGCCTGCGGCCAGGCCTGCCAGGCGGCTGGCGGCTTCTGCTACTTGTACATATTCCCCGGCAATTACACGGTAGGCTGGGTTTTGCTGCTGCCTGTAGGCTTGGCTGTGGTGTACGGCTTGGGGCTTGCCGCCTGTTTTTGCCTGGTATTGTTGCCAGTATTCTTGCCATTGGGTTAGGGTGAAGGGAAAATTCCCGGCGGCGGCAAGGCCGTTAGCCTGTTGTATGTATCGGAAAAATAACTGCTCTTTTTGCTGCGGGGCAGTTTCATTTGCTGCGGACAGCACAAATAAACTGAAAAGCCAGCCTGGGGGCAGGCCAAGGGCAACCCATGGCTGGATGTTTACACGGCACACATTTGCTGTGATTTTTTCAAACAGGGGGATTTCAAATTCAGTTGGTCGGATTTTCCGACCAACTGAATTTTTTTGTGCGCCTTCTGCTGAAGCAGCCAAAACCTCTGCATCAAAATAAGACTGGGCTTTTTCCAGGTTGGTTAATAGATGTTCTGCGCCGTAGGCCGCCTGGAAGCATAGCTTCACTACATCTTGCGGGGCGGCGGGTGTGCCAAAGTTTATTTCATGCATAGTTTTTCTCCGTATAAAAAATAAAACCGTCAGGGCTTTGCCCCGACACCCCACCCGCTTTTTGAAAAAAAGCGGGGCAAAAACTTTAATAAAGTTTTTTTGCTTTTTTTTTCAAAAAAAGAAGGGGGTGTCGGGGGCAAAGCCCTGACGGTTTAAACAACTTAACTCATACTCTTCATGGGATACCGCAGCGGGATTACCCTTTCCCGTTCTAGAGCCAGCACCACGCTTGGGATAAAGGCTAGTTGTATTACTATCCCTGGGAGTGAGGTTACAAAGTAGCTGGCTGTCCATAGGGCTAGGGTGTAGGTGGCGTAGACGCCGTCTGTGTATCGCCCAGCAAACAGCGCCCCCCCAAAGAAGTACATGGCCTGGGCAATGCCGGCCACCACGCGGCCTACCAGCATTGCGCCAATAAGGCTAATGTAAAGGTCTAGCGATGCGATTTTTGTGTGTACCCAATGTGCCAGAAGGCCGGCTACAAGGCCGTACACGCCCAGTTCTATCATCATGAGGTTGGCAACTCCCATGGGTGGCATTCCTGTAAGTACGCTGGATAGGAAAGGCCCGGCTACCCCTGCAATAAGGCCAAATTTCCAGCCGCAGATAAGCCCTGCCAAAAGCACAGGAATATGCATGGGCAGGATGATTGACCCCGCCCTGGGTATGGCATGAAAAGCCATGGGCAACACTACGCAAAGGGCGATTAGCATTGCGGTAACAACGAGTTTTCTTAAGTTTGACATAAAAACCTCCTAGTTTATGGTAATAACGGCCATTGGCCTATATCTTAACCGCGAAACCCATGCATCTACAGATGCAGTGTTGGCGGGAGTGTTTCCGCTGTGGTTGTAAACCCAAAAGCCCTGGGCATCGTGCCGCACCATTACATAATGCACATACCGCCTGCGCCAATCCCCAATGTATAGGAAAATGCTAACATCGGCACTGCGAATTTGCCTGTCTGTAACCCGGGGGAAATGCGTGATGGCGGCGTCGTAGCCGTGGGCAACTAAGTATCTGTGCAGCGAGCCCGGGTTAATGCCAAGCCGCCCGTCCAGGTTAAAAACCGAATCAATTTCCAGCCAGCGTATGATGTGTGCGGGGCAGGGCGGGTTTTCGCCGCCATTTAAGTAGAGGATGGCATTAAATATGGCAAATGGCCCGCAGCCAGAGGCGCTGCCGTTGCTAGCCGCACCTACGGTAAGGCGGCCCTGCGGGTAGCCGCGCTGGCTGTGTATGAAGCCGTTTGCTGCAAGAAGCTGCCGGCGTGTAATGTCTGGGTTAGTTTGGCTTGCAGCCGCCAAGAAGGCCAGGTTAGCCTGGTAACGGGCTTCAATTAGCTCTAGCTGCTGCTCGATTATATCGTCTGCGGCGTTGCGCAGGTCATTTAGGATATCCTGCAAGTTGGATTGGGCGAGGGTGGCATGTGGGGTTAAAAAAATTAGGCAGAAGGCCAGGGTTATTGCATATAGGAGAGTTTTCATGTGGGGAGGCCTCCGTTCGGTTGGTAATTTTATTACTATGCCACCTGCGCGTTAGCTAGTTGTTAGCTGTGTATTGCATCGTATGCGGAAACACTGCTTGTCCATCCGCTCGCATATGTCGCTTCTTGAATACGCGCCAAAAGTCACGTGTTCCCTGCAATGCAACACAGCTTACGGTGGCCAATCAGTGTTTTCATATGCCAGGCATGCATTGGCTGTATCTCTTGTGGCCCGGTCAAATCTCCTCAATTAAATCCTGCATAGTAAACAGCCCGGCAGGTTTGCCCTTTATAAACCGTACAGCCTGCAAAGCCCCCACCGCAAATGCATCCCGTGATTGCGCAATATGCGTAAATTCAATGATTTCGTCCAGCCCGGCAAAGATTACGCTATGTTCGCCAACTATGCTGCCACCGCGTAGGGCATGTACGCCAATTTCGTCGCGGGCGCGTTTTTTATGTGCGTTGCTACGGCCGTTTATTATGTTCATGTTGCCACCTAATGCGTTGTTGATGGTGTTGCCCAGTAGAAGCGCCGTGCCGCTGGGTGCGTCAAGTTTTTGGTTGTGATGCTTCTCTATTATTTCAATATCAAAGCCGGAATCATACAGCAACCGTGAGGCCTTTGCTAGCATATTGGACAGCAAGTTTATCCCAAGCGACATATTGGCAGATTGCAAAATGGCCACCTTTTCTGCCGCTTGGCGGATTGCTGTTTCCACATCTGCAGAAAGCCCCGTGGTACATAACACCAGGGGGATTTTTCGGCTTACGCAATATTCTGCAATGGCAAGGGTTTCACCCACGGCGGTGGGCGGCAAGAAACTAACCACAGCGTCTGCGGTCATATTGCAGCTGCCTATATCGCTGTAGGTTGGGAAAGTTAGCCCACTTTCGGCGGGGATTATATCAATCCCCGCCACTACTTCCATATCTGCGGCTTGGGCGGCAAGCTGCTGAATCACCTTGCCCATGCGCCCGAAACAGCCGCATAAAATCAATTTTATCATAGGAGTTTATACCGCCTTAGCTGTGCCTCAAGCTCGACCTTCATTTCGTCGCTGATATCAATTAGCGGCATACGGCATAGGCCAACTTCGTAGCCCATCATACGCAGGGCAGCCTTTACAGGCATTGGGTTAACATCCCAAAACATCATGCGCACCAGCGGCATAAGCCCAAGCTGAAGCTCGCGGCTACCTTTGATATCGCCGGCCATAAACTTAGCCACGATATTATGCATGCCGGCCGGTGCAATATTTGCGGTGGTGGAAATCACGCCAACCCCGCCCACCGCCAACAGTGGCAGTACATAGTCATCATTGCCGGCGTATATATCAATATCATCGCCGCAGCGCTCCTTGATTTCTGTCACCTGCACTATATCGCCACTGGCTTCTTTGATGGCTACGATATTTGGCACTTTGGCCAGCCTTTCTACCGTGCTGGCCTTAATGTTAAGGCCGGTACGGCTGGGCACATTGTACAGCACAATAGGCCCATCTACTGCCGCCGCAACCTTGGTATAATGCACAACCAAGCCCTCTTGCGAGGTCTTATTATAATAGGGCGTAACATACATAAGCGCATCTGCGCCTACATTTAAAAGCTCCTGCCCTAGTTGGATACAATAGGCCGTGTCATTTCCGCCAGCCCCAGCAATTACCGGCACTTTGCGCCCGTACTTTGCGCCAGCTGCCTTGGCAGCAGCCACCGCAACCCGCACAACCTCAATATGCTCGTCATGCTCTAGCGTGGAGGCCTCACCCGTACTACCACAAGAAACAATAGCATCTGTACCCTCTCGTATCTGAAAATCAATCAATCTTTCGTAAACTTGTGCATCAAACCTATCATTCTTGTCAAACGGCGTGCAAGTAGCAGCCCCAGAGCCAACAAAAATAGCCATTTCTAACCTCCGGAATCTCGACAGCTTCTAAGAAGTTGTCATGTATGTACTTATATAATATTGAAAAATTTTCTAAGTGTCAATGAAATTTAAGACAATCAGAGGCCTCGCCACCACATTTCTACTGCTTTCCATGGGTTCACTGCGCGAACTTGTAGTGAAATAATTCGAAATCGGTCTCGCCTGTGGCGGCAAAAACGCCTGAAACACATTGTTTTGGCGTTTCAGATGCCACTCTGGCGAGACCGTTTCTCATTTGTTTCACTATAGCATGAGCTTACGCCCGGTTTTTTCTGGTTGTATGCAAAAATGGTACCATACGGTACCATAATTTGGCCAAAATGGTACCGTATGGTACCACATTTCGGTCGTTTTTTGGCATCTTAAAATATAAAACCCTGGTTTTAAGCGGTTTTTTTGATTTTCATCAAAAAAATTGAAGTTTTTTGTAAAACTTTTTTCCAAAAAAGTTTTTGAAGGTATTGGAGGCAAAGCCTCTGACGGTCTTTTCTTTTAATTTCCTTGCCCATCTGATGGTTTTATCGTACAATATGACGATGTCATAATATATTTTTGGAGGTAGTTATGCACCCAGTATTCCAGCAGCTGTCTGAACTTCGTATTGTTCCTGTTATTGTTATCCATGATGTGGAGAAGGCCGTGCCATTGGCGAAGGCGCTTTGCGACGGCGGCCTGCCTTGTGCAGAGGTTACATTCCGCACCGCATGTGCGGCCGAGGCTATTAGGGAGATTACAAAGGCGCTGCCAGATATGATGGTGGGCGCCGGTACAGTGTTAACTCCGGCGCAGGTAGACCAAGCCTGGGCTGCCGGGGCTAAGTTTATGGTAGCACCCGGGTTAAACCCGGATACGGTTCGTTATTGCCAGGGCAAGGATATTCCTATGCTGCCCGGCGTTTGCACCCCCAGTGAAATTGAGCTTGCCCTAAGCCTTGGGTTAGATACATTAAAGTTTTTCCCAGCAGAGGCAGCAGGCGGCACAAATATGTTAAAATCCTTGGATGCGCCATACGGCATGGTGTGCTTCGTGCCCACCGGCGGCCTAACCCCAACCAATATAAAAGAATATCTATCAATAAAAAGCGTACTAGCCTGCGGCGGCAGCTGGATGGTAAAAGATGACCTAATCTCATCCGGCAATTTTGAAGAAATCACCCGCCTCACCCGCGAGGCAGTATCACTAATATAAAATTTTTTGCCTCGCTTTTTTCAAAGTGTAGGCGAAGCCCACGGTCTTAAATCACCAGAAAAGAGGCAACTACTATGTACAATAAAGTACCAACCAGTTTAAATTTTGCAGAGCGCGAGCATGATGTGCTGGAGTTTTGGCGCGAAAATAAAATTTTTGAGAAGAGTATAGATGCAAGAAAGGGCGCAGAAGCGTTTACATTCCACGATGGCCCGCCAACGGCCAATGGCAAGCCACATATAGGGCATGTTATCACTAGGTCTGTTAAGGATTTGTTTCCACGATATAAAACTATGAAGGGCTATCAAGTGCTGCGCAAGGCAGGTTGGGATACCCATGGCCTGCCAGTAGAGCTTGAAGTGGAAAAACTACTGGGCATAAGCGGCAAGCCGGAGATTGAACACTACGGCGTAGAGCCGTTTATCCAGCAATGTAAAGAAAGCGTATGGAAATACGAGGGCCTATGGCGCGAAATGAGCGAGCGTGTGGGCTTTTGGGCAGATATGAGTAACCCATACGTGACCTACCACAACAATTATATAGAATCTGTATGGTGGGCGCTTTCGGAGATTTTTAAGCAAAATCTCATATACAAAAGCTACCGTGTGGTGCCTTATTGCCCGCGCTGCGGTACACCGCTGTCTAGCCACGAGGTGGCGCAGGGTTACAAGGATGTTGTAGAAGATTCTGCCTATGTGGCGTTCAAAGTGGCGGGCAAGGAAAATGAATACCTGCTGGCTTGGACAACCACCCCATGGACGCTGCCGTCAAATGTGGGCCTTTGCGTTAACGCGAAAGAAGATTATGTAAAAGTTGCCCAGGGCGACAAGGTATACATTATGGCGCAAGCTTTGGTGGCAGAAGTGCTTGGTGACGAGCATGAAATCCTAGAAAGCTGCAAGGGCAACAGCCTAGAAGGCATGAAATACGAGCCGCTGTTCGATTTTGTTAATTCAAGCGACGCAAATTACTGCACAGTAGTTTGCGACGATTACGTGACCCTCACAAGCGGCACGGGTATTGTGCATATTGCACCGGCCTTTGGCGAAGACGATGCTCGCATTTCCAAGGCGTACGGGCTGCCACTTATGCAGCTTGTAGACGCCCAGGGCTGCTTCGTAGACGAAGTGCATCTATGGAAGGGCATGTTTGTAAAAGAAGCCGACCCTCTGATACTAAAAGAGCTAAAAACCCGCGGCCAACTGTACAAAAAGCTAAAATATGAGCATAGCTATCCTTTCTGCTGGCGCTGTAAAACGCCACTACTTTACTATGCCCGCGATGCATGGTTCATAAAAGTAAGCAGCCTGCGAGACAAACTAATGGCCAGCAACGAAACAGTAAACTGGATGCCAGACCATATGAAAGAAGGCCGCTTTGGCAATTTCTTAGAAAATGTAATCGACTGGAGCATAAGCCGCGAACGCTACTGGGGTACACCTTTGCCCATATGGGTTTGCGATAGCGAGGGTTGCGGCCATTTGCATTGCATAGGCAGCATAGCAGAGCTAAAAGAGCTTGGTGAAAATGTTCCAGAAGATATAGAGCTGCATAAGCCATATATAGACGCGGTGAAGCTGCGCTGCCCAAAATGCAGCGGCAAAATGACCCGCACGCCAGAAGTTATAGACTGCTGGTTCGATTCTGGCTCTATGCCGTTTGCCCAATGGCATTATCCGTTCGAGAATAAAGAGATGTTCGACAAGCATTTCCAGGCAGATTTTATCGCCGAAGGTGTAGACCAGACCCGCGGCTGGTTCTATTCGCTTATATCCATTTCCACCATGCTTTTTGGCAAATCCCCGTACAAGAATGTTATCGTAACAGGCCTGGGTCTAGACGAGCATGGCCAAAAAATGGGCAAATCTCTGGGTAATGCAGTTAGCCCAATGGAAGCCCTCACGAAACATGGCGCAGATGCCGTGCGCTGGTTTATGTATGTAAACTCTGCCCCATGGCTAAATTTCCGCTACTCAGACGACACCGTAATGGAAGGTGCGCGCCGCTTTATGGGCACCCTTTGGAACACCTACGCCTTCTACGTGCTGTATGCAGAAATTGACCAGTTTAACCCCTACGAACACGAAGCCAAAGACCTATCCGTAATGGATGAATGGCTGTTGTCGCGCCTTAACACCCTTGTGCAAAAGGTAGACGCTTCCCTGGACAGCTTTGAAGTAACCGAGCCAGCCCGTATGCTGGATCAGTTTGTAGATGATTTAAGCAACTGGTTCTTGCGCCGCAGCCGCGAGCGTTACTGGGTTTCTGGCATGCCGCAGGATAAAATAAATGCGTACAAAACGCTGCACCATGCCCTGGTTACAGTGGCCAAGCTGGCCGCGCCCTTTGTGCCATTTATCTCTGAACAGCTTTACCAAAACCTAGTGGCAAAATTTGACCAAGCTGCGCCAATAAGCGTCCATCTATGCGACTTCCCAGTGGCCAATACCGCCCAAATAAACCCGCAACTTGAAGCAGAAATGTTAACCATAATAGAAATAACATCCCAAGGCCGCGCCGCCCACAACGCCGGTGGCGCAAAAACCCGCCAGCCACTTGCAGAAATGTTAATATGCCTGCCAAGCGGCCAAAATGCGCCAGGGGATTCCTTCATGGAAGTTGTACGGGAAGAGCTTAACGTAAAGGCTACCCGCTTCATAACCGATGCTGCTGAATACATTGGCTACAGCTTCAAGCCACAGCTACGCACCCTAGGGCCAAAATACGGTAAACTAGTGCCAAAAATAGCCGCACAGCTAAACATCAACCCAGACGCCACCATGGCCGCTTTGCGTGCGGGCATATGGCAAACCACTATAGACGGCCAAGCCGTAGAACTAACAATGGAAGATGTACTGGCAGAAACCACCCAAAAAGAAGGCTACGCCACCGCCAGCGACCGCGGCATAACCGTAGTGCTAGACATCTGCCTAACGCCAGCCCTAACCGAAGAAGGCAACATGAACGAGCTAGTAAGCAAATGGCAAAACATGCGCCGCGAGGCAGGCTTTGAAGTAACCGACCGTATAACTGCAGGCTATAGCGCAAACACTATAATGAACCAAGTAATACAAAACAACCACGCAGCCATAACTACAGCCCTACTGGCAGACAGCCTAACCCAATCCCCGGCACCGCCAACCGCATTCGCTAAAGAATGGAATGTAAACGGGGAGAAGATTGAGCTTTGGGTCAAGAGATAAAGACAAAACCGCCAGAAGCTTCGCATCCTACACCTCCACCCGCTTTCATAATGTTCGCTTCGCGAACCTGGCACTTTGTGCTGCCCGATATCTTTAGGGTTACCTTTGAAAGAGCGTGGCAAAAACTTTAGCGTTAAACCGTCAAGGCTACGCCGCGGCACCCCATAAAATTAAAGTTTGTGAAGGTGTGGCCGGCGAAGCCTCTGGCGGTTTTTAATTAGAGTTTTTATGAAATCACAAAAAACGTGATTTCATAAGGTTCGCTTGGCGAACCCGGCACTTCGTTCCGCCCGGTTTCCTCCGGGTTACCTCAGAAGAAGTAAAAGATTGGAAATGAAAGTTTTCTATTTAATAAGCTGCCTTAACTTCGTAATAGCGCGTTATGCAACTGTTGAAGTTTAGGAAGGAATAGAAATGTTCGGCGTGTGAGTTTGGGGTGTCGGATTCTGCGAAGTTTTTTGCGTCTTGTAGGGTTTCGAAGGTAGTGAAGTCTGCCCAGTTGTCGCCGTCTGCTGTTATTTGGGATGATATGAAGCCCTTTTGTTTGCTAACATGTTCGTTTATTAGGGTTTCTACGGCCTGCAGAAATTCTGGGATGTTCGTTCCTTTTTTTAGTTTATAAGAATTGAAAAAAACGACGTTTGACATGATATTCTCCTTTGTGAAGTTTTTTCCATAATAATATATCAAAGTTTTTTGTCAAACTTTTTTTCAAAAAAGTTTGCGGGTGTGGGCGAAACCCACGGCCTTATATCAACCGAAGTTCTTTTGAAATCACAAAAAACGTGATTTCGAAAGAAGTCTACTGAATGGATGTCGCTGTTTATGGCTAGCAAATTTAACCCGTTGGGCTTACCTGCCTTGGTTAGGGCTGGTGTTGCCGGCATGTGCAGGGAGATTGGGCAGATGCGCGGCAGTAATGTTTGGACATTTATCCTGTATGGGTTGATGTTCGACATGTTGAACAACCTTTGGCGGCCGTTTGCGGTGGTTTTTTTAGAGCGGCTTGGGGGCTCTGCTTTTGAAATTGCGCTGCTTAGTGCACTGCCTGGGCTTGTTGCGGCAATTGTGCTGCTGCCTGGGGCTATTTTGTTCCGTAAATTTACCAATAAGAAGCGTGCCACGGCGGCATTTATAATGATAAGCCGGGCATGTTTGCTTGTGATTGCTTTCGTGCCGGCGCTGCCCAACGAGCTGCAGCCGCTGCTGTTTGTGGTGCTGGTGGCGCTGATGAACTGCCCAGACGCGCTGTCGCAAACTTCGTTACAGAGCTTGCTTGGCGAGATTTTTAGCGGCACAACAAGGGGGCAGGCTATTGCCCTGCGTACAAAATTTGGCCAGGCGATAATCCCTGTGGTTACTATTTCTGCCGGGTTGGCCATTACTTTCATTCCTTCTACAGAAGAGCAGCGTATGATCATGTACCAGATATTTTTTATAGGAGCGTTTTTGCTTGGGCTAGTGGAAGTTTGGATATTTAATCAGTTGAAAAGCGGCGAGGCTGCCTTCCCCCGTGAGGGTACACTTGAGGCTGCCCCACTAGAGCCGTCGCCGCTGGCTACTATTAGAGCCATCAGCAAAGATAAGACTTTTAGGGCGTTTGTTGCGCCGGCGATTTTATTTGCCTTTACATGGCAGGCGGGCTGGCCGCTGGTGAGCATTCACCAAGCCATAACCCTTGGTGCTACCGAGATATGGTTTGCTGTTTTTGCCCTGGTTACAGGGTTTTCGGCGTTTTTGTCTGGGCCGTTTTGGCAAAAGTTGCTGCGTAAATATGGCAACAATACTGTGTTTGTGGTGGCGGCCGCGCTGCTGGCGCTTAATATGTTCGCATTCCCGATAGTGCCAAATGTGCAGATAATGACGGCAGTTAGCGTGCTGGGCGGTATTTCTGCCATTGGGATAAACACCGCGCTGCTAAATGGGGTGTTGGGGGCGACGCCAGACAAAAACCGCATGATGTACTTGGCATTTTACAATACTGTGCTTAATATCAGCCTGTTTATTGCGCCGTTTATTGCGCATTTGCTGTTCTCGCTGGTTGGTAATATGTATGCGATGTTTATTGTGGGAGGGCTACGGTTTGGGGCTACTTTTGTGCTGTGGCTTAGCCAGCGAGGAAATGAATAGCTTAATATATGTGCGAAATATATAGTCGCTCCACCTAAAAACATTCGCATAGAGCGCAGGAAATTTTTCGCAAGGCGAGGAGCTGAAAGCCGCCGCGCACTAGCGGTGCGCAAGGTTTTTAGCGACGAAGGCTTGCGGGAAATTTACAAGCTCTATGTGAGGGTTTTTAGGTGGAGCGACTATAGCTAATCTAGGCGGGTTTCATGGAAATAAGAGAAACGAGATTGCCCCTTTTGGTTTTAGTTCAGGGCAGGATGGTATGGGTAAATAAAAGAAACTACATAAACATTTTTCCGTGAAAATGGTACCGTATGGTACCATAAATCGGCCAAAATGGTACCATACGGTACCATTTTTTCATCGTTTTCCACCGCTTGAAAAACCAAAACCCCCATTCTAAGCGGCTTTTTCAAATCATTATGGGAAAATATTAAAGTTTTTTGCCAAGCTTTTTTTCAAAAAAGCGGTGGAGGTGTGGTCGGTGAAGCCTCTGACGGTTTATTCCCCAAAAATAAAACAAACCCGGATAGGAGAATCCGGGTTTTATTAAGAGGAGGCGGAAAGAAAGTTATTATTTTTGGGTTACATTATGCCCCGTACCACTAGGGGTAGGCCTAGGTTTGCTGCTATTTTGCGGCAGTTTTCTATGCGTTCTGGGGCTAGGGTTTCTAGTATGGTTAGAGTTACGTTGGTGTAGTCTTTTGCCCATGCCACGAAGTCTAGCATGGCGGCGTAGGCTTTTATGCCAAAGCGTGGGTTTACTATGCGTACGTATTCTTCGGCGGTATCTGCGTTTAGGCTTACAGATATTGAGTCTACTATTGCTATTTCTTTTAGCTGAAAGTCTGGGTGGATTAGAGATACTAGGCCGTTTGTGTTTATTCTTACAGGCAGGGTGGGGGAGTTTGCTTTAAAGAATTTGCAAAGCAGAATCACATCGTTTGCGCGCTCCATTGGTTCGCCATAGCCGCAGAAAACGATTTCGTCTACGCTGGCTAGGTCGCGGCGGCTTATGAAAGCATCCTTTATTTCTGGGATTGTGGGTTCGCGCTGTAACCATAGGTTGCTGGCATCGCCCACGCCGTCTGTCACATTGCGAATACAAAAATCGCAAGCGCAGGGGCAGGCATTGGTGATGTTTACATATAATTTTTGCCCAAGTCTGTAGAAAATAGTCATGGTTTTACCAGGCAGATGCGGTGTTGAAGGCCTCAAGAACAGCGCGCTGATGGTCTGCCTCGTGGCTGCGGTTGCCGTTATGTGTGCGAGAGCCTTGGAAATGTATGCACAAATGCCCGTTCATACCGTTGCTGCGGTTGTTGCCGCCGCCGTGAGGCATACCGTTCATGGACGCTGCAAAGGTATAATCCCCAACCAGTACAAGAATGGGGCGCGGTGTCCATGTCCAGCCGCAAAACACATTGTACAGGGCTTCGGTGTCTGCATAGGTGAGCGGGTAAACATCGGCATGGTTGCCATGGGAAAAGCTTACCATTTGTATGCTTGTCCTAGTGCGGACATCTATGATGGTTATTGCGGTGTTTTGCGGGATGATATTGCGGGCGGTGCTCCAGTATACAAGTTCTACTGTGCCTGGTATGGCATTAAGCCCGGTTTCTGGCATTTGCGCCAGGTATGTGGAAAACATGTAGCCGGTCTGGCCGTTAACATTCACGGCAAACCATTCTCCATCGCGGAAATCTATAACTTCAACCATGCGCCCAGGCTGAACAAGCTTGATGCGAGTATCGCTGGTGCTTGGGGAGGGGCGCAGGTTAAGTGGCGCGGTTGTAATATAAGAAGTAGGGCGCTCTGGAATGGGGTAAATGGAACTATCATAAATAGGCAACAAATCATCTTCTGCGGCAGAAACTACAACAGGTAAAATGGCCAAACATAAAACGGCAAAACCAAGAAGCATTTTAAATCGAGACATATGTATTACCTCGCTTTGAATTTTTATGCTAGGAAACTGCTTCGCAACTTCTTAGCGATGTTTCGAAAAACAAAGGCGGCAAAGCCGCTTCGTTTAACTTGTTTCTTGTTTATGACAATATATTAACAGGTTGTTAATATATTGTCAACAGTTATTTCAAGAAAAAAACATAAAAATGTCAAAAACGAGGTTGTTTCTTGTTATTTCACCCTTATATATCGTGAAATAAATGAGAAACGGTCTCGATAGGGCGGCATCTGAAGCGCCGAGATAAGGCATTTAAGGCGTTTTTGCCGCGATAGGCGAGACCGATTTCGAATTATTTCACTATATAGTGCAGCAAAACACAAAATATCCTTTCTTTTTATAAAGCGGCTGGCAATTGCCAAAAATACTTAATAATTTAGCCTGGGTGCTTTCTGCGCCGTGTTTTTTTAGGGTTACAATGTACAATTTCCCGCCGGCATTCAAATGTAGGAACGCGCCTTCGTACATTTTAAATGTGGTAGCCTTGCCTGCATGGATTGGCGGGTTTAGTATAATCGTGTCAAATTTGCCATGGATATTTTCAAAGCAATCGGATTTGATTATATTTGACGCCACGCCGTTTTCTTTGCAGTTTAGTTTGGTTAAATCTAGCGCGGCCTGGTTAATATCTGCCTGGGTTAGGTTTATTGCATTGGCCTTGGCCAGCACAATGCCTATGCAGCCGTACCCGCAGCCTAAATCCAGCAAGTCCCCAGCCAGTGGCGGGATTGTGTTAAGCAGGATATCTGTGGCATGGTCTACATGGTCTTTGGAGAAAACCCCTGCATTGGTGGTGAAAATGAAAGCATGGCCGCCAAATGAATAGTGGATTTTTTTTATATCAGGTTTTATGGAAGCATCTTCTATAAAATAATGGCTCATTTGTTTTACCTCGCATCGGATTGTTTTGCTTAGACTTCTTTCGAAATCACGTTTTTTGATTTCGAAAAAGTCACATTTTCAATCTTTTGCTTCTTCTGAAATCACGTTTTTTGTGATTTCAGAAGAACTCTCTTATGCAAATCTTTGCAAATCTCGTTTTAAATTGGATTAGTTGTGACTATATCAAAGTGCAATTACACCAGTCAAGTAGCTGTATTGTTGTAAATTTAAGGATGAATATAACTCAGTTGGTCGGATTTTCCGACCAACTGAATTTTTCGCCAAAATAAAACTTCAACCCCCAAGCCTCTGTGGTTTGTTTTCGGTTTATATAATCGCTCCACCTAAAAAACACTCACTATATAACTAAACCGGCAAGCTAACAGTAAACACCGCCCCTGTTTGCGGGGCTTCCATATTTTTTGCCGTTATATTGCCCTTTAGGCCTTTTATTATATCTCGGCTTATTGCCAGGCCTAGGCCGTAGTTGCCGTCTTCGCCTTTATAGAAACGTTCAAACAGGCGGGATTCGTCTTTGGGGTCTATGCCTTCGCCGTCGTCTTTTATTGATATTTCTAGGTTGTTTTCTGTTAGCTGGCAGTTTATATTTACTTCGTTTTTGGCGTAGCGTATTGCGTTGGATAGGATGTTTATTATTGCCCGCTCTAGTTTTTCTTTGTTTGCATTTATGAAGATTTGTTGGGGTAGAGGCTCTATGGTTATTTGTTTGTTAGATTGATGTGCTATGGGTTTTACCCGTTCGCAGCATTCTTGCAGCAGGTTTTGTATGTCTAGGGTGGATATTGCGGTTTCTACGCCGCTGTCCATCCTGGAGATATACAGCAGCTCGCTAACTAGGTCTGTCATTTTTTGGCCTTCGGATAGTATTACACGGGCTGCTTCTTCTTTGTCGAAAACATTACCAAGTATGCCCTCTGCGTAACCCTGTATGGACATTAGCGGGGTGCGCAGCTCGTGGGACGCATTTTGGAAAAACTGTTTTTGGTTGTTCTCGTAGGTTTGCAGCATGTTAGACATATTGTTCATGCTTTTGGATAGCTGGTTGAATTCTGTATCGTTAAATGTGCTTGTATTTTCGGTAAATTGGCCGCGGCCTATGGTATCTGCATGGTCGCAAAGCCGCATGATTGCCCGCTTAAACTTGGCAGACATTGCAATAGATATCAAAAGGCTTAACATGCCAGACACCGCCAGCAGCACCCCAAGTATACGGTTCATGCTGGTTGTAAAATCCATGGCAGAGCTAATATCTGTGTACATTAAAATAGAAATGTTGCCATTAAGCATTGGCCGCCTTGTGGCGCTTACATAATAGCTGTTGCTTGCGCCCGCAACCCTTCTCATTTGGTTGCCGGTGAACCCTGCCTGGTTTGCAAGGTAATATTCTACCAAAAACTCAACCTCTGCCCGCTGTCTATGGGGCAAAAACTCCAGCGCCGGGGATAGTATTTCATTTTGCTCGTTGATTATAATAGCATCTGCATTCACGAAGGATTGTGTTCTTAGGGGGCGTATTGTGGGTACAATGCCCTCTATAGCGAAAGCTACTGGTTGCGTGCTAAATATATTGCTGCCCGGGGGTTGCGGTATAGGTGTTTGCTGCAGAATCAAGCCGCCGTCAATGGGTTGGCGTATAACATTCCTATGGGGTGAGATTATGGTCATATATGGGATATCGCTTGTTTCAAGGCTTTGCCTTAGCTCGATTTCAAACTGGCCCATGCGTATAAACGGCTCTGTATCGGAAAATCTAATGCTAAATTGTGGGGAAGCATCTGTATCTTCGCCATACGCAACCCACATTGTTTCATAGATAGAAGTGGTCAAATAAACCACATCTGTCATGCCGCCGCGCAGCTCGCGCTCGGCCTCGGCTCTAATATAATTACCCACCAAAGCGTTGAACAAAAAATACACCGCCAAGAAGCTGATAAAAATTATGCCTGTGCAGTTTAGCACCAGTTTTTTTGTAAAACTTTTCATAAGTCACCTCATATTCTGGAAACGTTGCTTTATTGTGGTTTTAGAAGAACTCTACTGTAAAACCGCATATACGGGCAGATGGTTAATCGGTGCTTCCTATCCGGAAGCCATGCCCCCATATGGTATCTATGGATACGGCACTGTTTATTTCTGCCAGTTTTTTGCGTAGCCGCTTTACCGTGGCATCTGTAGCCCTGGTTTCTACCGCATTGTCGTAGCCCCAGATTTTGTTAAGCAGCTCGTCTCTGGATACGGCCTTGTCTTGGTTTTCTAGCAGGTATGTTAGTAGGTTAAATTCTGTGCTTGTTAGCATAAGCTCTTTGCCGCCACAGTAGGCTGTTAGCTTACTGGGGTAAACTGTTATATCTGCAAAGTTTATGGCTTCGTTGGCTTTTGTTACGGTTTCTGTATCCATTTCCACCCTGCGCAGCATCGCCTTCACCCGCATGATTAGCTTAACAGGGCTAAACGGCTTGGTAAAATAATCATCGCTGCCTAGGGAAATGCCAGAGATATAATCCTCGTCTGTATCCCGCGCCGTTAGCATTATAATTGGCACTTTGGATATTGCCCTTAGCTTTGTACATATTATAAGCCCGCTACTGCCTGGCATCATGATATCTAGTATCACAAGGTCGCAGGGTTTTTGCTGGAAGGCTTCATATAGTAGGTCGCCATTCACGAAAGTTTTTGCCGTGTATCCCTCCTTTTCTAAAAAGGAGTGGATAAGATGGCGGATGTTTTTTTCGTCTTCAGCGATATAGATTAGTTTTTTCATAACTCACCTCTGTTTATAGGATTATATCATGGTAAAAAGCACAAATCATACCTGCCTCAATTTTGTTACAAATTCAAGCTGATTTTGCCTGAATTTATTTCGTATACTCCAACTGCATGAAAAATGACTATATACGGAGGAAACAAAATGAAAAAATGTGTAAAAGCCATTCTATGCATTTGGCTGGTTGCGGCATTATTGTTGGCCGCGGCCTGCGGTGGAGGTGGCGGGGGCGGCAATGGCTCGGATGGCGTAAATGTAACAGGTACAGTTGGAATGGGCAGGTTTATGGAAAGGGATATCTCTCCACCTATTGAAGGCCAGTTCCTAAGCTTTGCCGCTAGCGACGGTACATTAATAGCCGTTGAAGTAGGCCTAAGCGTAAGATACGACAGCAGTGATGGCGGCCAAACCTGGGTGCAGGCCCCTGCCTTCACTGGGGACATAGGCCAGTTTGCCAGCATACAGATGGCCACATTGTTGCCATGTGGCAGCCTGCTAGCCCAGCTATTTAGGGGTGGCGAAGGTATCATAAAAATAGACCCAAGCGGCAATATAACAGATTTCCACATAGCATCCATAGACGATATCCTAACAGACGACGATATGATTATGTTTTCACTACTGCAAAGGCTTGGGGATGACAGGCTGCTGGTTAGCTACACCATCCACGGCTTCGCCCCAGCGGTAATAGACGAAGATGAAGACGAAAACGAAAATGACGACACCACAAGAATAAGAACCTTCGGCGGCACGAACAGCAGGTTCGAGCAGCGCACAGCCCTGCTAGACCTAAACGGCAATTTGATTGCAGAACTTCCGTTTGAAAATATATCTGCCGCTGTTGCCCATGGTGATTATTTTTACGTACTAAGCCCATGGGAATCCACAATCAACCGAGTGTATATGGAAAATGGCGCACTTACAAGCCAACCCACGATAAGCCTAGCCGCAGAAGGCGGCATGGGCGGCGTAAGGATGATGGGCATTGGCATAGAGGGCAGCCTGGCCGTAAACAATGACGGAAACTTGCTTGTTCTGCATGGCGGCAACTTGCTACTGTTCGAAAACGGCCGCTCTGATACTATGCTAGATGGCAATGCATTTTCCTTCGGTGCCCCTAATAATTTTGTTTCCAGCATGATAGTGCTTGCCTGTGGCAATATTGCGATGGTTGTATCAGACGGCATTACAACCTATCTATTTAAATATGAATGGGACGAAAATGCCGTAGTAAGCCTAAGTCGCACCCTATCCATATGGTCATTGGAAGATAACGACACCGTACGCGCCGCCATAATGGAGCTGCGCCGCAGGTACCCAGACGCATATATCACCTACGAGGTTGCACTTACCAGTGGCGGCGCAATATCTGCGGCAGATGCAATCCGCAGCTTAAATACACGTCTGCTAAGCGGCAGAGGGCCAGATATCCTAATACTAGACGGCGTGCCCATAGATGGCTACGCAGGCCGGGGAATGCTGCTAGATTTAACCGGTCAGGTTAACACCGAGGGCATGTTCAAAAACCTGCTTGCGCCCTATTTAACCGGCGGGCAAACTTATGTGATACCAACGCAATTTTCCATCCCGGTGCTTATGGGCAGCGAACAGGCTCTGGCAGAATCCCAAACCCTTGCAGCGCTGATAGAGAATATCGTAACCGGCAACCCAATCCCAGATATGCAAGAGGGCAGAATGCTGGGCGGCATCCCAGAAGATGAACGCGCAACAATCGCCTTCGACAGCCTGGAAGAGCTTTTCAATTTCATGTGGTACACCAATGCCTCCGCCTTCTTACAGGATAACCGCTTAGAGGCAAATATGCTACGAGAATTCCTTGGGGTGATACAGGCCATAAGCGATAAATACCAGCTAGCCGCAGAGGATGATATGGATGCAATGAGTGGCGTGTTTATGGCTGTACACAGCGGAGGTGGCTCAAGAACCAACGCAATAACAGGCTCGCTTATGCAGTTTATGATGCAAAGCACAAACCTAGCAGCCTTCACCGTAGACAATATCATGATGTTGCAGATGATGACCGCCCGGGAAGACGCAGAAATCGCAATATTTCCGGGGCTTGCGCCAGGCGCGTGGCTGCCTTCTACTATAGTAGGGGTTTCTGCCGATACCGAAGTTGAAGCTTTTTCCATCGAATTTGTTAACACCATGCTATCACTCCAGGTGCAGCAAATGAACCATGGCATGGGGCTGCCTGTAACCCATGCAGCGATACAGGAGCAAATAAACCAAATAAACAGGCAACTAGCAGAATTTGAGATGGAGCCATTTGACATTGATGTGGGCGCATTGGTAGGCCAGCTTCAAACACCGGCGCTAATAGAAACCACCCTGCACGAAATGATTTGGGTAACTGTAGAGCGGCTTTGCACAGGCAGGATAGACCTAGAAGGGGCTGTACAAGAAGTTGAGCAAAACATTAGGAACTATTTGGCAGAACGTTCGTAAGAAAAGAAGAGGTGAGGGCTTTACAGCCCTCGCCTTCCTTGCACCAAGCTTTGTGGGGATGTGTGCGTTTTTTCTTATCCCATTTGCGGATACTGTGCGCCGCAGCTTTTTTGATGTGCGGGGTGTAAATTTTATAGGCCTAGAGAGTTATGTATCTGTGGTTAACAATGGGGCATTTCGTCTTGCTGCAAGGAATACGGCAATGTTTGTTGCCATTTGCATACCGCTTTTGCTTGTTATCAGCCTTGGCGTTGCAATTTTGCTGCGCTCCATACGCCCATATGGGAAGCTTTTTAAAACTACATTTTTGTTACCGCTGGCTGTTCCTGTGGCAAGCATTGTGTTGCTATGGCAGGTTGTGTTTAACGAAAATGGGCTTGCCAACACAGTTTTGACTACATTTGGGTTAGAGCCGGTTAATTTTATGGGCACTGGCGCAGCGTTTTGGGTGCTTGTGTTCACGTACCTTTGGAAAAACACCGGCTATAACATGATTCTATGGCTGGCAGGGCTGGATAGTATATCCGACACATTGTACGAAGCCGCTCATGTAGACGGCGCAAGCAAGCTGCAAAGCTTTAGGTATGTTACCTTGCCTTGCTTGCTGCCTACGGTTGGTATCGTGTCTATCTTATCGCTGCTTAATAGCTTTAGGGTTTTTAGGGAGGCGTATTTAGTTGCGGGTTCTCATCCTCATGATTCTATGTACTTATTGCAGCATTTGTTTAACAATTGGTTTCAAAATTTGGATGTTAGCAGGCTAAGCGCGGCAGCCACCATGATGGCGGTCATGCTGCTGGTTATCATCCTATTGATGCGGAGATTTTTGGATAATGAAAGCGATTAGATTTATTCCTCTTTCTGCCTTGGCTTTGCTGGTTTGGTGGATGTTGTGGTTTATGGTTATGGGCAGTTTGATGTCTATTGAGGAGCTTAACTTCACCATACGCCCCGCTTTAGCTGGGGACGGCGGGCAGGCCACATGGCCGCTGTTGCCCACATGGCCAACTTTGCAGCCGCTGGTGCAGCTGCTTTTAGATACGCCGCAGTTCTTTGTTATGTTTTGGAATACATTTAGGCTGGTTATGCCGTCTATTTTGGGGCAGCTTGTATTTGGTGCGCCGGCGGCTTGGGCTTTAAGCCGGTTTCGTTTCCGGGGACGCAGGATTTTGATAACGGTTTATATTGCCCTTATGCTTATGCCTTTCCAAGTGACCATGGTGCCAAACTTTTTGGTTATGGACCGTTTGGGGATGATGGGCAGCATTTGGGCGGTAGTTCTGCCATTTGCGTTTTCGGCATTTCCTGTGTTTATTATGCTTAAGGGTTTTGATGCGGTGCCAAGGGCTATTTTAGAGGCGGCTTCCATAGATGGGGCTGGGCCTTTGCGTACATTTGTAAGTGTGGGGCTGCCACTTGGCATGCCAAGTATATTGGCGGCGGTAGTGCTTGGGTTTTTGGAAGTATGGGGTGCGATAGAGCAGCCCATGATATTTTTGAGCGACCCTGCCACATGGCCATTGTCGCTGTTTCTTCCGCAGATTGTGGCGGAAGAATTGGGTCTGGCTATGGTGGCGTCGTTGTTTATGCTGTTGCCTGCCGCGCTGTTTTTCTTCTTTGGGCAAAAATATCTGGAGCTTGGCATACAGGCCACCGGGATTAAGGAGTAGGATATGAGAAATTTATTTAAGCGCATAGAAGCTGCCGACCCTGCACAGCGCCGCTCTGCCGGGAATATATTTAAGTTTTTGGCTATGTTGCTGGCGTTTACGCTTATTGCCCGGGGCACAAGTGGCGCGACCCTGGCAAGGGTGGTGTTGGCATCGCCAGAAAGAAGCGAAATTATAGAAGCGATTGCCGGTACGGCCACGGTATATGCAACGGATACACTTGAAATAACAGCGCCACAGGGGCTTGTCATAGATGAAATGTTGGTAAATATCGGGCAGAACATAGAGCGTGGCGATGCTATAGCCAGATTTTGCCTGGAAGAGCTAAAAACACAGCGTATCCGCGATGAAGCAAGCCTTAATATGATGCAACTTGATATGGAAAGGCTAGAAAACGGCGATAGCGTGGATGTAAGCCAAATTGAAAACGCGCAACGCAGCCTTCAACGCGCTCAGGAAGATTACAACGCTACAGTAAGGCAGGGTAACGCGGATATTGCAGAAGCGCAAGAAGCCCTAGATGCGCTGCTTGCCCCAACTTATGGGGTAGAAGCGCATATGCTGCCGCTTGTAATACGCAACCACCAGCGTGCGCTAGAGGATTATTATGCTGTGGTGGCGCAGAGGCAGGCCGATATTGCCGCCGCAGAAGAAGCATTGTTTGAAATTAACATAGACGACACCGCATTGCAAAACGCAACCCGTAGCCACCAGCGCGCATTGGAAGATTACAACGCAACTACAGCGCAAGGCCAAGCAGACATTGCCGAGGCGCAGGAGGCATTAAACCAACTGCTGGCCCAGCGCCCGGCAGATATAGACCGCACCGCCATAGATAATGCCAAGCGCGGCCTACAGCGCGCCAGGGATGATTACAACACCAGAAGGCAGCAGGGGGAAGAGGCTATCCAAAATGCCCAAAATGCCTTGTTGGCCGCGTTTAATGCATATTACAATGCCATGTTCTGGTCAACCGAGCCAAATTATGGGGCGGTAGCCGCCGCATGGGCAGCCGTAGAGCAGGCGCAAGCTGCCGTAACCAATGCCGAGAACACAGCAGAGGCAAATAACCTAGCGGCAAGGCGACAGGTGGAAGATGCAGAAACCTCCCTGGCCCAAGTGCAGCGCAATTTCAGCGACGCAGCGCAAGATGATATAGACCGGGCAGAAGATGCCCTAGAGGCCGCAATAACCCGGGCAGCCAACAGTTTACTAACTGCAGAGCGCAGCCTTGAAGATGCGGAAAACAACCTAGAGCAGACAAGGCGCAATTTTGACGATAACATACTGGCCGCAATAGAGCAGGCAGAAGCCGCGCTTGATACCGCAGAAACCCGCGCAGCAGACAGTTTGCAGGTTGCCATGCGCTTATTGCAAGACAGTGCCAGCAATGTAAGCTCTGAAGTGGAGCGCGCCCAGACCGCATTGCAAACCGCAACAAATGGCGCGGCAGCAAGCCGCCAGGCGGCAGCAAGGCAGGTAGAAGACGCAATAACTTCACTTAACAGCGCGAGGCAAAACCATGAAACCAGCGCCCAGCAAGCCGCAGACAGCACGGCCCAAAACATAATAAGCGCCACAACTTTGCAACTTGATATTGCAGAACAGCAGGCCACCCTAGACGCGCTGAACATGCTTATATCAAACGAAGGAATCCTATATGCACAGCATACAGGCATAGTATCTTTCGCCATGGAAGCGGGCGAAATAACCGGCAATAACGCCATTGTCACCCTGCGGGATACCGAAAACGGCGGTTTTGAGGCGCATATGCAAATATCAAGAACCGAAGCAGAAAGGCTAACCGTAGGCAGCGAAGGCGTTGTAACCACCGGCGGTGGAAATATGTTCTTTACCCCAACGGTAACTGGGATAGTAACAAGTATTTCCCAGCCAGACGATTATGGCCGTGTGGATATTACAATAGCCCTGCCGGGCAGCGACTGGAGCCAGGGACAGCGGGTAGATGTACAGGCTATTCTGCGGCGGGCTAGTTACGATTTTACTGTGCCAATATCTGCACTAAATTCAGATAATGCAGGATATTTCTTGCATGTAATGGCTCAGCACAGCACGGTTATGGGCCTGCAAAATGTAGTGATGCGCGTGAATGTAACCATTGTCGCTTCAGACAGCGATATGGTGTCTGTATCGGGGGCGGTTAGCCGTAGCTGCCAGGTGATTGTTAGCAGCAACCGCCCGGTATCTGTTGGCGACCGCATTCGGGTTGCGTAGGGCGGCGGCTTATGGCTATGATTAAATCTAAAATAGTGACTGTGTTGCTATGGTGCTTGCTTGCTGCGCTGCTGGTTGTGGGGCTTAGGGGGGCGGCAGAAATATCTCGCTTTTCCAATATATCCTTGCGGTTCTCCCAGCCCATTTGCGGGCAAACTGCCCACCGCACGCGGCAATATTCCATTGAATGTAACGGGTACAACCAGTTTTGGCCTACTTTTTGGCACGAGGGCAGCGCAGAATTTTCTGCCGGGGTAAGAACTGTGCAGGCCAGTGCCATTTCATATTCTGGCAATGCTGCTTTGGTGTGGCCTGGGCGCTATGTGGCTGGCAGCGCGCCAAGTTCTGTAGATGGCAACGGCGTTGCGGTTTCTGAAGCTCTTGCCCATAGTTTATGGGGTAGCATAGATATTGTGGGGATGCTGGTTTATGTAGACGATGCGCCTCGCATCGTGCGGGGGGTGTTTGAAGCTAATGGGGAGCTTGCATTGCTGTCCTTTCATATAGAAGATACCCAGCAAAGCTGGACAGCCATAGAGCTTGAAGGGGGCACACAGCACCCCACCCGAAGCCATGCAGAAAGCTTCGCGATAGCCTCTGGGCTTGGCAGGCCTGATTATATGCTTATGGGCGGGGTTATTACCTTAGCTCGCTTCATGCCAATACTTCCGCTGATTATAGCCGCCATACATTTGCTGGTTATGCTTATAGGTTTCATGGGGAAATATTATCCTGCTGCGCGTATGCCGGTGGTTTTTGTGGGGTTTATACTATTTGCTATCGCAGTTCCGTTTTTGCTTAATAGCCTGCCGCCGTGGATAATCCCCACCCATTGGAGCGATTTTATTTTTTGGCAGGAGTTGTTGCAGCAGGCAAATGCTGGCCTGCGCGAGTTTCTTGGCGCTACCCCAATGCTGCGCGATGTGGAATTGCGGCTGGGGCTGCTAAAGCAGGCAGTGGTGATGGTTGTGGCTTTATGTGTTTGTGTTTATATTTGCGCTAAGAATTAAGAAATAGGCTGGTTTGTTGTTGTGTTTCTATTTTTCTTAATTGGCAGCCAAATTTCAAAGGGGGCATTTTCTATATCTGTTGTGGGCAATAAAAACTGTACACTTATGGTATCAGCTATTTCATAGCCGGAAGAAGGAAGCCACTCTGAATATATGCGCTCTTCATATCTAATAAAGGAATCTGCATTATCTTCATCTTCAAAAAAATTTTTTCCTGAAAATACTGCCCATGTATGTGCGGGGATTATATATTCTTTCAGGCTGTTGTTCTCAGGCATAGGGCTTGCTACGGCTATAATGTATTCACCGCCGTTATCATGCTCTGTTTCGATACCAAAAAAGCCGTTGTACTTGGGTAGGCTGCCATCTGGATATTTAACATTGATGGCCGTGTTAAGTTCGCGACATATTTTGCCGTTGCCATATTCATCCTCCGATGCGCCTTCAAACAACACCTTTACCCATAAGGCCGTACCTTCTTCATAAGCCTTTTCTATATCTTTGCTTAATGGCGTAGATACACCAACAACACGAATAGCGCCGTGTTTCTCAATTTTAAATTCCATTTCTTCTACTCCTTTTGCGATTAGTTTGAAGTTGATTTTAGGATAGGATTTTAGTGATACGTTGTACCCCTTGGCTTTTGAGGGCGCAATGCCGTGTACGCTTTGAAAGCACGGTTGAAGGCTGTGGGGGACGAGTATCCGTATTTGAGTGCGGTATCAATAATTTTGTCTCCGCTTTGTAAGTCAACCGCTGCCAGCGACATTTTTCTGCGCCTAATGTATTCGGGTAGCGGTATGTTGGCAATATAAGAAAATATTCGCTGAAATTGATAAGAGGAGCAACATGCGATTTTTGCCAGCTCAGCATAATCAATTTCCTCTGCTATATGTTCTTCCATATAAACAAGTGCTTTGTTTAAACGTCCAATCCAATCCATTTTGTCAACTCCTAAAGCTATTATAGTTTGCGTTAAAGTATAAATCCTCTCTTTTTGTGTTCAGAAAAGAGAGGATATTTATTAGAGTTCTTCTGAAATTGCAAAAAACGCAATTTCATAAGGTTCGCTTGGCAAACCCGGCACTTCGTGCCGCCCGGTTTCTTCCGGGTTACCTCAGAAGAGGCGGAAGATTGAAAATGTAACTTTTTCCGAACCCCCCATGGGAATTTCGGAAGAAGTCTGTTGCCTAAATAAACCGCAATGTTTAAATTTATTTGCAATTCCTTAGGAACTATAGCATAGTTGCATGCATTGTGCATCCTAAGATAAATGAGTGTTTGATATAGTGTGGTTGTATCAGCCTCAACATCCATACCCCCTGTTTGACGTTAAAATTGATATAGTGAAATAACTCGAAATCGGTCTCGCCCAGCGGCACATGAAACGCCGAGACAAGGCGTTTCAGGCGTTTTTGTCGCGACAGGCGAGATCGATTTCGAGTTATCTCAGTATAGCGTACAGCCACCCCTTTCAACTTGGGAAGCACTGGAAAAATTGCAATAACATATGTATTCTTTCCTGAATTTTTTATTTCAAAACTTTTTTGTTCTTATAAAAACAGCCAATTCAGCGGGCTTTCTTGCGGAAATGATGCCAGATCATCTGCTTTTCGCCATAAAAATGGTACCATACGGTACCATAATTCAAGGAAAATGGTACCGTATGGTACCATTTTTATGTTATTTCACCCACAAGTTAGAGTTTTTTGCTTCCTCACCCCAAGGCCGGCCCGGAAAAAATGTATATGTTTGCCGCTAAAAGCTATTGTGCTGGCCATGGGCCTAGTGTATACTTGCGTTGTCTGCAAGCTATAGTGAAATAAATGAGAAACGGTCTCGCCAGAGCGGCACCTGAAACGCCGAAATAAGGCGTTTTGAGCGTTTTTGCCGCGACAAGCGAGACCGATTTCGAATTATTTCACTATAAAACATGTAGAACATATTTAGGAGGATATCAAATGCATTCACATTCTATCAAGAGGCGTTTAGCCACAGCTTTGCTTGCTTTGGTGATGATTTTTTCATTGCTGCCGCAGGTTGCGTTTACTGCAAGAAACCCTAACAACCCGCTGTATTGGGGCAATCAGCCCTCACTAGCAGAGGCTTTTGAGGAGTATTTTCTAATTGGTATCGGCTATGGGGGGCTGCATTCTGGGGAAAATATTTTTGATATGCCTGGCGTAAGAGACGGTGCAGTGTTGCATTATAATGCAATAACAGCCGGAAACCGCCATAAGCCTAATGTTCTTTTGGGCCAAGCGCCAAATGCCTGGAGCTGGAACTGGGGCTCTAACTGGGCGGGAGACGCAGATGGCCTCGTATCCTGGTCAGAAGAAGTTGAAATGTCTATGATTGGGCATACATTGGTGTGGCATGGCCAGTCTCAAGCTTGGCTCACCACCCAAACAGACGCCGCTGGCGTACCACTTACAGGGCATCCACCTGTCACCCGGGAACAAGCGATATATAATATGCATCGTTATATTAGCACAGTTGCAAGCCGCTACCGCGGGCAAATGTACTCATGGGATGTGCTTAATGAAGTGATCTGGGGCGCAGATGGCAGCACTTGGGCCGCAAACCCAGATTGGCGGCATTTTGTGCGCCGCGGCACAGGCCATATTGGCGATGCCCATGTACCCCATGGCGGGTTTGACCCTTCATCCGCAGGCAATTCCCAATGGTATTCGGCCTTCCGCAATGGCGCAAATGTGGCCGCAGGGGAATGTGGTACAGATTTTGTGTACTACGCATTTAAATTTGCCCGCAGATACGACCCATTTGCCGTGCTTTATTACAACGACTATAACGACGAAGCCCCAGGCAAGCGCAATGCCATCGCCCAAATGGTAACACAGCTTAACGAACGCTGGGCACATGACACAGCAAACAACCCAGAAGCAGTACCAGCAGGGCAAACATACAATGGCCGGCTGCTTATAGAAGGCATTGGCATGCAGGCGCATTACTCTGTTTGGCGCTGGACAGCCGGCGGGTTGCTTAACCAGAATTTTTACAACCATGTAAGAACCGCCATTGAATTGTACCGTGGCACCGGCGCAAGAATAAGCATCACCGAGCTTGATATCGCCATAAATGTTAATGCACAGGGACAGCAGTTCCCACAAGGCACAAGCCTTGGGGTAGACGCCACCCCCACCGCCCAGCAGCTAGAATGGCAGGCACAAAGATATGCAGAACTGTTCCGCATATGGCTAGAGAACCAAGATTATATTGCCCGCGTTACTTTCTGGAGCATAAATGATTATTATTGCTGGATACGGCAACATCAGGCGAAACATGTAGACAGAAACTGGAATATTAAACCCGCGTGGACTGCAATAATGGAAACATTAGAAACTGCACCTGCCCCAAATATTTCCCCCCCGGTGATTAACGCCGCCACCATCCCGTCAGCAACAGCCAGGGAAGAATATTTCGGGTTTCAATTTTCTGCACAGCGCACCAACTTTGCACCTATACGCTGGGGCATTGCCAGTGGCGCGTTGCCACAGGGCATGAGACTTCACCCCGCAACAGGTGTGTTGCTGGGCAGGCCAACCGAAGCTGGTACATTTAATTTCACCGTATCGGCAGAAAATGCACGCTATACCCAAACCAGAAGCTTTAGCATCGAAGTTGCAGAGGCCACCTACCATCCACTAACATCATGGGCAGATGCCACAGCGCTTGGTTATATTGATATAAGCCAAGACCACGCTGGCAACGCTACAGTTGCGGCCACCGCAGCAGGCGTCACCATAACAAACCGCTCTGTTTCAGAGCAAGGAATAGGCATTAACGTAGCAAAATTGCAAGAAAGATTTGGCAACCTCCCCATTACAGTAACAGCAATAGCAAGCGAAAGCCCTGCCGGCACTGGCCTTGGCCTGTCTGGCTCTTCTGCAGGTTCAAACTGGGGCAACGAAGATACCTCTGTCACATGGACTCGCGACAACGCCGGCCCGCTAGATAACCGGGCATGGGGCGTTCCTGCCGGTTTCTTGCGGGTAATATCAAATGACGGCGCTTATGCAGAATATGCCGGGCTTGTAATCACCCTCACAGAAGTGCAAATGGGTGGCGTATGTATATTTGAACTGGCTGCGGCAACGCCACAGGCAACCGCGCCTGTTGCAGAGCCAGATGTAGCTGCAACGCCCCCTATAGTTGGGACACCGCCTGCGGCTGCTTTAACTTTGCAGATTGGAAGCCTAACATTTACCCGCCAAGGCGCACAAATGACAAGCGATGCCGCCCCATTTATAGACCCAGAAACAGACCGCACAATGCTGCCGCTGCGTATTGTGGCAGAAGGCCTTGGCGCAGAAGTTGACTGGGACGGCGCAACACGCACCGTAACCATATTGCAAGGCGCAACAACCCTAAACATGGTAGTTGACGTGCCGCTGGCAGGCGACATGGGCACACCCGTGATTATCGACGGCCGTACCTTTGTTCCTGCCAGGTATGTAGCCGAAATGCTGGGCGCAACCGTGGAATGGGATGCAACCACCCAAACCGTGACAATAAACAATTAATATACCAATAAAAATACCCCGATTGTTGGAAGGCATCGGGGTGTTTTTTTGTTGTTGTATTTCTATTTCAAAACCTGTGTGTTATACTCGACTCGTACGCGGGGGATGACACCTATAAAAAATAAACGAGCAGCGTATACTTTTTTGTTATTCATTCGGGTAAGCCGCATTGGCGGCGTGCCGCCGATGTGTGCTTATCTTATTATAGGAGAGTACATGATGAGTAAATTAATTAATGTTATAGATGAACAAGGCAACGCGCTGGCTTCCACTTACCCCAAGCGCGCAAAGTATCTGATCAAACATGGCCGTGCACGTGCCGATGGTGATAACGTTATTATCCTGTTAGCACCGCCGAAAAACATGACTGTTGTTAAACACAGGGATGCTTTCGCTAAGAATCTGGCTGAAAAGAAACGGGCGCAAAAAACAATCACTGAGCATATGCGATTGTTTGATGTTTTTGGGGACGCGAAACCCACCGCCGAGGAACTTGGCATGTTTTGCTGGGGCAAACAAGGTACATGGCACGGCAGTGGTGAGCTTACTGCTAGATGGCGTTTCCTTGATGAGTTCGCCGCATTTTGCGAAACACAAGAGGCCAACGGCCAAGCCGACTACGAGTTGCCAATATTCGCTGCTGCCATCCGCACACTTATACATGACCACTTTGAGGGTGATGCGTGGCGAGCCGTTACGAAGTACAAGCAGGAGATTGTGTTTATACCCGAAGGCACAAAAATTGACCCGCAATATCTCAACGGTTTGGGTAACGACGAGTTTGTAACGGCATTCAGAGCATTGCAAGAATTGATATATGGTATTTATGAGGGAATTGAACAGGGTTCACCCTTCGAGTGGGGCTGGCCGGATTATCGCGGCCTCACGGTCTACGGCATAAACCACGACCGAGTTTTACGGGTGTTTGAATCAATTTCGTATGGGGAGTTGGTCAACGATGCATTGATTGTAGACAAAAAAAGTTATTTCTCCTCCGACCATCATAAGCCACAAGACCGGGCGATTTTATTGTTGAAAGGCTTCACCCATCACGGGCTTTTTATTGATGGATTGGAAGATAAAAAAGCATTGACGTTCGCGGTGTCATGCCCGGATTCGCCCGACGTTATACGGGTGGTGCAATCGTACTTCCGAAGCAGAGCCAACCCCGATGGTTGCCGCAAATGTTCCGATGATTGCATGGAACAGGCATACTGTTGGTCAACGACTTATTACCGCCACACAAAATTGATTTCACATCGTTTTGTAGAAACTGGCGAGGTTGCAAAGGTTTATCCGCCGTGGTCGATAGCGGAAGCAAGTAAAGCGGAATTTCTTGCCCGAACCGATTATCTTCCAAAAAATTTGCGCCAAATGCACAACGCCATATATCATGATGCCTGCAATGTCGGCATTTGGGCGGAACCCTTCTACGATATGTTCAACGGCGCAGTCGTTTACGCAAAAGGCACATGGAAGAAACATACACGCTTAATTTTTTGGGACAGCAACGCAATAATGGTGCGGTTGGAACGGGTCTTTAATAAACATCCGGATAAAATGACTGCGCTTGAGGAACGTTTTCCCGGTGTTTTCGCACAAAAAAAGAAGCATTGCGTGGATTGCCAACCGACCTGCAAGCACAGACAGGTAGGAGGCAATGACGCATGGTGCAGCTATGTGGAATTTTGGTTTGAAAAACCGACCTATGACGACGCAATATTCATATGGGAGCTGTTCAAGCTAGACAACAACATCAAGCTCGTTTAATAAAACCCCTCTGCCATTCTTTTGTTGGCAGAGGGGTTATTTGTTAATGGGTGCTAAACAAATTCTATATCCATAGCAAAAACCCGAACCCTTCGCCAATCAATTTAATGGTTGGCGAAGGGTTCGGATTATACGTTAGCCCTGCGCATATCGGGTCTTTACTTGAGACCAATTCAGTGTGCATTAAAAAACAAAGTAAAGATTATTTTAAAATCTTATAGTGAAATAATTTAAAAACGGTCTTGCTGTCACAGCTCTGTCAAGACCGTTTCTCACTGATTTCATTATAAATCAGTTAATCCAAAATGATGCGCAATTAATTCAGCCATTTGTTCAACTGTGGAATTATCGTTTCGAGTAACGAGTTTAATCCCATGCTCTGTGGCTTCGCGTGGTAGTTCAGGTTTGCCATCTCCCCATATTGCATAGGCTTTGCTGATAAGCATTTCTTTTTTATTTTCAGAAATATTACGTTCGCGGATTTTATTTGCGTACATTTTGGCAAAATCATTTGAAGCATTAGCATCGTAAACCATAATTGCGTGTGTTACATAATGGATTATACTGTCTATATCAATGGCATTTTCGCAGATTATTTTTTCGTGCTTTGTGGCAAGTTGAATCAAATCCATAATCACCATCGGCGTAAAATCGCGTGTCATTTCCTGTTCCCATTGTGCGGCTTCTTCTGGGTCTTGTGCAAAATAATCGGGCACACGACGGCATAACCCCGGTTGAAACTGCGGGTCGGCATCTTGTTCGTATTTCCATCGGTTATCACATGTGTGATATACATAAATGCTATATTTTTTACCAAGCTCATTTGCGACGGCCGCACCGTCCCCTAAAATAAAATAGACATTTTGCAATAACCGTTTAAGGATATTATCGGGTATTTGTAATCTTGATACGGCTTTTTCCTCAAGTTTTTCTGAAACTTCAAATAACCTGTTTACAGGCGAAGAATTTCCGGTATAGTCCACATTGGTGATTTGTGTTTTAATTTCCTTTGCTTTGTCGTACAACAATTTAACATCAGTATCCTTATTGAAATCTGCCTGCTCAATCTGGCAAATAAATGTTACTACGATTTCTTTTAGTTCATGTAAGAGTGCAACTTCTTCATCAATTTCGTTTACCTTGCTACCAAGCACATCCAAAACCACCTCTGAACTGGATGCGGCAAAAACTCGCTGAATATCTTTGATGTTGATATTCAGTTTGCGCAAGATGAGGATTTGCTCCAACCGCTTTACAGCTGATTCGTCATACAATCTGTATGCATAATCATCGCAGCGGGCACTGTGGATTAGCCCCATATCCTCGTAATAACGGAGCGTACGGGCAGATATGCCGTACTTGGTTGATACATCCCTAATTTTCATAAAGTCATTCATTTTGTTGCCTCCTCGTTGGATTTTTTATAAGCATAATCGCTTCCCCAACGGTAGAGTCAAGGGGTGAAATAGAATTATTCAATGGTCATTCAAATATAGTAAAAATCCGAACCCTTCGCCTATAAAACATGGCTTATGGTTCGGATTATCTGTTATTTATGCGCATATCTACACCATACTCGAAAGATTTTGTCAAGACTGCGCTAAAATCTCATCGCAAGCTGCTTACCCATATCTTACAGGATGTTCATATTCCTGTAAAGCCCGACAAGCTAAATCTGTACGGCGAAGACGTGCGGATAGTAGAGAAGCTTACTAAACCAAACAGAATGCTCACATCTATCGAGAAAGATGAGATTGTAACCAAGTATGAAAGCGGTCTGAGTATGGCGAATGTTGCCAAGGAGTGTGGATGCCACCATACCACAGTGGGGAGAATACTAAAAGATAGGGGAGTTGCTATCAGGGCGTGATGTGAGTGTTTGCCCTATAAAATCTGCCTTCCTATGTGTTTGCTCTAATAGAAAGCCCCGATTGACTGTGTCCACGCAATATCCCGATATCTCTATCGTTGCTACGCGGTTTGATGTTACCTAATACCCTCTTCTCGACTTCCGGTGTCCAGTATATCTTCAACTTTTCTCTTGTGCGGGTGATCGCGGTGTAAAAGATGCTGTGCGTAATGCGATCTTCAATCTCATTAGTAACAACTATTTTCACTGAATTATATTCCAGCCCTTGTGCTTTGTGAATTGATACCGCATAAGCAACTTGAAACGGAACCACTGCGGTTAGCGGAACTTCGCCGTCTTCGTCAATATTTCGGTGATCATCCACAAGGAAGCGAATAACAGTGCGGTTTGACACTGAGCTAGGAAGCAACTCAAAATCATAGAATCGTGCTTCTAAGCCATTGATAGGCTTGTCCACTTCAACATCAAACTGTATCTGTCTATCAACTATTTTTATTCCCACAATCCAACCCTTAACGTTGTTATAAATTAACGGGCTGAATCTGTCTGAATCATTGAATAGAACGGGGTCGCCAACTTTATAAGGCAGAAGCCCCCAAAGAGTTGCGGGGTTTGGGTTTGCTTCCTGTAAAAAGCGATTGATGTTATTTATTCCATATAGGCCATCGTAATTAAGACATAATATTATTTCGTCGGGTTCTGCGGGCTCGAAAATTGAAGCATCAAGTGTAACCGAGTAACCCTGTCGGACAATGAGTTCAAGCACTTTGTCATCCATGCCTCGGACTCTATCCCAAAATATCTGTAATTCTTTGTTTTGGCGACTTCTGTGAGGAAATTTTAGTTCATGCACTGAAGCCGTAGGCAGAAACCCGCGCGCAGCACCAAACCAATTGCCAAATCGGATGGCTTCTATCTGATAAATGTCGCCAACTAAAACAAGCAAGCTAAAATCGGCTTTCTCTAAGATGGCTCTCATATCGCGGTTACTGACGGTGCTACATTCATCAATCACAACAATATCATATGATGTCCTTTTTTCTCGTCTGCTAGTAAATTTGGCAATAGTCATAAAATCGGTATCATCATTCTGAACCGTAACCCTGCGTTTCATATTGTCCACGGCAGGATTCGTGTTGGCTAGATATAGCTTACTTTGATCCTTGAAGAGATTTGATATATGGTTTATCAGCGTAGATTTTCCTGTGCCAGCAGAGCCATATATCATAGCGACTGATGACTGAGAAAACATCCCTCTCAAGATCGCTTCTTTTTCAAGGCAATCGACACCATGCGTCGCTGTCGAAAGCCAGGTGTTAATGGAGTTTGCGTAATTTTGGACTCCCGAGCTAGAAAGCTCGATAAGCCTCTGGATAATCGATATAGTATCATCTTCATATCCACGAATATAGTAGTGTTTATTTCGCTCTTTAATCCAACGTCCTGTGTGCGTATAGTACAGTTTACTGTTGTAAGTATTGATAAGGGATGCTACATCTCCGAACGTTGCAAGCTCGTCCGCTTCAGTGTACAGCTGGCCATTTATCTCTGTGTTGTTGCTGATACATCGAGCTAAAAGCTCGTGCATTCGACCACTTGCATCAATGCACTCAAATAAATCCCCAAGTCGTGGGTTGTGGTTCTTAGGTGATGAATTAAACGGCATCTCGTCAAAAGGTTTACATCCATAGTCAAGGTAAAGTTTTGACAGTAAAGAGTTGACATCCCCTAGCTGGTTCTCAATGATGCTGTTATCCATATTATAAAGCAGGTATCGCAGTATGTTACAACCTGGTAGACTCTTTCTAATTATTTCTCGGCATCTATCCAGCAAATCAAAAAAGTGGCTTACTCTTGCTTTGGAATCTGCAAGAATCCTAATCTTTGTTTGTTGATAATATGTGTCTTCAAAGCAGAGCAGCTCCACCAAGTTAAAGCCCTCTTGCGTTAAAAATTGCATTAACCCACGCACTTCAGCACTGTTTGCATAGCTCTGCAACCTTTCACCAAAGATTTTTGAGAAATTCTCTATTTCGATTGGTCGGATTGCAATCTCCCATTGCGTAATGATAAATATTGGCATCGTTTTGCCGAGTATACTTATACTATCCTCGACTGTCCAAAGCCTAACAGCATAGTTTTTCGGAATTTCATGCGTAGTAAAAGCAATGATTCTGCTAGTTTTGTTATTCTTGCCCATTGTAGGGAGGAATGTGATCTCATAAAAAATACGCTGACCAACAAAAAACGGCTTAGTTTTATGAATGTAGTAGCGATCACTCTTTGGTGAGCTT
>Ga0123355_10000526_pt1 | contig 51188 bp, 44 predicted proteins | sample TergutEmb28metaG_3_FD_89872 | JGI IMG/M metagenome (GOLD analysis project Ga0123355, IMG submission 89872) | Embiratermes neotenicus P1 segment gut microbial communities from Petit-Saut dam, French Guiana - Emb289 P1 | ecosystem: Host-associated > Arthropoda: Insects > Digestive system > Gut ... | reverse complement strand
TGCTTCATAATCAACAAAAATGGTTGTGCGAACCTTATCAAATGTTTCTTCTTTATAATTAGCTAAATATTGCATAAATCCTCCAAGTAGTGGAGGTAGGAAGCCATAAAAAGTGGCTACGCCACTTTCCGAAGGAAGCGGAACTGGGCTTTACCCAGTGGAGTGGTGGGGGTTTGGGGTCTAAACCCCATTAGCGACGGAAATTGCGAGTGCAATTTCTTAGCATATGAGAAGTTTACAATAAAAACCCCCGCTTTACAAGCAGGGGTTTTTCTGTGCAAATTACGTCTATTTGCCATTAACAGCATCACGAAGTTTTTTACCAACTTTAAATCTTGGGGCTTTGGAAGCCGCAATTTTCATTGGTTGGCCTGTTTGAGGGTTACGCCCTTCGCGCTCTTTGCGGTCAACAACATCAATTGTCAAAAATCCAACCAATTGTACTTTGTCGTCTTCGCAAAGTGCCTCAGTAACAACATCCTCGAATGCAGACAGAAATTTTTCTGCATCTTTTTTAGTTAGCTCTGACTTCGCAGCTACAGCCGCAATTAACTCAGTTTTATTCATATGGAAAAGTCCTCCTTTAGAGTAGTGCCGTCAACGATTGTTGCGGCGAAATATCTGGACTAACCGTATTTATAAAGGTTTCTAAAGCATTTGTCAAGGAAAATTCACATACAATCGTTTAATTTAAAGAAAATTTTAATTATTGCTTGTAATTTATACATCATCTAAAGTGGATGTGCGGTTTCGACCTTTATTTTTTGCACGATAAAGGGCAGTATCTGCATCAGAAACAAAGTTATCAAGTTTATAATCACTACCTTGGGATGGAATAACGGAGTGTACGCCAGCACTTATAGTTACATGTGTGGGTTCACCATTTAGCATGAATGCAGTTCCTTCTACAGCTTTACGGATATTCTCGACAACAGATACAGCACCGTTTGAATCAGTGTCGGGCAGGATAATAGCAAATTCCTCACCACCCCAACGTGCAACTTGGTCTATTGCTCTGTGTAATCCATTTTTTATAACTTCTGCAATCTTAACTAATACAATATCACCCTGTAAATGCCCATAACTATCATTATAATTTTTAAAATGGTCAATATCAATAATAATAAAACCAAGCGATACTTGTTGGCGCATTGCTCTTGACCATTCTTTATCCAATACGTCATTAAAGTGACGACGATTGCCGATACCTGTTAAGGCATCCGTTCTACTTAATTCATTAATGGTACGCATTTGAGAAAGTATTTTTAATTGGTTTGCAACACGTTTTTTTACAATGGAGGAACTAAAAGGTTTTGCGATATAATCAACGGCACCCAATGCCAAACCTAGCTCCTCATCTTGAACATGTCCTCGTGCAGTTACAAAAATAACTGGAATATCTTTGGTATCATCATCCTTTTTAAGAGCTTCGATTACATCATATCCGTTCATTTCAGGCATGACAATGTCAAGTAAAATTATGTCTGGCAACATTTCCCTTGCCGCTTCAAACCCCTCAACGCCTGTTTTAGTAACATGTACACTATAATCATCACTTAACATATGTGATAATGCTGTGATATTTAAGGCTTCATCATCAACAATAAGAACACTATGTTTTTTCATATCTTATCATCCTCTAGTCTAAGGTTTACTTCATTAAATGCGCTTATTTTATTTCTGCCACTATGCTTTGAAAAATAGAGGGCTTTATCTGCATCTGCTATAAGCCTATCAAGCGTGTAACTATCATCGTTGGAAGGTATAACACAATTAATGCCCGCACTAACTGTTAGATTAGTTTTCAGTTGTCCCTCTTCTAATTCCAACAAAAATGTAGTGTTTTCAATTTTCTTGCGAATATTTTCTGCTACGATTTTTGCACCTTCTAAAGGTGTATCAGGAAGAACAACTGCAAATTCCTCGCCGCCCCAGCGTGCAACTATATCTGTTGGGCGCAATAGCCCATCTCTAATAGTAGTTGAAACATTTTTAAGAATCCAATCGCCTTGAATATGTCCATATTTATCATTAAATGCTTTAAAATGGTCAATATCAAAGATTAAAAAACTAACTGGTTTTTGTTGACGCAAACCCCTCTGCCATTCTGCTTCTAATTGATTGTTAAAATGCCTTCGATTGCCAATACCAGTGAGAGTATCTGTTACACTCAAGCTGTATATTTCGCGCATTTGGTTTACCATGTGTATGTGATTTTTAACACGCAGTTTTACAACAGCAGGGCTAAAAGGCTTGTTGATATAATCAGCGGCACCCAAGTTAAAGCCTGTTTCTTCATCTTGTGGATTACTTAAACCCGTGACAAATATAACAGGTATATCTTTTAACATCATGTCAGATTTAAGAATCTCAATAGTTTCAAAGCCGTTTCGGGCAGGCATGATTACATCCAGCAAAATCAAATCTGGGCGTAATTCTTTCGCAGTTTCAACGCAACCATACCCATCTTTTTCTACATATATTGTATAGTCAGGAGCTAATATATGAGTCAAAGCTCTAATATTCATTGGCTCATCATCTACAACAAGAACAGTATTCTTCCTACTAGAATCCATTAGTTCTGCCATCTCTGTCATTACCTCCAAGTTTCTTTTAAAGCAACTAAAACATTGTAAGCTACTTTAAAATCATATTTTTCCATTGCATCAACCAGTTCTCTTGAGTTTGGTATTTCACGAATTCTATCAACGAAATCTAAACTGTCAAAGTTTCGTTGTTTTAAAAGAGGCTCAACTTTTAACAGCAAGTTAAGTATCTCTTGTGAGTCATCCATGACATTCACTACTCTTGATGTTTCTTCATTTTCCAACATTGGCACAAGTTCATCCAGTACAGATGATAATTCTGCTTTTAAAGAAAGCCAGAAATTTGAAGAAACATTAAAAATTCCTTTCTTTAATTCTTTTTCAATACATATTGCTATATCTTGTAAACGTGTTTTACCAATTAGCCCAGCAGAGGACTTTAAAGTGTGAATCAGGCGATAAGCTGTTTCTTTGTCATTAATTGTTATTGCATCCATAATCTCTTTGTATTTATTTTGATTATCCTTTGCAAAACTCAATTTTAATTTATGAACCAACTCCGAATCCTGCGCAACTTTGTTTTTCAACCATTTTACAGGTTTTAAGTATTTCAGCAAAACATCCCATAATTCATTGGATGTAAAAGGTTTGCCTATACAATCTTTCATGCCATATTGTTGGTAAATTTCACGGTCTGCAATCATTACATTAGCAGTTAATGCAACAATAGGGATATCTATTGGTAGAGCAGAAATTTGTTCTGTTGCATCAAGCCCGTCCATGATGGGCATGTGAATATCCATTAATATTAAATCAAAGGGGTTTTGATTTGTTTGTAAGCGTTCTTTGACCATATCAACACCTATTTGCCCATTATCCGCAATTTGATACTGCAATCCGATTCTTGACAAATTATCACTTATTACCATTTGATTCATTACATTATCTTCACACACCAATACAAAACCATCAAAGACAGGTACTTCAGATTCTTTATACTGTACTATAGGCACTTGTGGGGAGTTTTCGGCTTGTATGGTGTCAAAAGTAATTTCAAAACTAAATTTACTTCCTAGTCCTGGGACACTGTCAATAGATAACTTACCACCCATCATCTCCACAAATTTGCGAACTATGGGAAGCCCCAATCCTGTACCACCATATTTGCGGGTAATGCTTAAATCCGCTTGCATAAAAGGCTCTGTAGCGCGGCTAATTTGCTCTTGCGACATCCCAATGCCTGTATCACGCACTTCGCAGTAAATTGTTTGTGATGTTGGGGTGGAAGAGATAACCTGAGTAGCGATACGCACTGTTCCAATATCAGTAAATTTAATTGCATTTGAGAGTAGGTTTATAAAAATTTGACCCAAACGCAATGGGTCGCCTAATAAAAATACATCATTGGGTGAGGATTCTGTGTAAAAGTGTACTTTAATTCCTTTTTTAAGTGCCTTGGGCATTACAGTTGCCCTACACTTGTCAAAAACATCAGACAGCTTGAATGGAATTGATTCTAACTCTACTTTTCCTGATTCAATCCGTGTTATATCTAATATGTCATTGATTATTTGCAAAAGCCAATTAGAATTTTCAACAATTAACTGGAGATATTCATTAGCCTTTGTTGATAGTTGTTCATTCATTGCCAATTCTGAAAAACCAATAATGCTGTTCATTGGTGTTCGTATTTCGTGGCTCATGTTAGCTATAAATTGGCTCTTTGCCTTGTTTGCTACAATTGTTGCTTCCTCTATCTTCTTACGAACAGAAATATCACGCGCGATTCCCAATAACCCAAAAGTTTTTCCATTTTGTATGAGTGGAGTTTTTATTGTTTCAAACGTGTACATGACACCATCTGAATCAGGTACTAATTCCTCAATGATTATAGTTTGTTGCTCGTTAATCACCTTGGTGTCGCAAGTCTTCCAGTCACGAAGTGTTTGCTCAGGAACCCCAAGGAATTCGGTATCTCTGCGCCCTAAAACATCTTCACGACGTAAATCAAATAAATCTGCATATCGTTGATTGACCCTAATATGGTTTAATTCTAAATCTTTGCAGAATAACACATCTGGTATAGCGTCAAAAACTGTATTTAGTAGGGTGCTTTCCATCTCTAATTCTCGTGTGCGTTCTGCAACCAATTCTGTAAGAATATGTTTTTCATAATATCCTTTTTTTGCTAGACGATATAATAGTATTGAAATGTACGCAAATAACAATGTAATTCCACACAACAATGCAATTATACCATAAATTAAATTTTGTGTTGCATCTCTTAATCGTGGACCATAATCAAATGTGCGACTCATCCATACATTAGCGATAGATTGAGTGTTAATTGTTAATAATGCCTTATTTATTATACTTTGTAGTTCCACGCAATCCGTGTTAAATGCAAAAACTATGTCATATCCTTCACCAAGTAATAAATTAGCTCTAAAACTTGTATATCCTAGATAATTTGTTAGATACAATAATGAGCTTTGCCCTGTGAATGCTAAATCTATTTCACCCCTAATTAAGGCTCTCAGCAAGAGTTCAGATGTAGTGAATCTTGTCATATTTGGATGGTTGGGAAACCATGAATTAAATTCTTGACAATATATTCCTCCGCCAACCAGCCCAACATGTTTATACAACACTTCATCTTGTGTAATACTTGGCATATCAAAATCAGACAAAAGAGCATAGTAGTCGTTGAAAATACCTATGGAATAATTGAATCGCCCTCTAATATCATCTGGACGAATTGCACCAAGGGCAATAGAAGCATAACCACTATCAATAAGTCTTAATAATGCTTCATTTAACAAAATAGGCTGATGAGGAAAGATTGGTTCAAATTGTAATCCTGTTACAGCAGTAATTTCTGATAATACATCAATAGCAATACCTTGATATTCATTTGATTCTGAATTATAGAAAACTATAGGATATCCCAGCGATTGGGCAACTATTCGCACAACAGTATTATTCTCAATATACATGCGCTCCTCTGGTGTAAGCGATATATTTAGTTGATGTTGTCTATAATCTTGCAACCCTAGCCGATAGAGTTCTCCAAGAATTCTCATGCCCCCATTGTCTAACGCCTTTTGAACCACAGTAACAATTGGGTTAAATACTTGTGTTTGTGTTGCAAATGCTACAGGGGTGTTATGTAATGAACGTTGTGCAATAGGCGAAGAAGTCGTAAAAGCAGTGTGATTTATGGGTAATTCGCCTGTAAATGCGATTGAGCCATTCTCCAACCCTTCCATCAAATCATCTTTCTCAAACACTCTAACAACAAAGGGGATATTAAAGATGCTAGAAAGCCACCCTGCCATATGGGCAGAAAATCCTGATATCTCACCTGTACCCGCAAAAAACGCTTCATTACTTGCTAACATCCCATACACGAGGTAGTTATGCTCTTGCCTTATTGAGGCAATTGAATCTATCTCGAATGAGGTTATTCCAGGAATATCTCTGTATGAATCAAAATGTACATTTTGTAAAGTCTGGTTACCAGTGCGCCCGCAAGCAACAAATATAAACAAAAGCACCAAAAATATAATGCATTTGCCCCTCAAAAAATCACCTCCACATACAATGAACATAGTACCATAATATAAATTCTCGTCAAGTATGATAAAATTTAAAGAAATGTCCTAGTAGAGTCTTTTGTGATATAATCAAGGCGAGAAAAAGAATATAAAAAATGGAAAATAGGGGGATTGGATTTTATGTTTCGTAATATAGGAAGGATTCTCAATTATTTAAAAAATGCACAGAGATTTAAAAAAACTACAATGATGTTAATGATTGGTTTTGCGCTTATTATAGCATCTATTCCTACTATGTTTTTTAGGAATCGAAATAAAAATCAAAATTATGCAATAACAATTATTGTGGATTTGCCTCCAGAAAATGAAAATGAAATTGAAATAGTAGATGACTTTTTTGACTTGCCTGTCCTTATCCCTATACATGAGGGGGTAGGAATTTTTTACAATGCAGAATCCAGCAAAATTATTTTGCCTACAGATATCAAGGTTATATCTCAAGAACGAAATCATTTGCATACACTCTATACAGTAACATTAGAAGGCGCGGAATTGCCTTGGAGCATTGTACATATGCTAGGCTACAGTCAACGGATAGGATTAATTTCGCATAAGGGTGATACATTGACCATCCGTGCTTTTCAAACATCATTATTGAAATACGGACAGACAACATATTATAATTATTTACAGATAATTGACCCACGAGAACACTATCACACAATTATCATTATAGACCCAGGGCATGGAGGACACGACCCTGGCGCACCCTCCGCTTTAGGAGACGAGTATCCAAATGAAGCAAGCATAAATTTGGCAATAGCATTAAAATTACTTGAACTATATGATACATCGGGGGTGCTACTGCTTCCCACGCGCACAACTGATACTTTTGTTCCCATTAGGTATAGGGATAGATTGGCAAACGCTGCAGGTGATTATTTTATATCAATACATGCTAATGGTGATACAAATAGGCTTTCTCAAGGAACATTAACACTTTATGGCAGTGCAGAGGGCAGTAGAGAACTGGCACAAGCCTTTCAAAGTGAGCTTGTTATTGCATTGGAAAGTCGTGACCGTGGAGTTCTTTACAGTCCTGGTCATAGAATATTACGCGAATCAAATATTCCAGTTGCCTTACTGGAGATATTATTTATGAGCAACCCTGACGAAGCAGCACGTCTTGCAAATCCTGAAACACAGATGTTAATAGCAAGAACTATAGCTTATGTAATTGACACATTACTTGTATAAATGTTACACTTTGATTACACTGTATCTCTTTTGTGGATCTATATTAGTATCTTACGCTTTCAAAGCACCAATGTCCCTGTTCAGTGTTGATATTCATGTTTAAATGAGATATAGTTATTCCCGTGTGAATGAGTGGGAGGTATTATTATAGAGGTGAGGGATGAGGAAATTAATAAATATATTTGCAATTTTTTCCTTATTGTTAATATTTGAAACAATGCCATTGTTGGCATTTACAGAAGATGATATGGTTGTTTCCACTTTTGCAGGAGAAGGGATAATATTCAATATGCCCTATTCTGTATTTAGTGGTAATGATGGAGAGTTATATGTGATTGACACATACAATCATGCTATTCGCCTACTGGATGATTCTGGGAGTATTCTGCAAACAATAGGTGGAGAATTGAGCGGACACCGCGACGGTGCATTTGAATATGCTTTATTTGACCGTCCAACAGATGGTGTGATGGACAGAGAAGGGCGTATTTTTGTTGTTGACAGTGGAAATCATGCAATCAGAATGTTATATGATGGGTATGTATACACCCTTGCTGGAGGAGAAGCAGGAGGGCGTAATGGTCATTTATCATATGCCAGATTCAACCGCCCCAGCGCCATTGCGATAGACGGAAATGGGAATCTATATGTTGTTGATACTTTAAACCATGCTATTAGATTTATTAATCTTACTACAGGAAATGTAAGTACCATTGCTGGAAGACTTGGGCAAGAGGGGTATAGAAATGGCATACGAGTACAGGCACTTTTCAGTAACCCAATGGGGATTACAATTTCCCCTAATGGGAGACGAATCTATATAGCGGACACAGGTAATCATATTGTAAGAGTACTTGACGGAATGCGTGTTGAAACAGTTGCTGAAGGATTTTTGTTGCCAACAGGTTTGAAATGGCATAATAATCTTTTAATGGTGGCAGATACAGGGAATCATCTTATATGTGCTATAAGCAGATATGGTGAGGTCATGATGATTGCGGGTACAGGATACCCAGGAACTGAAAACGGCATAGCATTAGAATCGGAATTTCACTTTCCAAGAGCAATTTATAATTGGAATGGGCGTTTATTGATAGTTGATTCAGGGAATAACATGATTAGGGTTTTAGACATTGATTTGGGGCATAGCCTCATTTGGGAATAGGAATGGGAGGGAACAAATGAAGCGACATGTAGCGGTATTAATGTCATTACTGTTGGCTGTAGGAACAATCATACCAGTGGTGGCAACTACTACTCCTATTATAATTGTTGATATTGACGGAAATTTTGTATTTACAAGTCAAGGAACTTTTTCAGAAACACCTGCATTATTGGGGCAATCTCTTAATGCAGGTAATATTGTTACAACAGGTGATAATTCTTCTGTACAATTGCGTCTGAATGATGATACTCTTGTAATCTTAGATGCAAATAGTCAAATTGCCGTAAGTAGCTCCAGAAGTGGTTTTTCGTCTATTACTGTGCAAAGAGGAAGTGTTTTTGTAAGTTCTTCTTCGCAGAATAGTGGACTAGAAATTAGAGCTACAAACAACGTTATTAACATAACTGGCTCTATGTATGTGGTAAGTTTAGAATATGATGCAACAGTTACAGTGGTTGCCTTGGACGGTCAAAGTAATGTTAATGGTGTTACTTTTCCACCAAAAACAATTGTTTCCATTGGGGATGATATTGTTTTACATGAATTCGCTTTGGAAGTTATGAATTTGTTTACTTTACAAGTAATTTGGAATTTTCAAGAACGTTTGCTGATAAGAGAATATGTTACATCAGAAATGGTGCGCTCTGTGCCTTCTTTTATTGACCAACGTTGGAGAGAATCAAGGGTGCGTAATAATGGTAGACTTAGGGGAAATCGTGTGTGTGCTTGGGAAGCGATTAATGCCCCTTCGCCAACACCAGAACCTCCGCCTCCATTATTACCATCACAGCCAGAAACCCCGCGTCCTCCATCAACTACACCTCCAGCACTTAGAGTGTGATGTGGGACGAAGACTTTGAGGTTTCACACCAAACCAAATTACGTTCCCAAAGGGGATGGATGTATAAAAAAGCGACTCTGTCGCTTTCCGAAGGAAACGAAAGCGCGATTCATTCGTGCTGTAGTGGCGGGGGCTTGGGGGCAGTGCCCCCATTGAGCGACGGAAATTGCGAGAGCAATTTCCTAGCAAATGATAAAAGCGGGTCGTAAATGACCCGCTTTTATAGTATGTATGGAGATTGATTATGAATTTATTAGAAGCAATAATTTTAGGAATAATACAAGGCATGTCAGAATTTTTGCCTGTATCCAGTTCTGGGCATTTGTTAGTGTTTCATCATATTCTTGGTATAGAAGCAGAAGATAACCTAACATTTATAATAGTGCTTAATATGGGAAGCCTGTTACCACTTTTATTCGTTTATCGCAAAGATATTTGGGAACTTATAAAAAAACCCTTTCAAAAGACTGTGGCACTACTGATAATTGCTACTGTGCCATTGATTATTATTACTTTGCTTTTTGAAGGGTTTATCGAATCTATGTTCTATATGGTATATATATTGCCTATCGGCTTTATTATCACGGGTGTAGTTTTGTTATTATCGGACAAGCTAATAAACAACACCAAAGATATGAACCGTATTAGTTATTTAGATGCTATTTTGATTGGTTGCGCCCAAGCCCTTGCTGTTTTCCCTGGAATATCACGCTCTGGCAGTACAATTACAGCAACAATGGCAAGAGGAGTAGATCGTGAGAATGCCGCAAAATTTTCATTCCTCATGTCTATTCCAACAGCATTTGGAGCAATGTTATTTAGGTTTACTCGCATTTTAGCAGACCCAGAACTTATTGAAGGATTAAACTTTATTAATTTGGGTGCTGGATTTATAACATCGGCAATAACTGGTTATTTGGCGATAAGTTTTATGTTATCTATCGTAAAAAAAGCTAAACTGAAATATTTTGCCCTTTATTACATTTTTGCACTTGCTGTATTAATATTTTTTATTTTCTATTGGTGAAAGTCTTCCAAGAGCGGCATAGTAATTTTTGAATTTATGATTTGCGACTTACTAACTGCTTGACGGGATATGATGGAATGCATATAATGCTACATGAAAGACTTAGAAAAGAAGACTTAGAAAATGTCTTGCTTGTTCCAAAGATTAGATTATATAAAGAGGTGACTTGAACATGAAACGTACCTACCAACCCAAGAAAAGACAGCGCAGCAAGGAGCATGGTTTTCGCAAGCGCATGAGTACTCGCAGTGGACGCAAAGTTTTACAGCGTCGTCGCTTAAAAGGCAGACGTGTCCTTTCTGCATAGCCCTATGGAATCTCTTAAATCTCAAAAGGATTTTAAAAGAGTATACAATCAGGGGAAATACGCGCATGATGCGTTGTTTGTGATGCATATTGTGTATAACAACTTGGGTAAAACGCGCCTTGGAATATCAGTTAGTAAAAAAATTGGATGTGCTGTAGTACGTAATCGTGTACGACGTTTGGTTAAAGAAAACTGTCGTCTTATGGGACAGGCTGTAATTAAATCAGGTTATGATATAATAATTGTTGCACGTGTTCCAGCAGGGCAGTTAAAAGATAATGCGTTTTCCCAAGTTAGCAATGCCCTTAACTGCTTGTTTGCTAAGTTATCGGTGAAGATATGAAACAGTTTATTTTGGTATCATTGAAATTTTACAAAAGAAGAATATCCCCTTTATTGGGGAACGTATGCCGATTTTATCCGTCTTGTTCAGAGTATATGTATACAGCAGTTGAACGTTATGGAGTAATGAAAGGCGTGTGGCTGGGTGTTAAGCGGCTTTTACGTTGCCAGCCATTTAATAGGGGGGGGTACGACCCTGTACCATAAGAGTCTGTTAAATAGGCTTTAGGAGGATTATTGGTTTGGATGTTTTTTTGCTTTTGCGAGCGGGAATGACAGGTAGTAACTATGTAGAACGCCCACCAGGGCGTATAGTTGGACCAATCGCACAGTTTTTCGGATTTATAATTAATATTTTATTTAACATCTTTTATTCCATAGGACCAGCCCATTCACTGGGTTTATCCATTGTTTTATTGACAATTATTTTCCGTTCGTTAATGTTGCCATTGACTTTAAAAAGCCAACGCTCCATGATGAACGCGCGTAAAATAAAACCCGAATTAGAGAAGATTCAAGAAAAATACGGCAAATCTAAAGACCCAGAAATTATGAAAAAAGCTAATGCAGAAAGAGCTGCATTAATGGCAAAACATAATGCAAATCCAGTTGCAGGATGTTTGCCTATGCTGATTCAAATGCCATTGTTTTTTGGGTTAAGTTTTATTGTGCGTCAATCATTTTTGTACATTGCTCATTTAAGAAATATATATTATGAATTGGCGGAGCTTCTAATCCGAATACCAGGGCTTGTGGGTGAACATGTGTTCCCATTTGAAAGCAATGGGATTGTTCGCCAATATGCAACAGGTCTTATTTCACAAAACATGTTGGCGAATGGTGTTGAGTTCCAAAGGCTTATTGATTTAGGGCATTCATATGAAAGTGCACGTTCCATAGCTGGTGATATGATTGATTTGCTTAATCCAGCGGATTTATCCCGTGCAATCAACCGCTTTACACCAGATATGTGGGAAAGCATTTATACACATGTACCTTCATCTTATTTACCCATGGTTGAAGGTTTGGTATCACGCTTGAGTGACATTGAAACATTTTTAATCTGGAATACAGGTGATGTTATTGGTTGGGGATTCCCTAATATTTTAATCACTATAGTTATTCTTGTAACCATGTTATTCCAAACATGGTTATCTCAGCAACGACAGTCTGACCCAAACTCTATGACAGATACTATGAGAACACAACAACGTATTATGTTCTTTGTAATGCCTATTATGATGGCTGTATTTACTGCCGCCTTCCCTGTAGGTGTAGGTATTTTCTGGATAACCTCGCAGATGTATGCCGTAATACAAGAACTTATATTAAATCGTAAAAATAAAATACCACTATTGCAAAAACCTTGGTAAAACTATGGCTTCGCCCACAGCGAAAAGAGGAAGAGTCCCATTGAACTCAAAAGGATTGTTAATCTATGGATAGTATTGAAAGAAAAGCACCAACCAAAGAGCAAGCCATTAAAGAAGCTCTTGAAGTAATGAATGCAACAGAATCAGAAGTTGATATTATTGTACTGGATGAAGGTTCTAAAGGATTGTTTTTGGGAATAGGTTCGCGTCCAGCAAGAATTAAGGTTATACGCAAGCCAGACCCTGTGCAACTTGTTAAAAATTTCTTGAGAGAAGTTACATTAGCTATGGGACTTAGTGTTCGTATAGAAACTAACCTGAAAGAACGCCACTTGTATGTCACTATGTATGGCGAAAATATGGGGATTTTAATTGGAAAACGTGGGCAAACTCTGGATGCTCTCCAGTATCTAACCCATCTTGCAATAAACAAGAATGGCTCAAAGTTGCTTAGTATTACTTTAGATACTGAAAACTATCGCAAACGCCGAAGAGAAACCTTGGAGGCTTTAGCTAAAAGCCTCGCTCGCAGGGTAAGAGATAAAAAACAACCCATTAAACTTGAACCAATGAGTAGCCCCGAACGCCGTGCAATACACGTCACTTTACAGTATGATAAATTTATAAACACTTACAGCGAAGGTGAAGAACCCTTCCGTAATGTAGTCATTGCACCAAAATGAAAATAAATAAAGAATTTGATACGATAGCCGCCATTGCCACACCCCTAGGTCAAGGGGCAATTGGCATTGTGCGGCTTTCTGGTGATAAGTCCCTGAATATACTTGGAAAAGTATTTAATGGGAATACTGTGACGGTATCACATTATATGTATTATGGGGAAATCCATAATAATGGGGAAATCATTGATGAAGTGATGGTTTGTGCAATGTTAAAACCACGCTCTTATACCAGAGAAGATACCGTAGAAATATATGCACATGGTGGAATGCTAGTTCTGCAAGGGATTTTAGAAGCACTTGTTAGTAATGGTGCAAGACTTGCAGAAGCAGGAGAATTCACAAAACGGGCATTTTTAAATGGGCGTTTAAATTTAACGCAAGCAGAAGCAGTAATGGATATTATTGGAGCGAGTAGCGAAACTGCAAGACGTGCAGGGCTTAGGCAACTTGGTGGTGGGCTTTCTCGACGACTTGAAAATGTCCGCGACAAAATTTTATCTTGGCTAGCGCATATTGAATTAAGTATTGATTACCCAGAACATGAAGAAGAAGCAAAAAATTCCTCAATCATACAAGAAGAAGCTATATCCATGCTTGGAGAATTAAAAGCACTCTTGAAAACTGCCGAAATTGGGCGTGTTCTTCGAGATGGCGTTAAAACGGCTATTGTTGGGCTTCCAAATGTAGGGAAGTCTACTTTGCTTAATGCAATTTTGTCTGAAGATAGGGCAATTGTAACTAAATATGCGGGAACAACTCGTGATGTGCTAACAGAGCGTGTAGTAGTTGGTGGTGTTCCTTTGATTTTGATGGATACTGCTGGCATTCGTGAAACCACTGATGAAATTGAGCAAATGGGAATCGAAAAATCTATTGAGGCTGCCAAAGAGGCAGATTTAATTTTATATGTTGTGGATGTTACAGAAGAATGCGAACATGAAAATACTGAACTTTTGAAAAGATTAGGGCTAAATAACACCCCTCCTGTAATATTTCTGCTTAACAAATTTGATGTATCTCCAGCATTTAGAAGTGACAATGCGATTCCGATTTTTGTGGAACTCTTTTCAGAAAGCGCATGGAACTTTGGATTTACGCCTACATGTAAAATTCCCATATCTGCACGCACAGGACAAGGATTGGATGAGATTTTTTCAAAAATAAAGGAATTGTTTTTTTACGGAAATCTAAAAAATACGGGAAATGAAGATATAATCACACGAGAACGACATAGATTTCTAATAGAAAAAACCATTGAGCATATGCAAACTGCTGTAAATGAATTGGAAATTGGAGTGCCAGAAGACTTAGTTTCAAATAGATTACGTTCTGCATATCTGGTACTTGGAGAGATTTTAGGTGTTGAAATTGATGATGATATTGCGGATAGAATTTTTGCGGAATTCTGTGTTGGAAAATGAATAAACACATTGTTGTGATTGGAGGTGGCCATGCAGGTTGCGAGGCCGCCCTAGCTGCCGCACGACGTGGGGAACGTGTTACCATGTTTGTCTTAAACATGGACAGTATCGCACTAATGCCTTGTAATCCCTGTATTGGTGGTAGTGCAAAAGGGCATCTTGTTCGAGAAATTGATGCTCTGGGTGGTCAAATGGGCAAGGCTATTGACAAGGTTTTTATACAAAGTCGAATGCTTAATGCAAGTAAAGGACCAGCCGTATATTCCCTTCGCGCACAAGCGGACAAAAAGCAATACATGTTATATATGAAACAAGTGCTTGAATCAGAGCCACTTATTTCATTGCGAGAAAGCGAAGTTGTAGAGATTCAAGTTGATGATAATAGCCGTATTTCGGCAGTAAAAACAGAATCGGGCATGATAGTTGACTGTGATGCTGTTATTGTTTGCACAGGCACTTACTTAAATGCCCGCTGTTTGTATGGGGAGAATGTGACTTACACAGGTCCTAGCGGATTACGCGCCTCAAAAGCATTAAGCGATAGCTTAAAAAGCCTTGGATTTACATTACAACGATTCAAAACAGGCACTCCTGCTAGAATTCACAAGCGTAGCATTGATTTTTCAAAAATGACTAAACAACCAGGAGATGAAAAACTTGTTCCTTTCTCTTTTGAAACAGACCATCATTCCATAAAACGGGAACAAGTGCCATGTTATTTGACTTACACAACACAAGATACCCATGAGTTAATCCGTGCGTCTATTCATCGTTCTGCTATGTACAGTGGGCTAATTCAAGCAACTGGTACTCGTTATTGCCCATCTATTGAAGATAAAATTGTGCGTTTTGCAGACAAAGAGCGACACCCTGTTTTTATTGAACCCGAAGGTTTAGATACTATGGAGATGTATGTGCAGGGCATGAGTTCTGCATTACCTGAAGATGTTCAAGTGCAGGTGTATCGTTCTGTGCCAGGATTGGAAAACTGTGAAATTATGCGTGTTGCATATGCGATTGAATACGATTGTATCGACACTACACAATTAACATTGGAGCTAGAAGCAAAACATATTAAAGGATTGTTTTTTGCAGGGCAAATTAATGGTAGTTCTGGATATGAAGAAGCTGCCGCCCAAGGCTTAATTGCGGGGCTTAATGCTGCTGGTGCTGCTCTTGTGTTAAATCGTGCAGAGGGTTATATAGGTGTCCTAATTGATGATTTGGTTACAAAGGGTACAAAAGAACCATATCGTATGATGACTTCACGTGCCGAATATCGTTTATTACTCCGCCAAGACAATGCCGATTTACGTCTAACAGAAATAGGTTATAACGTTGGTAGTATCCCAGAAGAAAGATTCCGCCTATACAAGCAAAAAGAGGAAGCTATATTATCTGAAATTTCCCGTTTAGGTAAAATTACATTAAGCCCCTCTGTGGTTAATGGATTGCTTGAAGAAAAAAATAGCACGCCCATAAAATCAGGCGCGAAGGTGACAGAACTGATTAAACGCCCTGAATTATCTTATGTTGATTTATCATCACTATTGGAAGAACCTCTACGCCCCAATATTCCCCCATATGTTTGGGACAATGTACTTGAACAAGTCAACATTCAAATTAAATATGAAGGTTATATTGCTTTGCAAATGGAGCAAGCAGTTAGTTTCCGTAAGATGGAAAATCGCCCACTTCCCCCAAACATTGATTACAATAATATAAAAGGATTAAGATTAGAAGCACAACAAAAGTTGAATGCGATTAGACCCGTCAACTTTGGTCAGGCTTCACGTATTACGGGAGTCTCCCCTGCGGATTTAAGTATTTTAATGATATATTTGAAACAACTTGAATAAGGATAGCTTTGATGATTCATTGACATTGAATTAATGTTTTAATGTCATGCAACTATAACATAAACAAGTAATATGGTAATATTATCTTTGCCTCCATTGTTTAATGATTCCATAAAGAGACTATTTGCTTTTTGTTCTAAAGATTCATCTGTCATTAGAATATGTTGTATTTCTTCATTGCTTAACATATCGGTTAAACCATCGCTACAAAGCAGAAATATATCATTTTGTTTCAGGTTAATTTGAGTACTGTATGGCTCAATTATCATTTCAGATGGAAAGATTCCCAAATGCTGTGTGAGTTTGTTACGGTCTGGATGGTTTCGTGCCACTTCCTCTGATATTATACCCATTTCAACCATCCTGCGGATTGCCGTATGATCTAAACTAACTTGAAGCAAATTAGTCTCCCGTAATAGATAGATTCTGCTATCACCTATATTTGTAATAGTAGCAATGTTCTTATCAATACAAAGCCCTGCAAAAGTAGAGCCAATATAACGACCTTGATTTTTTTTCATTAAATCACAAATCATTTCATTAGCATATAATACAAAGCGTTTCATACCATCATAATCTTGATAAAAATAAAATTCCTTCTCAGTTATCTCTTTCACAGTTAAAAAAGACGCTAAACCACCATGTGCCCCGCCCCCCATTCCATCAGCGACAGCATACAACCCACGATTTTCTGATATAATGGTGTGGCGGAATGTGGCTTTACTTCCTGCTGGAATACGTATAGTGCCATCAACATATAAATTATCCTGATTTTCTTCCCTTACATAACCAATATCACATATTGCACAACTTTTGAGCGTCAAAAAAATCATCCTTTACTTTATGGCTAGTCTTTAATTTATGTAAGATTATAGCATAATAAATGCTATAATCAATGATGTAGTCATTTTCAAATTCAATGACTATAAGAAACCACAGCAATGGCAATTGCAGTAGTTGTATTATGAGATATACTAATGTCAATACACAAGCGGTATCGCCGTCGTGGGTTTTTTGTCAAATTTTTTAACATCTTTTTTGCTATACTTTTAGCTTTACCATGTAAAATTACATATGGTTTTCCCATGCTTTCATGAGAAATCTCGATTTCAGAAGGCCAAAATCCCCTAAACCCCGTTCCTAAAGCCTTTACAACTGCCTCTTTTGCTGCAAAAAGACCAGCCATAGATTCAACATGTTTACCCTGTAGGTATTTTTGTTCATTTTGTGAGAAAATGCGCGCCGAAACAGTAACTGACCTAAAACGCTCAATTTCTTCAATATCAATGCCTGTACCTAGTATCATGGCTTTTTAATCAGTCCTAATTGCGTTTAAGGCACTTAATCTAGTGGCACGACGTGCGGGGAAATATCCTGAAACAAGCCCAATAACGCTTGCAAAAATCAAGGCTAATCCCATAAGCCAAGTAGTAATTAAAGATGTAACATCACCTTCTGGAGATGTACCCATGAAGCCCATATTTCTTAAAAATTCGGCATCCACTTCATTTAGAGCATACTGCCCTCCAAGGCTTAATAAGACACCAAAAACTCCACCAAGAAAACCAATCATTGCGGCCTCCAGCAAAAACATCTTGCGAATATCACTGACAGAGCCACCAATTACTTTCATTACGCCAATTTCGCGTGTACGCTCATAAACAGCCATAATCATAGTATTTGCAATGGAAATAGCCGCAACAAAAATACTAACAGCCGCAATGGCAATAAGCATATTTTGCATGGTTTGTTGTTGCTCTTGGTCACGGGCAATATGTGAACCTTGATACCATACACCAAAACCCATATCTCTTATTTCTGCTGCAACGCGTCCTGTATCCATTGGATCATGTACACGTACCCATGCTTGATCATAAGTTTCCCGCGGTTCTGGAATGAATCCCATAAAATGCCCATGTTCGCGCATATTTTCTACATTTGCACGCATTTGACGCATAGAAAGTGCTCGCATACTTGAAATATCCATGAAAATACCTGTGTCAAATCCCCACATGTCACCCGTAGGTTCAAGTACACCCACTACATTTAGCGGAAATGAGGAAACTGGGCGAAATCCTTCACCTATATCTTCCTGTTCACGCATACCACCTTGAACAAAACGACTGTCATATGAGTACATGATTGTATCATTAAATACATCAACAAATGTTTCAACCTCTTCACCCATAAATGCATCCCACATTCTGTCAACCCATCTGCCATCCATAGGTTGAAAGCTAAGTTCTGCCGAAGCTCCAAAAACAGCAGCATGTTCTTCACCAGGTTCAATTAATCTTCCATATGCTAAATCATGCCCCATTAAGGCTAAAGCCTCTGCATTAACTCCAACGATTCTACCCCATCGAATTGAGTAATTTCCGCTACGTATGAATAAATTCTGATGCGCCAGAGGAGTAGCAACCATTACACCAGGAATTGATTGGAATCTGTCAATCATGTCATCATCAATGTCTGGAATATGGTCAAGAGTAATCATATTCCCATCTGAATCCCAAATTACCCCACCTGATTGCCATATTTCAATAGAGGTTAAGTCACCCATAAATTCACTGCGAATACGCTCAAAACGTGCATCTGAGGCAAGCCCTAGTGATACAATCAGCACTAGGGCAGCCGTTCCTATTATTACACCCAACATTGTCAAAAATGTACGCAATTTTCTTTTTATCAAGTTACGTACACACATACCAAATATATCACCAAAGCCCATAAAGACCCCCTATTTAAAAATCGTCATCAAAACTGCCTGATTTGCGTTTCTTAGCTACAACAATACCACCAATTACTGCTACGCAAAGCACAGCAACAATAGGACTCCAAACTACGGGACGACGTAAAATATTGAGTATTCCACCTTCTCCACTATCGCCCTCATCAGAGCCATCCCATGCCCAATCGTCACCCCAAATCATAGAGTCACGACCATCATCCATGCCGCCGCCCCAATCATCCATGCCCCAGCCTCCACCTTCGCCAAAGTAGTCGCCTCTTCCGCCACCACCGCCAAAGGGATCATTTACAAACATGGTGAATTCATGTGCATGTTCAACGATTGCACCTGTAGCATCTTCGCCATAAATCACTAAACGCCCTGTGTGTTCGCCAGGTTCTGTTGGTGTAAAACGTCCTTCAAAACCTACCATACGCTGTGCATCCACGTTGCCTATCCAGTTATTTGAACCTGTGTCATCAAATGGACCTTCTACACGTATGCGCACGCTACTGAGGTTTACACGCCCAGAATTAATTACCCAGAATTCAAACGGAACCATACCACCAACATCCCCCATAGGTGGAAGAGTTATATGAGTAGTTTCTAAGCTAGTCACTTGGGCAACGGAAATACTTAATTGCTCCGTAAGGTCATGAGTGTGAAAATCTTCGTCTTGATAGCTAAAATTTACACGCATTGTATAAGAGCGTGGAGCAGCATCCATAACAGTAAAAAATCTTAATGTTTTTGTAACTTCGCCACGTGGCGGAAGGTAGTCAACAAATAAAGTGTTACTTCCTCCAACAGGAACAAATACTGTGCCTTGTCCCTCTACTGCTTCGATTGCTTCTAAGATAATACGAATATTGTTAATTGAACGGGTTGAATTTGTATTTAAGAAAGTAATATCCATTTCAAATTCTTGTCCCGCCCGTGGAATTAACGGAGTGGTGACATACTGGCTAACAATAACCAATGGAATTTGAAAACGTCCATGGTCTTCGGTAGTATCATCCTCACGAGTTGGATTATTTACATTAATTGCCGAAAACTGCTCAAACTCCATTGTTTCGCCCGCACTTTGGGAAGTTACAGTAAATTGTATTGAATAACTTCTGGTTTCCGAAGCATTAGTTGGCGAAAAACTAAAAGTAAGCCTATGGCTTTCACCAGCCCCCAAAGAAGGTATAGTTTGAGTACCTGCTGTTGTAGGCACAACACCACTTTCAGGAGAAGCAGAAATACGAATATTACGCGCTTCTGTTGTGCCAGTGTTATATACATAAAATGATATTGTAGCCGTTTGCCCTACTCCAATTTGCCCAGTTGGGGCAGTTAGCCCTCTAATTTCTAAATTGGCAAGTGAAGTATCTTCCGGTGCGTAAACATTCACAAAAAACTCAAATGAACGGGTTGTTGATTCCCCATTAGAATCTCTAAATGTGATTTGAAATTCTATAGGGTAAGTTCCTGTTGAAATATTGTTGGATACTTGAAAGTTAAAGTTTACCGTAGAACTATGCCCTGCACTCATGTTTGCAAAAAATGCTTGATTTAAGTTACCTGTAAAGAAAATTGTATCAGCAGACATGTTTTGCAAACTAACCTGTACATCCTGTGCGGCAGTTAATCCAATATTTTCAATATTCGCACTAACAGTAAAATTTTCGCCAGGGCTTAATGGTTGTGTTGTTTCACCCAACCCACCAAAACGGAAATTTCCTAAACGGACATTAGGCACTCCAGCAGCACCAGCACCTTCAACACGCACTATAAAGCTACTGGCAGAGTATGAGTTTTGTCGTGCTGGATTGCGAAAAGAATGATTTAATGTTACCACATGTGTCCCTGATTCCGCGTCTTCAAAGGCTGTAATACGTAATGTCATTCTACGCTCTTGATTTTGTGGAAGACTTGGGATTCTGTTTGTGCCTTCTATGAATTCTACAATAAAAGGGCTACCGCTTGCGGGACTTGCCTGTGTCAGTATTTCAGAGGCGGTTTGCATACCTATATTGCGTAGTATCAATTCAACCTCTAAAGTTTCGCCCGCTTGGATTGTCACAACTTGTGGGCTAATCAAAGTGGGGTTTGGACTGCCTGGGGAGGGTGTTGGTGCTGGCGTTTGGTTTGGTTGCCCTGCCTCATTTTGTAGCCTTTCAAGTTCCCTAAGCAAATCTGCAAAATCACTCTCAGGGATTGTTATCGTCCCAGCTCTTTCATTTGCTACTGCTGTCACTGGTGCTATCGTAAGCGTTATAAGTATCGAAATTATAAACCAAATTATCGTCCTCTTTATTCTCGTCTTTCCCTGTTTCCTCTGTTTGTTTAATATCCTCATGCTTGCTATCCTCTTCCTTCTTCTCTATTTTGTTTTTTTCTGTACTCTCACTCTCAATTTTTTCTAAATCTTCACCTACACTCTCAATCTTTTTTGAATTATTTTTGATGCTCTCAATATTGCCATCTCTAATACTTATTATTTGGTCGGCATATACAGAGATTTCTGTGTCGTGTGTAACTATTATTAGTGTTTGATTTTGCTCGCGGGCTACACTTGTGATTAAATCCATCATTTCATATGTGGTTTTTGTATCCAAATTGCCCGTTGGTTCATCTGCAAAAATTACTTTTGGGTTGTTCACAAATGCACGTGCTATACTTACGCGTTGTTGTTGCCCTCCTGATAATTCATTTGGCTTATGCTTCCAACGATGGTTTAGCCCCACCAGTTTTAGCATTTTCTTTGCCATTGCCACACGCTTCCGTCGTGGGACTCTGCGAAATATCAATGGAAGAGTAACATTTTCCAATGCTGTTAGTGTTGACAATAAATTGTAGGACTGAAATACAAATCCTACATATTTTTGACGATATAGGGCAAGATTTGCTTCATTCATATTTTCTAAATGATGCCCCATAAACACAATGCTGCCTTTGCTGGGTTTTTCTAAACCTGCCAACATATTAAGTAACGTCGATTTACCAGAGCCAGATGTACCCAAAAGACAATAAACCTTGCCCTTCTCAAATGTAAGGCTAATATCATCCAATGCCTTTATGCGTTCTCCACCTACGCGATATGTTTTGCCCACATTTTTCAACTCAAATAATACTTGTTCAGCAGTGATGATGCCTTGCTTACTTTCCAGTTAAATCACCCCTTGTTTTATTTAAATGAGGTTCTATCCCTCTCTCACACCGTTTATATGGCGCGTTCGCATAATACCCACTACACATCCTTCAAAAAGTGAGTGTAGCTACTTTATTAAGAAGTTTTCTTATTTCCCATAAAGATACCCCATAATATAAACGTATTTTAACGTGATTTGTTCCACATGTAAATAAAATTTCAATCACTTATAGTAATAGCAAGATTACTATTGAATATACAAAAAGAAGCCCTGTGACTTTATGCCAGTGGCAGACAACCCCAAAGCTCGCCACTTTTTTGAAACATTAGATTATATCATTGCATTTTGCCCCTTGGTTGATTATACTTTACTAGGCAAGAACTATCAAAATATAATTATAGTCATTTTCAAGTGCAACGACTATAGAACCGAAAGGCTGAATTTAATTATGATAACTGTTGGAATTGACATTGGAACATCTGCGGTAAAGCTATTAGCTATGGATGAGGCTGGGAAAGTCTTGCGTACTGTATCTCGGGAATATCCGTTGTATATGTATGATGATGGACGAAGTGAACAAGACCCTGCCGACTGGTGGAATCAGACTGCTGATGGGCTTAAAGAATTGTGTGCGGGATTGGGCAAGATTGAGGCTGTAAGTTTTAGTGGTCAAATGCATGGTCTTGTAGCATTGGACGAGAATGATAATGTACTACGTAGGGCAATACTTTGGAATGACCAACGTACACAATCCCAATGCGATTACCTGAATAGTACAATTGGCAAAGAAATTTTGCTTGATAATGTGGCAAATGTGGCTTTAACAGGTTTTACTGCACCCAAAATTTTATGGGTTAAAGAACATGAACCTGAAATTTTCGCAAAAATCAAAAAAATTATGCTTCCAAAAGATTATATTGCATATAAATTATCTGGTGTTTTTGCAACAGACTACTCTGATGCCTCAGGTATGTTACTTTTGGACGTTAAAAACCAAGATTGGTCAGATAGATTACTTGAAATAGTGGGTGTTACTCGTGAACAACTTCCAAAACTATTCTATTCCTATGAATCAATCGGAACTATAACAGAAGAAGCCTCAAAAGAAACTGGCTTGCCCACCTCTGCAAAAGTTGTAATTGGTGGCGGTGACCAAGCTGTAGGCGCAATCGGCTCTGGGATTGTTTCAGGTGGTATGTGTTCTGTTTCTTTGGGGACTTCTGGCGTGCTATTTGTTGCCGCCGATAATTTTGCGGTAGACAAAAGCCCTGCGGCTATTCATGCTTTCTGCCACTCAACAGGACGCTATCACTTTATGGGTGTGACTTTGGCTGCGGCTGGCTCTAACAAATGGTGGGTTGAGGAAATTCTAAATACATCAGACTACGCTGAGGAGCAAAAAGATATTAATAAAGTCGGCACAAATCCTGTATTTTTCCTACCTTACCTATCTGGCGAACGTACCCCACATAATGACCCTTCGGCACGAGGTGCATTTGTGGGCATGAGTATGACCACCACTCGTGCCGATATGACTTTGGCTGTATTGGAAGGCGTAACTTTCAGTTTGCGTGATATACTTGTGCGTATTCGCGAGTTGGGTGCAACTGTTGACACTGCACGTATCATTGGAGGTGGTGCGAAAAGCCCACTATGGTGCCAACTTGTAGCAGATATTTTACAACTCAAAGTAGAGAAAATCCAAAGTAGTGAAGGTCCTGCCTTTGGAGCGGCCATACTTGCTATGGTTGGTGCAGGGGCATTCAAAAATGTTGAAGAGGCTTGCTCTAAACTGATTGCTATAACAGAAACATTCACCCCTTGTGAAGATACTGCAAAGGCATATGATTCCCGTTACCCCATATATGCGGGCTTGTATTCCGCACTTAAAGATACGTTTAAAGTTATATAAACCCTGGGGTTTCACCCCACCCCCCTACTTTACTTGAAAAACCGCAAAGCGGTTTTTCCTAGAGGCTGTTTAATATCTTATACCATGCGAAAGCATGGCACGGCGACGTAGTCGTCGGAACAGAAGCGGGCTTTGCCTGCTGTAATGAAGGGGCTTGGGGGCATAGCCCCCATTGAAAAATAGAGGTGATATTTTGAGCGACAACAAAAACAGAAGAGACCCTAAAAACCCTCCTCCTACCCCTCCATCAGGGGGTAGGTTGCCTGGGGGTGGATTCATGTTAATCATAATAGCAATTACAGGGGTAATTCTTGTAAATATGTTGGTTGGCGCAATAATAGGCAACAACATGAGAAGAATTTTGTACAGCGATTTTATAGAATATCTGGAAGCAGGGCGCGTTGTGAGTGTAGAAGTCCAGCCTGATCGCTTGATGATAACCCTGTTACCAGAATTCTCGGAAGAAGAGGATGGTGTACACGCCTCAGAAGATGCATACACTCCTGAACCAGAAGCGACACAGCCAACTGGTTTTCTTGATGGAATGATGCATAATTTAGAATCTGCGGCAGTTCGTAGACAAGATGCTGTTGCTGCTTCAACCATAGTGTATACAGGGCGTATGCCTGACCCAGAACTTCGCGCAATGCTGGATTATCACGGTGTACAATACTCTGCCGCAATTATAACAACAAACTGGTTGCAAGTAATTTTCTTGCAACTTGTGTTGCCAATTTTGTTTATATATATCTTATTTATGCTACTCCGACGCACAATGAGTGGGATGCTAGGCGGTAAAGGCGGCTTTATGTCTGTTGGGCAAAGTAATGCAAAAGTCTATATGGAAAAGAAAACTGGTGTTACATTTGAAGATGTTGCAGGTCAAGATGAAGCTAAAGAATCTTTGATGGAAATAGTGGATTTTCTGCATAACCCCACAAAATACACAGAAATAGGCGCAATACAACCAAAAGGCGCATTACTCGTTGGTCCTCCTGGAACAGGTAAAACGTTATTAGCAAAAGCAGTGGCTGGTGAAGCAGGAGTAGTATTTTTCTCACTTTCTGGCTCTGATTTTGTCGAAATGTTTGTAGGTGTTGGTGCTTCTCGTGTACGTGATTTGTTTAAACAAGCAAGCGCACAATCCCCATGTATTATTTTTATTGATGAAATTGATGCGATTGGTAAAAGTCGTGACAATCAGATGAATTCCAATGATGAAAGAGAACAAACTTTAAATCAGTTGCTTGCAGAAATGGATGGTTTTGATTCATCAAAAGGTGTTGTTATCCTTGGTGCAACAAATCGCCCTGAAATTTTGGATAAGGCATTGTTACGCCCAGGGCGTTTTGACCGTCGTGTAAATGTAGAACTTCCAGACCTTAAAGGACGGGAAGATATTTTAAAAGTCCATGCTAAAAAAGTGAAAATGTGTGAGTCTGTAGATTTAAGAAAAACTGCTTTAATCACCCCTGGTAGTGCTGGTGCAGACCTTGCCAACATGGTAAATGAAGCGGCACTTAATGCAGTACGCAACGGGCGTAAAGAAGTTATACAAGAAGACTTGTCTGAAGCAGTTGAAGTTGTTTTAATGGGTAGAGAAAAGAAAAACAAAATCATGACAGAAGAAGTTAAACGCATAGTTGCATACCATGAAGTTGGTCATGCCCTAGCAAGTGCAGTACAAAAAGATGCAAAACCCGTAGAAAAAATAACAATTATTCCACGCACAAAAGGCGCGTTGGGATATGTACTATTAACGGAGGAAGAAGAACGCACAATAACCAGCAAAAAAGAAATGTTGGCAGATATAGTTGGGGCTTTGGCTGGGCGTGCCGCCGAAGAACTTAAATGTGATACTCAAACAAACGGTGCTGGTAATGATATCCAACATGCCACGCGCATAGCTCGTGCAATGGTAGGTATGTATGGCATGAATGACAAATTTGGAATGATGGCGTTAGAGAGTATACAAAATCGCTATCTTGATGGACGTGCTGTATCTAATATTTCTGACCGCACGGGAGCAGAACTTGACGAAGAAGTACGCAAAATTCTTCATGAATGTTATCAGAAAGCTATTACAATTTTGCAAGAAAATACAGACAAACTTGATGAAATCGCAGAAGTATTATTCCAAAAGGAAACAATTACAGGCGATGAATTTATGGAACTGTATAAAGGCAAAAAACCAGAAGATAAAAAACAGGAAGAACCAACATCGTTATGGGACACAAAAATTTAAGACAAAAGAATATCTCTTTAGGAAATGTGCGAATGCACATTTCCTGTAAAAGTTTCTCAAGGGTTTGGGGTGAAAACCCCAAGATCTTAATTAATAACGATATTGGTTAAGAGAGGATAAGTAACCATGGGTGATATTATAAATGGTAAAGCACATGCGACAAATATACATGAGGAAGTAAAAACGCGATTGGCAAGAATAGAAGGTAAACCACATCTAGCGGTAGTGTTGGTGGGTGAAAACCCCGCTTCAAAAGTTTATGTAGGAATGAAACAAAAAGCATGTGAAGAAGTGGGCATAGATTTTTCTCTGCATAGTTTACCTGAAGGAGCAACACAACGAGAAGTTTTAACAACAATAGATAGGTTAAATATATCATCACAAGTTACAGGCATTTTAGTACAACAACCTCTTCCCCCACATATAGATAAACACAGCTGTGTGTCCAAAATAAACCCCAACAAAGATGTGGATTGTTTGCATCCATACAACGTAGGGCTTTTAATGGCAGGTAAAGGAAATGTATCACCAGCAACTCCAACGGGAATTATAACCCTGCTAGACCGCGAAGGGATATCACTTGAGGGAAAACATGTCGTAATCGTTGGGCGTAGTGAGATTGTTGGTAAGCCACTAGCATTTATGATGCTTGAACGAAATGCAACTGTTACCATATGTCATAGCCATACACAGAATTTAGCGGAAATCTGCCGCACTGCCGATGTTCTTATAGTAGCAATAGGAAAAGCTGGTTTTATTACACCAGAACATGTCAAAGATGGTGCAATTGTAATTGACGTGGGTGTAAATCGTCTTGAGTCTGGAAAAGTTGTAGGCGATGTGGATTTTGAAGCCGTTTTGGACAAAGTATCTTATATAACTCCTGTACCTAAGGGCGTGGGACCTATGACAGTTGCGACTTTATTAGAAAACTGTTTAAAAGCGTGGGAATTATGTTATGAATAAAGTGTATGTAATTTCATTGGGATGTGATAAAAACCGTGTTGATGGTGAAGTAATGATAGGTAGCTTGCGCTATACAGGTTATAGTGTTATTAATGAGCCATCACAAGCCCAAGCGATTATTGTTAATACATGTGGCTTTATTAGTGAAGCCGTACAAGAAAGCATAGACATTATATTAGAGCTTGCAGACCATAAAACAAATGGCTCTTGCAAAGCTCTTATTGTCGTAGGTTGTATGGCAGCACGATACAAAAATGAGATCGCTACAGCAATTCCAGAGGCAGATGAAATAATAGGTGTAGGCGAATATGAAAATATTTCTGCCCTTGTGAAAAAATATCTCCCACCTCTTGAATTGGGACAAAATCTTCTTCAAGAAGTGGTTACACCACGTCCCGAAGGAAATGTAGCTGGGGTTTCCTCAGTGGAATGGCAGGGTTTGGGGCAGAGTCCCATTAAAGAAGACTCGTATCTTTTACGTATATATGCCCGCGAAGATGATATTACTCCTCATATTGCTTATATAAAAATATCAGAAGGTTGCGATAATCATTGCACGTATTGTACAATTCCTTTGATACGTGGGGGATACAAAAGTCGCCCTATGGAAAATATTCTTGTTGAGTGTGAACAACTCTTTAATCTTGGTGCGAAAGAATTTGTATTAGTAGCCCAAGATACGGCATTGTATGGTTTAGATATTTATGGGCGTAAAGTTTTACCAGAGCTTATCACCAAAATAGCGGAAATAAACAAAAACTTATGGATTCGCCTAATGTATGTATATCCAGAACACATCACTCCTGAACTAATAAAAGTAATGCAACTCCCCCAAATTTGCAAATATATTGATATGCCAATACAACATAGCGAAACAAGTGTACTTGCACGAATGGGGCGAAAGGAAAGCCGTGAAGAATTACTAAAACTCATTCACACCTTACGTAATCAGATTTCAGATATAACAATCCGCACTACTTTAATGGTTGGTTTTCCAGGCGAAACAGGTTCCGATTTTGAAAACATGTTAGAATTTGTTAAAGAGATTAAATTTGACAGATTGGGTGCATTCCCATATTCTCAAGAGGAAGGCACACCAGCGGCGACATTTTTACAACAAGTTGATGAAGATATCAAGAGCGACAGACTTCATGAAATAATGGAGTTACAACAAAAAATTCATTTTCAAAATCAAGAATCTAAAATTGGAAAAACAGAACGAGTGATTATTGATTCTGATATTTTTTCTGATTTGCATAAAACAAGTTACATTGGGCGTACACAGTATGACACCTATGATGTGGATACTGTTGTGTATATTCACGCTAAAACACCGTTAGTGGTTGGGCAATTTTATAATGTTTGTATTACTGGTATTGACCAGTATGATTTGATTGGAGAAGTATTAGAAAATGAACCTTCCTAACAAAGTCACCTTAGTGAGAATATTTCTGATTCCTGCATTCGTATTTGTATATATAATGCAACCTTTTTCTAGAGAATCCGCTAATATATGGTTAAGTTTGATTTTATTTTCTTTTGCCGCAATCACAGATGCCATTGATGGCTATTTAGCGCGCAAAATGGGCTTAGTAACCAATTTTGGCAAGTTAATGGACCCGTTAGCCGATAAATTATTAGTATCTTCGGCTTTGATTCTTTTTACGGCGGCGGGTATTCTCCCTGCCTGGGCGGTTCTTTTGCTTATCAGTCGAGAATTCTATATTTCTGGATTACGTCAGTTGGCTGTAGAGCAGGGATTGGTTTTAGCTGCCTCTTCTGGAGGCAAGCTAAAAACTATTTTCCAGATGACTTTGATTATATATATATTGCTTCCGTTTCCACTTAATGTGCTTGTTTTTGATATAGTTATTTGGATTTTGCTTATTATTACATTGGTAGTTAGCGTGCTTTCTGCAATTGATTATACTAGAAAAAATATTGCTATTTTTAAGTAGACAATTTAATAAATAAATCTTCACAACTATCTGGAAAATCTCTTGGTTCACGAGTATAATATATTGGATGCAGTTGAAAATGAGTGTGTTATAATTGTAATAAACGCCCCAAACCACCTGAAGCATAACTAAGGGAGGTTGGGTATAGTGAATAGGGGCATAACAATGGGCATTGGAGTGCGACTTATAATGGCAACAACACAACCTGATTTAATTAGGGCTGTGAAGATAAGCATAGAACGTAAACCCTATATTGAATCTATTATCACTGTTACGCGTCCAACAGATGCCGAAAATAAACTAGTGCGTGGGGGGGTTAACGTATTAGTTTGGGATATGGATAGCCAACGCCCTGATGTTAGATGGGCAGCGTTACTGCAAAAACGTTTCACTCTGCATGTAGTGTATACATCGTATAGTAGTTCTCAATCTGTAACAGTTCTAAAAAGTGGGCAAGATGAATTTTTGCAAAAACCGACTATGTTTACAGTGGCTACTATTCCACGATATGCTGTTTCATTTGAACGAATCGTCAGCAAAATTGCAAAACAACAACGACCGCCTACAATGAGGGATTTGGTGAAAATGGTTGGTGTAAACAACAAACAGAAAATAGTGGTTATTGCTTCCTCTACAGGAGGCACAAACGCCTTAGAAGATATAATTAAACAATTACCGTTAGAAATTCCGCCTATTTTGATTGTTCAACATATGCCAAGCGGGTTCACCAAGCTGTTTGCGGAACGTCTTGATGCGATTTATGGGCATGATATAAAGGAAGCGCAATCAGGAGATTTTTTAATGCAAGGGAAAATCCTTCTTGCCCCTGCTGATAGACATATGCGGCTTGTGCGAAAACAAGATAAATTAGCTGTCGAATGTTTTGTAGGTGATAGAATTCATGGGGTTATGCCTGCGGCAGATGTGTTGTTTGAGTCTGTGGCAGAGGTTGTAAAGAGTCAAGCCATTGGGGTTATTCTCACAGGCATGGGAAGCGATGGCGCAAGAGGTTTATTGCAAATGCGTAATGCTGGATGTAAAAATATAGGGCAAAACGAGGCTAGTTGTGTTGTATATGGAATGCCCAAAGCGGCTTATGACATTGGTGCAATTGACTATGTATTACCACTTAAACAAATTGCGGATGGTATTATGCGCCTTTCCACAGGAATGGGTCTATTAAACAGTGAGAGTCATGAACAAGCGGATATTATATAGTATGATTAGCTTTATGCGTGAACAAGAACATATTGCTTATACTACCGAATTTGGTGTGGCGATTAAAAGCCCTCAATTGCCATTGTGGATATTGTTGCACGAAAAAAAAAACACTGAACAGCAGAACTTAAAGCAAAAGCAGAGTGAAAATATACAACTTTTTTTTAATACCTTTTTGCAAAAATATCCACAGTGTCTTATTGGGTTGGTTGCAGAGGAAAAAACTGCTTTAATTTGTGCAAAACTCTATAATAAGCCATTTAATAAACGGGACATGGCGGCATATTATCTCAAAGAGAAAATAGCAAGTTACACAATGAAAGAAATGGGCGATAAAAATATTCACCCACTAACCCAAACTCAAGATATAAAACTCGTTCAAAAATGGATTCATAATTTCTATATTGAAACTTTGAATGTTGCACCCCCTTCATTTCAAAAACAACAACAAGAATCAAAAAAAAAAGACAAGCCCAAAAACTTGCCAAACACACAAATTTATTTGTTAAAAGATGAAAAAAAGAATGAAACTGTAGCAATGGGTATGCTTTCAGATGTTGTTGATAATATTTGTCGTATTAATTTGATTTATACACCTCCACATTTACGTGGTAGAGGATATGGAAAACAAATGGTGTGTGGGCTTGTTTCTATCGCGCAAAATAAAGGGATTTATCCAATGCTGTACACAACATTGGATAATGCAATCGCGAATAAATTATATCAATCGTTGGGTTTCATTAAAGCGGGACAACTTACAGAAATTTTATTTTCCACCCATCATCCATAACGAGGAAAGATAATTTCTATTTCATGTAAGTTGGGGTTTGTTTGAAGCAAAAAGAGCAGGTCTTTTTCATATCCTGCTCTTTTTGTGTTGTTATGGTTTTGGATTGATTACCTTACATCATGGATAAGCATTAAATATCCAAGTTACCCCCGTCGTATTTCCATTTGGCATTATATGATATACTCTAAAACTATGACTCACAAAAGCATTTACTGTCCCGTTGTTAAAATAAGCGCGTCCCCAGACACTAATAGAGCTTACTAGTCTTGGGTCTATTATAGTGCCCCACCCTGTAAAAAAGCGATCTCCTTCTCGTATAAATATCGCATTATCAATCCTTCGAAACCACAAAAAATGTGAAGTTAAAGTGGCTGAATGTGCTCCGTTCCACGAGTCATAAAGATTCATACTTCTAATAGCTATATTGTCATAAGGACTAGCAAATGGTTCGATAACGTAATTTTGCGTTAAAAATGCTTCTAGGTTAGGAATATACAAATTATATCCAGTGGTTACAGCGATAAAATCGCCTTTGGTTTCTATTGAGATAATGAAAGAACAAATAAGTTCATGCTCAACATCTATGCGGACTTCATTTAGTGTAATGTTAGATCTAGCGTTTGGTCCTGATAAAGCCATAAAGCCCTGTACAATTTCATCTATCACATCATAAACAGGGGCAAGAAATACGTCTATGATTTCATGCATTGTGCGCATACAATCTAAAACATCCTGCAAATTAATTTCCATCCTCATTTCACGAGGTGGTACAATACCATTAAACGCTTCTTGTATCATGTCGATATGATGCTGGTCTAAAGTAACATGTTCAGTCGCTTCTTCTGCAAACGCTTGTACTGGATTAGCGAATATAAAAACCGTTCCAAGCACAAATGTTGCCAGAATAGTTAATGAAAATTTGCACACACGTGGCAATATTGATTTTTTCATTTTAAAAATCCTTCCCTCAATTATATTAGTGGGATATTACTTCATGTTCCAGTGGGACGGGCATTAACGAACCAAGTTCCTCCAGTTGTCCCCCCAGCTGGTCTTACATGATATATTCTAAAACTTTGAGATACTGAAGGACGTGCTGTTCCATTGCTATTATAACCACGCCCCCAGATATCAATAGAACTTATCATTCTTGGGTCTATTATCGTAAACCATCCCGCAATTTCAGGAGCATCACCTTCTCGTATAAATGCTACACCATCATCACGCCAAAAATACGCAATACTTGTATTTATAGTGGCTGCATGAGCACCAGACCACGCATCATTAATACGCGCTGTCCCAGTATTGAATCGGTTAAATTGGCTACTAAATGGTTCAATAACGTAATTTTGTGTTAAAAATGCTTCGAAGTTGGCTTTATAGAAACCATATGAAATATTAGTAACAATGAAGTCTCCAGTAGCGTTTATTGAAATCTTGATAGAACAAGCGAGTTCATGGTCAACATCTATGGTGATTTCGTGCAGTGTAATGTTAGACCTAGTGTTTGGTCCTGATAACGCAATAAAATCCTGTATAATTTCATCTATCACGTCATAAACAGGGGCAAGTAATACTTCCATAATTTCTCCCACCATGCGCCCATTATCCCAAATGTTTTGCAAATCAATTTCCATCCTCATTTCACGAGGTGGTACAATATCATTAAATGCTTCTTGTATCATATCAATATGATGCTGGTTTAAAGTAAAATATTCAGTCGCTTCTTCTGCAAATGCTTGTACTTGATTAGCGAATATAAAAACAGTTCCAAGCACAAATGTTGCCAGAATAGTTAATGAAAATTTGCACACGCGTGGCAATATTGATTTTTTCATTTTAAAAATCCTTCCCTCATTGTAATAGTTAAGTTAAAATTCATCATAAAAATTTCCCCCAAGCAACTTTATTTGTTAGCAGATATGCACAAAATTCATACATATCTGCTAAAATTCAATCCAAATCATGAAATCATCCCCTTGAGTATTTGTAATATTCAAATAATTTCCTAGCATAGAGACAGTATACTTGCTTTATTTTTTCATTGTCAATAGTTTTATTATTACAATTGTATTACATTTATTTCTTAACATAAAAAATAGAGCTAGTCCCATTCTTCATAGGTGCTAACTCTACTTTTTCTACTGTTGCAAACCCTTTTAAGCCTTTTCAAAATTTATTGAATCAATATTCACACTTTCAACATTTTTCCCCACCAGCGAAAGACTCATTTGGTCTAGCTTAAAAATTTTATCACAAACATCATAAATTGAATCTAGTGTTACAGCATCAATTTTTTTAATAATATCATCTGTGGTTAATGATATACCTAATGCAACTTGTGTTCGTGCAATACTGCTCATTCGATGTCCCGAGCTTTCAAGGCTTAGTATAAAGTTGCTTTTAATCTGCTCTTTGGTTTTGGCTAGTTGTTCGCTAGTAATTTTATTAGTGAACAGCCCCTTAATTTCACGTGAAATAAGGTCTAATACCTCTGGAACATGTGAAGGGCTAAGACCTGCATAAATCGTAAATACCCCTGTATCAGTATAATTTGCGTGATAAGAATATACCGTATAAACTAATCCGCGCTCTTCTCGAATCTTTTGGAAAAGGCGCGAACTCATACCCCCGCCAAAAATCGTGTTCATCACCGCAATGGAATGAGATTCATCAAGGCTTATTGGCAATCCAGGTAATCCTATACATAAATGAACCTGTTCAATATCTTTCTCTTTTACGCCAAATCCAGGGGTATAAACAGCCTTAGGCATCTCTTTACCAGATGTTTTACTTTTCCAGTTGCCATATAAAGCCGTAAGTTTGTCTAGAATATCTTTTTCATTAAAATTTCCTGCAATAGCTATAATTGTATTTTCAGGGCTGTATAATTCATCTAAGAAAGTCTTAAAATCTTTTTGTTCAAATGAACTAACTGTATCAGGAAGACCCAAAATATTCATACCCAAAGGATTTTGCGGAAATACCTTAGCATTTAACAGCTCCATGCATACGTCTTCAGGCGTATCTTCATACATAGATATTTCTTCAAGAATGACATTACGCTCTTTTACAATATCCGCGGGGTCAAACTTTGAATTAAAAAACATATCTGTAAGCACGTCAAGGGCTGTATCAAAGTGCGTGTCCAATGTGCGAACATGGTAACAAGTGCAATCTTTCGTGGTAAAGGCATTAATTTGCCCACCTACAGCATCCATTGTTTCTGCAATGCAAAGTGCAGAACGTTTTTCCGTGCCTTTAAAAAACATGTGTTCTGTAAAATGTGAAATGCCATTTGTGGATTCTGTTTCGTGTCGCGAGCCAGTTTTGACCCACAGACCAAAACTTATTGAGCGCACAGACTGCATAACTTCCATTACAACACGCACTCCATTAGGCAAAGTATGAACTGAAATCATAATTTTCCTCCAAAAAAAAGGGGGCTTTAAGCCCCATATTCTACTAGCGTTTATTATTATCTCTGCTTCTGTTTCGATCGTTTCTATCTCTATCGCCTCCGCTTGGGCGCGGACGTGGTTTAGGAATTTCCGCTGTTGGATCAAGAACTGCTTTTCTTGATAGGTTAATGCGTCCTTGGTCATCAATCTCAATAACCTTAACACTTACAACCTCTCCAACAGTTGTCGCTTTTTCCATGTCTTCCACACGCGAAGTATCCCATTGAGAAACATGCACAAGCCCTTCTTTTTCAAAGGCAAATTCAACAAACGCACCAAAAGTCATAATCCTTGTTACTTTGCCTGTAAAAATCGCACCAACTTCTGGCGTGGTTACAATGGCTTTAATAATTTCCGCTGCACGGTCAACTTTAGACTGGTCTTTATCTGAAATAAAAATGCGTCCATCGTCTTCTGTGTCAATTTTCTCAACACCTGATTCTTCAAGAATACGTTTAATCACTTTACCTCTTGCGCCAATAACTTCTGCAATTTGTTCTGGATTAATACGTAAAATCGAGATTTTAGGTGCGTGCGGAGAAATTTCTGGGCGTGGTTCACTAATGGTTGGGAGCATAACTTCATCTAAGATATAATTTAAAGCTATATTAGTCTGCTCTAAAGAGGCTCTAATTATTTCAGGAGTTAGCCCATCAACTTTAATATCCATTTGAATGGCTGTAATACCCTCTTTTGTTCCAGCAACTTTAAAGTCCATGTCACCAAAGAAGTCTTCCAAACCCTGAATATCAGTCAGTAGTATAAAATCGTCAATAGATTCCCCTGTCACCATTCCAACAGAAATTCCTGCTACAGGGCGTTTAATGGGCACACCAGCCGCCATAAGAGACAGCGTAGAACCGCATACACTAGCCTGTGAGGTTGAACCATTAGAACTTAACACTTCAGATACCAAGCGAATTACATATGGAAAATCATCTTCACTTGGAATCACTGGAACAAGCGCACGCTCTGCTAATGCACCATGCCCAATTTCGCGCCTACCTGGTCCCCTTGATGGGCGAGTTTCCCCAACAGAATAACTAGGAAAATTATAGTGATGCATATAACGCTTGTCTTCTTCCATGATATCCAAGCCATCTAAACGTTGAGTGTCACCACTAGAACCAAGTGTAGTAATTGTTAGCACTTGAGTTTGCCCACGACTGAAAATGGCAGAACCATGAGTGCGTGGCAAAATATCCAACTCCGCAACAAGAGTACGAATAGTATCTTTATCGCGTCCGTCAGGACGTTTGCCTTGTTGTAGAATCATTCGGCGGACAGTTGCTTTTTCAAATTGATAAAATGCGTCGCCTAATTTTGATTTATATTCCTCTGTAACTTCTTCACTAAATGTTGGAACAAGTTCTGTTTCAATTTCTGCCCTAAGTTTTGCAAGACGTTCTTCACGTTCTTGCTTCATGTCTGTAAATACAGCATGTTCCATACGTTCATTGGTGATAAAAGATGTTACTTTTTCATAGAGTTCTTGTGGTAACACATGTTTTTCATATTCACGCTTTGCCTTACCATGAACAGCAACAATACTGTCTATAAATTCAATAATTTTCTTGTTTTCCTCATGGGCAAACATAATAGCATTAAACATTACATCTTGTGGAACTTCATGCGCACCCGCTTCAATCATCATTACCTTGTCACGAGTTGATGATACTGTAAGAGCTAGTTTACTTTCTTCACGTTGTACAGAATTAGGATTTACAATAAATTCCTCATCAATTAAACCAATATTAACTGCGGAAGTAGGTCCATTAAAAGGTATTTCTGAAATGGATAACGCAATAGATGAACCAATCATAGCCGCTATTTCTGGGCTTGCATCTTGGTCCATGGACATGACTGTAGCCACTACACTAACATCGTTTCGGTAATCATCAGGGAAAAGTGGTCTAATTGGGCGGTCGATTAGACGTGAGGCAAGTACAGCATGTTCTGATGGCCGTCCTTCACGCCTAAACCATGAACCAGGAATTTTACCTACAGCGTAAAACCGCTCCTCATAATCAACGCTAAGGGGAAACCAATCTATACCTGCACGGGGTTTATCAGAAGTAGTGGCTGTTACCAATACTACGGTGTCGCCATAGGTCATTAGTGCTGCGCCTCCTGCAAGTTCGGCTACTCGTCCGATTTCACATGAAAGCGTTCGCCCCCCAAGTGTTGTTGAAAATATCTTTTGCATACAGTCCTACTTTCTTAGTCCAAGCTCTTTAATCAGCTCACGATATTTAACAACATCTTTGTGGTTGATATAATCTAATAATCCTCTGCGTTGTCCTACTAATTTTAATAATCCACGACGGGAGTGGAAATCTTTTGGATGAGTACGCAAATGGTCTGTAAGGTGATTAATCCTTGCTGTCAAAAGTGCCACTTGCACCTCTGGTGAACCTGTGTCGGTTGTGTTTCTACCGTGTTTTGCGATAATTTCTTTTTTGTCAATCATTTTTTATTTCCTCCAAAATTTTATTATCCCCTATTGCAATGACATGGTTGGAGTATCCTATATCATCGCATAGGTTCGCGTGGAGTATAGCACATGCGGTCATATTGTCAAGGGCAACTAATCAATACATCCTAAAAAAAATTCATATAATCGACAAAGCATAGAATAATCCCGCAATTCGCGATAACTCCAGTACATTGACATAAAAAACTGCCTCCATAGCACAAAATCAGGATATTTTGCATAGTGTTTTGCAGAACGATTTTTTATTTGCCAAGGTTTTATTCCAGCAAAGTGGATACCATACAGAGCATTTGGATGTGGGTATCCACCAATAGAACAATAACGAATGTCAATATTCGTCCATGACCCAGACCAAAGAAGTGTTGCTAATTGCATTTCAGGCCATGGGAATTTTTTCACCAAGGTTATTACATCAGGCATTTTTAAAGTAGTGATGACTTTTGTATATTCATCCTCATTCGGAGTTAATACCCATAATCCAGCATTTACGCCCATATTAGACGGGTCTTGTTTCACACGGTCTGTTATTTCTTTTGGAATGGGTTCACCATGCAAATATTCATGATAGATTTTATGCCAACTCCATGTATTATCATTAGTGGCACTAATTGCATTAGAGTAACACTCAATTTTCTGTTCCATAATTATTCCTGCTGGTGTCTTTAGTGAGAACAATTCATCATATCCAGCAAGTGGTAATACATCTGCATCAAGCAATACTATTTTGTCGTATTGTGTTAATTTGAGGGCTTCAAACCGTGTCATAAGTACACTACGGTCGTTGCGTCCAGTAGTAATATTACTTTTTATCCTTAATTCATTAATTTCGTGTATTTCATCATATATAACTGAAAGTGCGTAACGAGCGTGGTATGATACATCTGCTGTAACCAGACATATACATTTGTGGGTTGATTGTGCTTTTAGTGCGTAACCCAGCACAAGCGCGCCTGGTAAATATCCATCGCCACGCATAAGAAAAGTAACATAAACATATTGCATTTAAGATTCCTCCGCTTTTGATTAGAAGAGGAATCCATAGGCATATCACAGACATAGGGCATTCCCCTTTTTTAGAATTTGGTCTGCAATATGCCTCCTGTGCCTTTGGTGTGGTAAACGAATCCAATATTCATAATCTCACCTCCTTTATGGTAATCATATTTATTTTATTATAGTTCCCTGCACAATTTCAAGATAAAATTTAACTATAAAAAAATAGTGATAAACCTGAAAAACAACCGCTTTTGTTATTGCAAGTCTTGTCGATTAAAGATATAATTATTACATAATATTGGGCTTAGTCCATTGAAAAGAAAGGGGAAAAGATGAACACTGTAATAAATCGCGAACCAACACGCAGTTACTGGGGATTTTCTTGTTATCTTTGGGGCTGGGATGATTCAGACAACCCCGCCTTTGCTGTGTTATATGGTGAGAAGTCATATAACAGAAACCAACAAGATGAATTAAAATGTTGTGTAGTTTTTCGTGGCGAAAACAAGCATTTTCCATCATTTGAAGATGTTAGGCTCTGTTATTCGTATGGTGGGAACGGAAGACAGAGAACACTAAATATGTACTATAAACGAGATACTCATGGGTATTGGGTTGATGAAGAAGCTGCGCCAGTTCCAGCAGGAGACTATTATAAATTTGATGCAATCAAAATTGATTTGAGTAAGGAATATTCGTATTCCGACATTGTCGAAAAACTTAAAATTAACTTTACAAATTTTCGTTTAGCAGCCAGCCCATCAGAAGTCTTACAATTATCACCCGAATTGTCGCAGTATGAAGACACGATTATCGCCCTATTCACAAACCCAAATATATACAGTCGCAGAAAAATTATGACAGAACTTGTAAAATCAAATCCACCAAAAGGATTACTGCATTACCTTATATACATTGGCAGTGATGAATTGATATCAGGTATGTTTTTAGAATTTGCAAAACAACGTAACCCTATGCTGGAGAAAGAAGCACAAGATTTACTTGATCTTGGTATTACACAAATGCCTAAAGGCATTTTGCGATGTATTGAAATTTATTTAGCCGCTATTTGCAATGAAAAATCACAGGAAAAAATAAGCCAAGCACAAGAGTTGTTGTTGGCTTATAAAAAAAGCATTCAGGAAAAAGGTTCGGTTTATCTTGCCTCAAAAGACAAAACGAATGTAGTTAATGTAAAATCTGTATTTCAATTGGCAGAAGCACTTCGCAATGGCGAGTTACTTGGCGAATCTGCTTATTGTATTGATGCAGAAAATTATCTTTGCAACTGGGATTCTAACCGCAAATCCATCATATACCTAAAACGTTATGCAAGGCGAATTTTAAATGACTGGGCAGATACCAACGAAGCGCAATTTATGCAAGCATTAAAAGTTATATACACATCCTACAGAGAGGTGGATTGGAAACCACATTTCACAATCTCGTCACTATTTTTTATGAAACAATACTTGTTTCCAGAGCTTAGTAGCTTTGATGAACCAAAATGGAAAAACAAAAAAGGTGAAAAAAAGCGTCTGGAGTATCGTCCTGATATATGGGACAGGCATTTAGATATAGTGGTTGATATAGCTTGTGAAACAAAAATCCCTCTAATAGCCTCAAGCATGAAACATATTTTGAAATATAACGATACAAATAAAATCTACACTAAAAATCTTCCAATTGAAAAATTAATAGCTTTGGCAGAATCACCACACAGTGATATATCAGAATTAGGTATTAAATATTTAGCTCGTAGGCTAAAAAAAGCAACGGAATTTGATTATGATACAGTGATGTTATTACTAAACAGTCGAAATGAAAATATACTCAAACTAGCAATGGAATATTTAAAATCATTTGGTGAGAAACTTTCCCCTCAAATTCTTGTTGCACTCATGTTTATGAGTGAAGTTTTTGATGAGACATTTAAAGGGTTGGAAGCAAATGATTATATAGAATTTTTAAAAGCATTGTTTAGTAATGCAAATAAATGTGTTAATCAAATCGCCACATCAGAGCTTGTCGAACTTTTAGACAATTCCATTGCAAAATTGAAATCTGTTTCAATTGAGCAGAAAACTACCCTTGTGCAACATATTATTTCTGAATTGGTTAATCAATCAGGTCTGCCACAATTTATTATTAACTATGCAGAAAAAATTATTTTCTCCTTCCCAGAAACAGAAATTAACCAAATTGCACAAAGTCTTGATTTATCAGCAATTTCGGATTATAGGAGTGCGTTAATATTTAATGTGCTGCATAGCATCAAAGATAATGTTGTACCAGAACTGGAACTGATTATGTCAGTACTAGGAGATGCTTTCCCAAGTACGTTAAATACTTTTGTACAATTACTCACAAACCACAAAAACCAACTAACTATATCGCATTGGATTCTGTTGTTTGAATCAAGTGTATTTGCACTTAATGAATTAGCAAAAAATGCGTTTATATCAATGGAAGATGAAAAAACTAAATTTGCTTTGCATTCAAGGCTTTTAGATTCACCTGACGAAAAAACTTATCGTTTTGGTATACAACAATTGGAAGATATTTATGTTGGAGATATTCCAGCAAAATTTTTATTGGAAATGCTGGAACACACATCTGTTGAGGTGCGTGTTTATGCTTCTGGCAAGGTGAAACAGATTATAGAAAGTTTTGATTCTTTGGGTGAAAACAACTTGATGAATCGTAAAGAACTTTTTGTCCGTTATGCAAAAACTCTTTTGTTCTTGCCAAATAAAGCGACTTCTAGCAAAAAGAATATATATGGCTTACTTCCTAAGTTTGTAGGGCTTTATAAAGAAACACAAACAGATGTAGAGGAAATGTTATTGGAACTTGGTGCTTCAAATGTAAAATCTGATTCAGAGCAAGCATTGGTTACTCTGGCAAAAATAAAGGCAGGTGTAGCACTATGATGAATGTAGCATATAAATATGCTGGACCATCTATATGTAAGCCACAAGACGATAAAACTGTTTTAGGGTTAAGTCCTGACTTAAACAGAGATGAAAAGGTATCATTTAAAGGCAAACTTAAATCTCCGCTAGTTTTTCGTGATGCTATGCTTATGTTGCGTGAAATTGTTATTTCAGATTCACGTCCCCAAAAAACAGGAAAAGACCGTGTAGAGTTTTTTGCGTGGCTTGAGAAAGAAATAGAATCACGAATTACAGAACATGAAAAACATGTGCCTGGAATACGTGAAAGTATTCAAGAGGATATTGATAAAGTTCTTGTTGCTCTAAAAGATAAAGATGCAGAAATAGCAAAAATTTCAAAAGAGCAGCAAGGTTTACAAAGAAAACTAGATAGTTATGACGTATGGAAAGATTTTTATTCTCTCGAAAGAAATTTTTGGGGTTTTCTCCGTGAACGTGACAGAGATTTATGGTTTGCATTAGACCCTGTAATAACCGTGCATCCTGATATGGTTTCATTTGAGGCATTTTCATTGGATGAATCTATATATGGTTGTCTTTCTGTGGAAATGGATGAATTTGAGTTGGCGCAAGCTCCACAACTTGGAACAACCAATATAGACTTTTCTGCAAAACTTGCAATGGAAATGAAACGTTTTAGAACCTATACTGATGTTGAATTATCCGTGAATCCACAAGGATTAACCGTTGACACAGGTGGGCAATCTCCTGAATATGTAGAGAAAAAAATAGACCTTCCAGAAACATGGGTCAAAGGTTTTTGCCAAGTATCATCAGCGGCTAACCTAAAAGGTTTATCAATTACTATTAACCCTGTAGATATGTATGATATTTGCGCATTTATGAGACGTAACAAGGAAAAGAAAAGCCCCCGTTATATGAAATGGATACTTCAACCCAATGAACCTATTCGTATTGTTTTCGAGCCGTTTGGAAAAGAAATAACCCTTAGTGCAATCTATACAGGCACTAAAGCCCGTGAAGAAAAAATTTGGGGAAGACGGCGTTGGCTGGTTGCAGAACAATTACTTCCCTTGGCAAAATCCTTTGAAATCAAATTATTGGGCTTTGGAATGCCACAGTTTATTATTGCTGATCTGGGTAAAATGAAAATGACTATTGGTTTTACATCGTGGTCTGCAAATGACTGGGTAAAAGGCACAGCATTTAATGTAATGAGTGGTTTTATTGGCGAAGGGGAATATAAGGGCGTTTACGACTTGTTAAAAGAAAAACGTTGCCTTTCTATGGAAGACATTCTTGCAAAACTTAGTGGTAAAGACAAAAACAAGACTGATATAACATCAGGTGTTGGGCATCTTATGAAAAAAGGTGAAGGTTATTTTGACCCTATAAAAAATCTTGTCCGTTTTAGACGGTTGTGCAGTGAACCCCTACCTATAGAACTTTATGAAACTACAGCCACAGAAAAAGATGTTGCAAAACTTGTTAAAGCAGGTTTGGACAAGTTTACCATAAGCATGTCTGACAAAAATGAATTTATCTTCTCAAATGTGTATGAAGAGAAGACAGGTCAAGAATATGTTTATGAGAATAGACAGTATGTACTAAAAGATATTTTTAGCACCAGAAATACTACTATTGGAATAGACCAAGATGGTCAAATCACTGTTCTAAAATGTAATTGTACCGAATTTAATAGAGGTCCTAGAAATATCTCCGCGCCATGTTCTCATATTTTGGCACTATATATGGTTTCAACTAAATTTACAACATTAACACTGGAGCAAGACAAAGAATATAAAATCAATGATATTATGGAGGTGTTATTATAATGGCTACACCTCGTGAAGAAATGCGCCAAATGGGGAGAAAAGAGTATACTCTTATGAAAATGCAAGAATATGGCTTTTGGCCAGAACACTTGCCAACCCCCTATGAACGCCAAGCAAATGAAACTCCCGAAGATTATGAAAAGCGTAATAAATTAATTGAAGAACAAAAGGCACTTGCGTCACAAATCGCAAAATTTTATGAAGAACGTAGCGAAATAGACAGGCAATTACGTAGTCTACGTGCTAAACATGCACACACTTGGGATATCGAACGAATAAGAAAAGACATTGCACAAACAATTATGCGTGAATCCATAGAAAGACGCGCAGAGCGCAAGAAACAACAAGAACTAGCAAAACAAGAAGCGGCTGTAGCAAGACGAAAATATATGGATGAAAATATCATCTTTATAGGAAAAGGTTACTCTGGTTGGCTAAAAAACAAAGAAACTCAATTGGACAAGCTGGCTGTTTATGGATTACCCGTTGTGCAAACAGATAGGGAATTAGCAACACTTCTTGGGCTTGAATATAAGCAGTTGCGCTTTTTGGCTTATCATCGTGATGTTGTGGATACAGACCATTATTATCGTTTTGAAGTACCGAAAAAAAGCGGTGGTATGCGAAAAATCGCGGCTCCAAATACTTTGCTAAAATCAACACAAAGAAAAATTTTATCTGAAATTTTAGAAAAAGTAACTGTTTCAGACAGTGCGCACGGGTTTATTGAAGGGCGTTCTGTGATTACAGGTGCTGCACCACACATCATTAACCCAGAGCTTCTTATAAATGTCGACCTTGAAAACTTTTTCCCGTCAATAACATTTAAAAGAGTGATAAAAATGTTTAATGATTTGGGATATTCAGGGTATATTTCTTCTATTTTGGCAATCTTATGTACCTATTGTGAGCGAATGCCTATTGAGGTTAAGGGAAAAGTTCAATATGTAAAAACCTCTGATAGAATCTTACCACAGGGTTCTCCTGCAAGCCCAATGATTACAAATATTATTTGCCGTGATTTGGATGACAAAATGATCGAATTGGCAAAAGAGTATAACTTTATCTATTCTCGTTATGCAGATGATATGAGCTTTAGTTTTGCCACAGAACCAAACAATGACACTCTAAACTCATTTATGTTTGATTTTAACAAATTGTTGTATAAAGAGGGCTTAAAAGCGAACAAAGAAAAAACCCGTTACCTTAGAACAAATAACCGCCAATGTGTAACTGGAATTGTTGTAAACAATAGTGAGCCTGGTTTGCCACGAAACTGGGTTAGGAAGGTACGTGCCACTCTGTTTAATGCAAAAAAATTACAAGCAGAAGGTAAACTTACTTGTGAAATGGTTTATGAACTTTCAGGTATGGCTTCTTGGCTTAAAGCTGTAAATCCTCAAAGGTATGCTAAATTAATTGATGAGGCAAGGGCATTTATTACTTCAAATAAAAAATCCTAACTAAAATGGGTCAACTTAAAACCATGAGCTTTGCCCACACCCACAAACTTTAATAAAAAAGTGGCAACGCCACTTTCCGAAGGAAACGGAAGCGCGATTCATTCGCGCTGTAGTGGCGGGGGTTTGGGGGCAGCGCCCCCATTGTTCTGAAGGAAACGGAAGCGCGATTCATTCGCACTGTAGTGGCGGGGTTTGGGGCAGCGCCCCATTGCCAGCGGAAATTGCGAGAGCAATTTCCTAGCGAATGAGAAAAGCGGGTCATAAACGACCCGCTTTTTATATTGTATTTCTCTTTGTGACATGATATAAAAAGTAGACATGAAAGTGGAAAAAGCAAAATGTAAAAGAAAGATAGGTTAAGTCATATGCGGACAATTAACCCCAAGAAAACAATTGAAAGTATTTTATCTGCTTCTGAAAAACTTTTTTTGAAAAAAGGTTACGAAAAAACCACAACACAGGAAATTGTAAATGAAACTGGAATCTCCAAAGGAACAATTTTTCATCATTTTAAATCTAAAGAAGATATTTTGGCAAGTGTCTTAAATCGGCATAATAATCTAACCGCGTTAGATATGCGCCAATGGATAGATGAAATGGAAATGGAGCGGCTAACCGCCAAAGAAAAAATTGTGAATTTACTTAATAGATTTTATGATAATGCTGAAACAACCCCACTATCTAAAATGGCTTTAATTTCTGGAAGCCCACGAATCATTATTGAAGACTTAAAAGGATGGGCAGAAAAAATTTCCCCTATAATTGCAAAACTGATTCATGAAGGTAATAATGATGGTTCAATTAAAACAGAATTCCCAGAAGAATGTGCCCAGCTGTTTAACCTGCTTTTTTGTATATGGAGTGACCCTGTTATTCTTGAATGCAATGCTGAAGATTTGCATCGGCGTTTGCTGTTTATCCAGCATACAATGAGGCTTTTGGGGGTAGATATTGCAAGTGATGAATTTATCGAAAAATCCCTGAAATTTGCGGAAGGGTTTTATTGCGTAGCACCATAAAAGGCGACCTCGTTGCTTCCGAAGGAAGAGTAGCTGGGCTTTTGGGGGCAGAGTCCCCATTTAAATGGTTAGGTGGAGATAGGTTTTGAAAATCATAATTGAAAAACCAAAAGATGGCGAAGAAGAGCAAATTATTGTTAAATGCCACAACATAAGCACAGAACTTTTTGATATGCTAAACAAGTTGCAAACACAGGGCAATATGTTGATTTCATATATAGATAATGAAATTCATAGGGTAAACCCTTCAGATGTTTTTTATGTTGAAGCTGTGGATAACAAAACATTCTTATACTGTGAAAGTGCTGTATATGAATCAAAACAAAGGCTTTACGAACTGGAAGAGTTGAGAATAAGAGATTTTTTAAGAATTTCAAAATCTGTTATTGTAAATTTAAGTAAGATAAAGTCCCTGATTCCCTCAATGTCTGGTAGATTGGAAGCTGTTCTTTCTAATAAAGAGCGGGTAGTGATTTCACGACAATATGTTAGTGGATTAAAAAAGAACTTGGGGATATAGGAGGCAACTTAATGGATTTTAGAGAGCTTATAAGAGATTTAATTGAGGATTTTTTTGTAATATTTACCTGCTCTGTTTTGGGATATATAATATTCATGTATATTTTGGATGTAGAATATACACCATTGAGGGATATGGTTTTGATTTTTGTTCTTTCAGTTATTATCACGTTAGCGGGGCTTATTATATATTCAGGTAAGGAACTCAAACGGCCTCAATTGCTTGTTCGTTATATCATTCATTTTTTTGTAGCATTAGGTGTTTGTTTATTTGTGGCAACTTATATGAGATGGATTTCATGGAGCATTCCGATTACCGTCATTAGATTTGCAACATTGATTACTGGAGTATCGGTATCAGTACACGTAGTTCTTTTTTTCCAAACAAAAATGCTTACCGATAAGTTAAATGATAAGCTAAAAGAACGCTACAAAGATTAAATATATATCAATGCCTATCATGTACAGGAATTCCTTTTTGTAAAAAGAACCCACGTACCCATTCATCCCAAGATATATCCAATGATTTATCCAAAACAAATTCTTTTTGTGTGGTTGCTGTTGTAAAGGTAATATTATCACTTTCATAGTTCATAATTAGAGATACAGCCATTGCATTGTTATGTATTGACTGTGGCTCTTGATGAAAGAAAACAATTTTTATTAGTTTAGGCTTGGAGCTTGATTTTATAATTGTGTACACCAAGGGACGTAAATCCTCCCAAGAGGAGAGTTTTTTTTCATTTTCAATGGGACTCTGCCCCAAACCCCGCTGTTTCGCTGGGGAGCCCCCAGCTACACTCCCTTCGGGAAGCGACATAGTCGCTTTTTCATCTTCCGCTAACAGTCCATCTATTGAAATGCGTATAGTTGTAGCAATCTCTATATTACGCACATCAAAACAATTAAAAATGCCCTCACGTAATAACTTTCCCATAAAATCTTTTACTGCTGATTCTTCCATTGCTAATGCTAACATATGGCTCTGTCCATCCTTCTAATTTTAAATAATGTCTACAACGATAACGGGTAAATTTGTTGCTTTCAAATCTTCCTTGATTTGATTATCATTCTCTACTGCCATTTCATATTTAATGTTACGCTTCTTTGTTCGTTCACGTAAAGAATTCTCATCAATATTTAAGTAAACAATAATATCACTCTCAAATAAAGTTGCCGCAAATAGTGGGTGTCCAGCTTCAATTTTTATTATTTGCTTTGCTTCTATAACATGTTTTACTCATATCATCAGTCCAAGATGGGTTGCTTAATTCTTCTTGAATTTCTTTAGGCAAAAGCTCCCAAACAAGTGCGTCCATGTCAAGACATTCTGGTAGACTTTTTAATAGGGTTGTTTTTCCTAGACATGTTGTTCCTACCACAAGAATGCGCTTTTCTATGTTATGCTCAAATATTTCTTTCAGTTTTTGAATTGTAATATCCTCACTCATTTGTTAATCCTCCAACAATATGACGCATTGAGAAATACCAAAGCAAAACATTGGTATTTCCCAATTGCGTCCTCCCCTATATTTCATCTAGCGGGTAATGCCCTTTGCTTTTTCGGCGGCAAGTTGTGCTTTTACGCTTAACTCGGCGGCTTTAAATGCATGTTCTTGTGTCATAGCGTTTTCTGTACGATTGAGACAATCAAGTATCAACTCTCCAAAGTATGGATGCCCAACTTTACCTTCTACATCAATATATTGTTCCACTTTGTTGTTAGCAATGTATAAATGCCCACCCCGATTACTGCGGGCTAAATCGCAATATTTACGAAGTTCAATATAACCGTCTGTACCAAGTATAAATGTGCGTCCATCACCCCAAGTAGATAGCCCATCAGGGGTAAACCAATCTACGCGAAAATACCCACTAGTACCATTATCACCCTTGAGAGTACAATCACCAAAATCATCAAGTCCTGGATGACTTGGATTGTTAAAATTTTCTATTTGTGCTGCCATAATATCAGCATCTTTTGAACCTGTAAAATACAGAAATTGTTCAATTTGGTGACTACCAATATCACAAAGAATACCACCATATTGTTCACGTTTGAAAAACCAGTCAGGTCGCCAACTAAGCCCTGCACGATGTGGACCCATTCCCATCGTCTGAACAACTTTACCAATCGCGCCCTCTTCGATTAGTTGCCCTGCAAATACAGCCGCTTCCACATGTAGCCTTTCTGAATAATATACAGCGTATTTTTTCCCTGTTTTTTCAACTGTAGCTTTTGCATCTTCCAGTTGCTGTAATGTCGTAAGTGGAGCTTTATCTGTAAAGTAATCTTTTCCTGCTTCCATTACTTTAATGCCAAATGGGCAACGTTCAGAGGCAATACTTGCATTTGCCACTAGTGCGATTTCTGGGTCTTCCAGAATCTCATCGGCAGAGCGTGCCGCCTTTGCCTGTGGATACATACTGAGATATTTTTCCAATTTTTTAAGGTCTGGGTCATAGATATATTTTAAAGTCGCGCCTGCTTCAATAAGCCCGTTACACATCCCGCCAATATGCCCATGGTCTAAACCTGCGGCGGCAAAAATAAACTCCCCATCTTTTACAACGGGATTTGGTTTTCCTTTTGGTGCATAATCCATACCAGATACCATGACTTATCGCTCCTTTTAATATTTGCCCATTGTAATTTCACCTGGTCCCAAGTTTTCTACAGATGTTGTTTTTTCATAAAAACGAATAGCATTTTTAAGGATTCCATCAAATGTATAGAATTCGTCATCTTTAGCAAGAGGTAATGAAACAGTAGATTTTGTGCAGCCAGATTTATAAATGGCTGTAATCAGTTCTACAGTCATTCTACCATCTTTGCCTGTAACAAGCGGTTGTGTTCCTGTTTCAATAGCATTTAACACATTGTCGATTTGCCCATCATGCTCCTCGTATAGTAATTCTTTTATTGAGTTGTACTTGTTTGTGATTTCTTGTTCTAATTCTGTGTTGGGTTCACCAAAACCATTAGGTTTGGATTTTTCGGCTGCTACACTAAATGGTGCTGCTATTTTTGCATTTTCACATTGCAAAATAACACTTTGTGTACCACCATGATGTACTACAGAACTAGTAACATTCGCTAACGCACCATCTGCATATTTTAAAATGGCAAATGAAAGATCTTCTACTTCAGAATTATCATGCATTACATTACTAAGCACAGCAGTTACCTCAACGGGTAGTTCTTTTTGAATCCAGTTAATCATATCAATTTGATGTACCGCATGGTTGAGGGTTGGACCCCCGCCTTCTTTTTCCCATGTCCCGCGCCACCATAAGTCATAGTAGCAATGCCCACGCCACCAAAGAGAATCAACATATGCGCAACGTACTTTTCCCGCTATTCCAGATTCTGCAAGTTCTTTAAGCCTACTTATTATATTAAGGAAACGGTTTTGCGCCCCACATGCAAGAATTACCCCATTGCGTTGTTGAGTTTCTAACATCTCATCACATTCTGATAAACAGGTTGCCATTGGCTTTTCTACTAAGACATTTATTTTTTTATTCATGCAGTTGATGGATATGCTTGAATGCACATATGGTGGAGTACAGTTTGAAACCAAATCAATTTCCATACCAGACTCTAGCATTTCTTCATGAGAGCTAAAGACAACTGCCTCTGACAGGGAAAATTGTTTTTTCTTTTGCTCTGCTTTTTCTGGAAATATATCCACTAAAGCAACGATTTTACAGCGGTTTTGAAATTTTAGATAACTTCCGATGTGTGCGCCAGAGATATTTCCGCACCCAATTATTGCTACTTTTATCATTATAGCCTCCTAGAAAATTTATCAACACCTGAATATCTTAACATAGGTAACTCCTTGTTGTCCAAGTTATGTTGTAATATTTGGCTCGAATCGTATTTTTAGTTTTTTATACAAATTTTCCATGCTCTTGTCGCCATCATTATCAATAAATAAACAATAAGGCAGGCTGTCAGTCTCTTTGTGATTTATCACGCATTCACAACATTTGCCATGCCTTGGGCAAGAAGTTTTGGGGCAAACACATTTTTTAAAACAACTCATTTTTTTCGCCATTCCTTTCTAAAAATCAATGTTTATGATATATTGTAATTAGTTTGTAAGTATTTCGCAAATGCTTCTATAATGGCACAGTTGACACGGAAAGTTGATGATTCATGCAGATTAATCTTGAAGGAATGATAGAGCATATCATCTATCACAATGAAGAAAACGGATATACAGTATTTAACTTAATACAAAAAGATGGGGAAGTCACTTGTACTGCACATTTACCAGACCCTCATGAAGGTGAGAATGTTAAAGTTGTAGGTGAATATGTAAAAAATCCGCGTTATGGTATGCAACTATCTGTGTCACAAATAGAACGCGTCAAGCCAAGTAGCCTTGAAGGTATAGAAAAATATCTAGGTTCAGGTGTAGTAAAAGGAATGGGTGCAAAAACCGCAAAACTAATTGTGGACAAATTTGGCGCGGATTCTTTTGATATTTTAGAAAACTTCCCTGAAAAAATAGCTACTTTACGCGGCATAAGCCTAAAAAAAGCACAACAACTTTCAGAAAGTTTTCAGGAACAAGGAGCGCAGCGTCAAGTTATGCTGTTTTTACAGGAATATGGAATATCGCCTACTTTTGCCGTAAAAATACACAAACGATACAAAGAGGATACAGTCAATGTAGTAAAATCAAATCCTTTTCGTTTGGCAGACGAAATAGACGGAATAGGATTTAAAACAGCGGATGCCATAGCTCATCGAATGGGAATTTCTAAAGATGCACCACAGCGAATATCTGCGGGAGTTCGTTATTGCCTTTGGGAAGCCACAAACGAAGGGCATACTTATATGCCCACCAGCCAAATAATCCATCAATCGTCTGAACTTTTGTTTTCCGATTCAAGTTTAATAGAAAATGAACTTGTGCGTATGCAAATGGAGCGTTTAATTATACGTGAAAAAATTGAGGGCGAAACTGATACCTTTGTATTTCTAACAACATTGTATTATGCAGAAGCCAATATAGCAAAAAAAATGATGGAACTTATGGCAGTCCATGCCTCAAAGGAACAACAGAGTTCCAATGTTAATTCTGAATTTCAACTAATTCTCTCATTGGAACGAGAAAATAACATAACCCTATC
>Ga0123355_10000525_pt1 | contig 51208 bp, 51 predicted proteins | sample TergutEmb28metaG_3_FD_89872 | JGI IMG/M metagenome (GOLD analysis project Ga0123355, IMG submission 89872) | Embiratermes neotenicus P1 segment gut microbial communities from Petit-Saut dam, French Guiana - Emb289 P1 | ecosystem: Host-associated > Arthropoda: Insects > Digestive system > Gut ... | reverse complement strand
GTGCTGCTTGGTGTCGGCCTGCTGCTGTTGGGATGGGCGTATCACACGGCCGGCGGGTTTGGGCCGATGTTGTCGGTACCGTCGCGCTTCACAATCTTCCCGGATTTCCTGAAATTCCTGATTCCTGCCCTGAATGGCACCGTGGGCTTCTGGGCTACCGTTTCTTTGAACATCCCGGACTTCACGCGCTTTGCGCGCAATCAGCGGGAACAGGTGATCGGGCAGGCATTAGCTCTTCCCACGACGATGACGTTGTATGCATTCGTTGGAATTGTGGTGACGTCGGCAACCGTGGTCATCTATGGCACCGCAATCTGGGATCCTGTGCAATTGCTAAGCCGGTTTCATTCGCCGATCGCGGTCGTCATTTCACTGGTGGCGATTCTGCTGGCCACGCTGAACGTCAATATCGGTGCGAATGTAGTCTCGCCCGCCAATGACTTTTCGAATTTGTGGCCGCGCCGCATCAACTTCCGCACCGGCGGCGTCATCACCTGTTTTGTCGGGATCGCGCTCATGCCCTGGAAGCTGCTTTCGAACTACCGGACGTTCATCCTCGGCTGGCTCGGCGGCTACGCGGCGTTTCTCGGGCCGGTGGCCGGCATCATGATCTGCGACTACTTCGTCATCCGGCGGCGCGTGCTTCTGCTCGATGATTTGTATCTGCGCGGCGGCGCCTACGAATATTCCAGAGGATTCAACTGGTGTGCGGTGATTGCACTCGCGCTGGGAGCGGGAACCGCATTGGCGGGCTTGGCGATTGATTCCCTTCGCGCCCTCTACGACTATTCGTGGTTCGTCGGGTTTGCGGTTTCTTTTGTGGCCTATTACGCGCTGATGAGATCTCAGCATCAGACGGCATTCGCAGCACAACAGGCCAACTAAGCGGCTAGGATTTCCTGGCGTCGAGGAATGCGGGAAGCACCTCCCGCTGATAGATCTCCAGCGTCTGCTCTTCGTCGCCCGACATCAGGTAGATATTGAATTGCGTCACTCCCACGGCGGCTAATTCGCCGAGCTTCTTCTGATGAGCTGCCGCGTTACCCAGCAGGCAGAAACGGTCGACCACTTCATCGGAAACAAAATTCCGGTTGTCACTATCGATCTCGCAGTGATGCTGGTAATCGTAGGTGCCTCGATCCTGCACATAGGAGATCATTGCGGTGGGCAGTTCTTCGGGCTTGTACTGGCGGATCAGATCCATTACGTGGTTCGACACCAGCGCCGGGAACCAGCGCACCTGCTCGCGCCCGGCGCTCAGGTCATCGGACACCCACACCGGCGCTGCCGACATCACGTGAATCTTGCGGGGATCGCGTCCCGCCGCACGGGCTCCCTCCTTCACGAATCCCAGGCACCACTCGATCAGAGCCGGGTCGGCAAACTGCAGAATAACTCCGTCCGCGACTTTGCCCGCCAGGTGCAGCACTTTCGGTCCATAGCCTGCGATCCACACCGGCGGAGCTTCGGTCGCCCAAGTCAAACGCATCGGCTGTCCATCGTGCTCGACCTCCTTGCCGGAGGTCAGATCGCGAAATTCCTCGACTGCGGCTTCCAATTGCGACCAACTCACGGGCTTTTTCCCCATCACGCGGCGCGAACTGTCGCCGCGGCCGATGCCAAGATCCATCCTTCCGCCGGAAATCAGATTCAACGTGGCAAACAGGCTCGCCGTGACGGTCAGGTCGCGGGTTGCGGGATTCGTCACACACGTTCCCAACCGCATCCGCTTTGTATTTGCCGCCATCAGCGTGAGCAGGGGATAGGGCTCTTTCCACAAAACGTGCGAGTCGAAGATCCAGCCATATTCGAAGCCGCCGTTCTCCGCCTGCCGTGTCAGGCCCACGATGCGTTCGACGGAAATATCAGGCTTGATCGTGATGCCGAATTGCATGGCTGCCCCTCTCATCGAGTAGTCGAGAACTGCTGGTGAAGAACTAAAGGGCGGCAGTGTAGCATAGTTGCCACTTCATTCGCAGCAGGCAAGCGAGGTCATGACAGGTCATGATGAGCTTCGACACGATTATCAGAAACGGGACGGTCGTCACTGCAACCGATACCTACAAGGCTGACCTTGCCATTGCCCATGGAAAGCTCGCGGCCATCGGCAACGATCTGCCCGTCGAGAATGCCTCGAAGGTCCTCGATGCGTCCGGCAAACTCATACTGCCCGGCGGGATCGACGTGCACACTCACCTCGATATGCCTTTTGGCGGCACGACCAGCGCCGACGATTTTGAAACCGGCACGCGCGCGGCGGCTTTCGGAGGGACGACGACACTCATCGATTTTGCCATTCAATACCGAGGCCAACCTTTGCGGCAAGCCTTCGATACGTGGATGGGCAAAGCCGCGAGTAAGGCGGTTTGTGATTATGCGTTCCACTGCATCGTGACCGATGTCACCGGCGGACAACTGGCCGAGATGAACGATCTGGTGCACGAAGGTGTGACCAGTTTCAAGCTCTTCATGGCGTATCCCGGGGTGTTCATGCTCGACGACGGCAGCATATTCAAGGCGCTGCAGACGACTGCCAAAAATGGGGGCCTGGTCTGCATGCACGCCGAGAATGGCAGCGCCATCGACGTGATCGTGCAACAGGCGCTGGCGGAAGGAAAGAAAGCGCCGAAATATCACGCGCTCACTCGCCCCACGACCGCCGAGGCGGAGGCGACGGCGCGCGCCATTGCATTGGCCGAGATGGCCGGTGCGCCAATCTACATCGTGCATTTGAGCTCCAACGATGCCCTCGAAAAAGTCCGCGAGGCGCGCGACCGGGGATTGCCCGTCTACGCCGAAACCTGTCCCCAGTACTTGTATCTTTCCCTCGAAAACTTCGATGCTCCCGGTTTTGAGGGCGCCAAGTATGTGTTCACCCCGCCGCTGCGGGAGAAGTGGCACCAGGAAAAACTCTGGCATGGCCTGAAGTGCGATCACCTGCAAGTCGTGTCGACTGATCACTGCCCATTCTGCTTCAAGGAGCAGAAAGAATTGGGCCGCGACGATTTCACCAAAATTCCCAATGGAGGCCCCGGGGTGGAGCATCGCATGAGCCTGATTTACTCGGGCGGTGTCGCCGCCGGACGCTTCAGTGTCAACCGCTTCGTTGAACTGGTGGCCACAACTCCGGCGAAGCTGTTCGGGCTCTATCCGCGCAAAGGAACCATCGCCGTGGGAAGCGACGCCGACCTGGTGATCTTTGATCCACACCGCAAACACACCATCAGCGCCGAGACCCACCACATGCGAGTCGATTATTCGATGTTCGAAGGCATTCAGGTAACCGGTATGCCCGATATCGTCCTGTCACGCGGCAAGGTTGTGGTAGAGGGCGACAAGTTTCTGGGGCATGCCGGCCAGGGAGAGTTTCTGCGGCGCGCGACCTATGCTCAAGTGAACGGATAGAACCCGGCCTCGCGGCTCCTCTCAGGTTTGTGAATTCAATTCAACAAGAGTAGAGTTACACGTCTTTCACGGGAGAACCCATGTTCACGCCACAGAGTTTGACGGTTGCGCTGTTGATGATGATTACCAGCGCCATCTGCTGGGGTTCCTGGGCGAATACGTACAAGGGAGTCAAGAACTATCGTTTCGAACTTTTTTATTGGGATTATGCCATCGGAATCTTCCTGATCTCGCTCGTGCTGGCGCTCACCATGGGAAGCACCGGCAACGATGCCTCGAGCTTCCGGAATAACGTTAACTCCGCGGACACTTCGAACATTGTTTCCACCATGGTCGGCGGAGCCATCTTCAACCTGGCCAATCTCCTGCTGGTCGCCGCGATCGACATGGCTGGTCTCGCCGTCGCGTTTCCCATCTCGATCGGAATTGCCCTGGTGGTTGGAACCGTCCTGAGCTACGTCCTGCAGCCAAAAGGCAATTTGTTGTTCCTGATGATGGGCGTTCTGAGCGCGCTGATTGCAGTGATTCTGGACGGAAAAGCTTACGGGAGTCTGGCTAGCGCAGGACGGACGGTCTCGCGCAAAAGTATTGTGACCTGTGTTGTTTCGGGCGTGCTGATGGGGTTATGGAATCCGTTTGTAGCCTACGGCGCGACGCGCGGCAATCCGCTGACTCCCTATAGTTCGGTCGTCTTTCTCACTCTGGGTGCGCTGCTTTCCTGCTTCATCTGGAACCTCTACTTTATGAAGCGGCCGCTGGTGGGCGAACCGGTGAGCCTTTCGGGATTTTTCGGGGGCCCGCGCTATGCCCATCTCCTCGGGCTCCTGGGTGGCGCCGTCTGGGGCACAGGAACGGTATTCAACGTCGTGGCCGGCAAGGTGACCAGCTACGCCATCGCTTATGCGATCGGCCAGTCAGCCCCGATGGTCGCGGCCTTGTGGGGAATTCTGGCGTGGAAAGAATTTGACGGTTGCGGCTCTCGCGCCAAAGTTTATCTGGTGCTTATGTTTGTTTTCTACGCGCTGGCGATTCTGCTGGTCGCGCACGCCAACCGATAAAAGAACCAGGGAGTTTCTAGAGCAGCATGCCGGCGATGGAAGCCGACATCAGGTTCGCCATCGTCCCGGCCAGCATCGCACGCACTCCAAGCCGCGCCAGATCGCCTTTGCGGTTCGGAGCCAGTGCACCAATCCCGCCGATCTGGATGCCAATCGAGCTGAGGTTTGCAAACCCGCACAGCGCGAAAGTGGCAATGGTGAACGAGCGCGGATCGAGCACGCCCCTCTGCGGCCCGAGCATCGAGAAAGCGACCAATTCGTTCAGTACCATGCGCGTGCCGAGGAGATTGCCGATGGCTGGGCAATCGTGCCAGGGAATACCGATAATCCACGCGATGGGCGCAAAAAGGACGCCAAGAATACTCTCCAGACTTGTGGGGAACCACCCGATGTGCTGGTGAATGCCGCCAAAAATGCCATCGAGCAACTTGACCAGTGCGAGAAAAGCAATGAGCATGGCTCCGATGTTGAGCGCCATGTGCAGACCGTCGCTGGTGCCGCGCGCAATCGCGCCGAGCAGGTTTTCGTGGCTTTCTTTTTGGGCTTCGTCTTCGGGCATCACCACGCGCCCGGCGGTTTTCGGTTCTTCGGTCTCAGGAACCAGCATCTTCGAAACCAGGATCGTTCCGGGAGCAGTCATGATCACGGCGCTGAGCACGTGCCGCGGCTCAGCGCCAAAAGCAAAGTAGGCTGCCATGATCGACCCCGAGACGTGCGCCATGCCGCTGGTCATGACCGTCATGAGTTCGGAACGCGTAAGCTCGGGCAGGAAGGGGCGGATGGTCACAGGCGCCTCGGTCTGTCCCATGAAAATGCTGGCCGCGACGTTGAGCGATTCAGCGCCGCTGGCGCCCATGATGCGCGTCATGACCCACGCCGCGATGCGAATGATGACTTGCATGACGCCGATGTGGTAGAGAATCGCAAACAGCGCGCAAATGAAAATGACCACCGGCAGAACCTGGAAGGCAAAAATGAAGCCGACATCTCTGTGCTGCTGGCCCAGTTCACCGAACACGAAAGAGGAGCCGGCAAACGAATAGCCGAGCACGTGGTTGGCAGCGTCGCCGATTTTCTGAAACATATCGCGACCGAACGGGACTTTGAGTACGAAGATGGCGAATGCGATCTGCAGCCCCAGCCCCCAGGCAACCGTCTTGAGGCGAATCGCGCGGCGGTTGGTGGAGAACAGATAGGCAAGACTGAGCATCCCCAGCAAACCGAGAATTCCGGTGAATCGTCCCATCAGCGTGTGTCTCCGGGTTTTCCGATAATGCGGTGGACCAAGGGCCGTTGGGCCGGCGCGGCAACGCCGATTTCGCAGCTCTGTTCGATCAAATCCCGGGCGCGCTGCGCTCTGGATTCATCGTTCGAGTAGATCGTGGCCAGAGGCTCGCCTCGATCGACTCGATCTCCCACCTTTTTGTGCAGCACGATGCCCACCGCGGGATCGACCGAATCCTCTTTGCGCTCGCGGCCGCCGCCGAGAATTACCGAAGCCGTGCCGATCTGCTCCGACTGCATGGCCATGACGCGTCCGGCCGTTGGACTCGTCACTGGTGTGCTGTATCTCGCCTGCGGCAGCTTTTTTGTGTCGTCGATCGCCCGGACATCGCCACCCTGGAGTTCGACCATCTGACGAAATTTAGTGAGCGCCGCGCCTGAAGATAGAAGGTGCGCGCTCTGCTGCTTTCCCTCGGAGACGGTCCTGGCCACGCCTCCAAGGTGCAGCATCCATCCCGCCAGTTCGAGACACAGATCGCGCAAGTCCTTGGGCCCCGCTCCTCCGAGCACTTCCACAACCTCGACCACTTCCAGCGCGTTGCCGATCATGTTTCCCAGGGGCTGATCCATGTCGGTGATCAGCGCGACCACCTGCTTACCCATCCGCTCCCCGGTCTCGACCATCAACTCCGCCAGGAAGACAGCATCCTTCTCGTTCTTCATGAACGCGCCCGAGCCGGTTTTCACATCGAGCACGAGCGCGTCGATCCCTTCGGCCAGTTTCTTGCTCATGATCGAAGCGCAAATCAGGTACGGGCTCTCGACAGTGCCTGTGACATCGCGCAGTGCGTAAAGCTTCCGGTCGGCAGGAGCGATCTCGGCAGTTTGCCCGATCATGGCGCATCCGGAAATGTCGAGCACTTCGCGGAATCGGGCCACTGGCAGGTTCACCTTGAATCCCGGAATGGCTTCGAGTTTGTCGAGCGTGCCGCCGGTGTGCCCTAGTCCGCGCCCACTGATCATGGGTACAACCAGGCCAGCCGCGGCCGCCAACGGAGCCAGCACCAGCGACGTCTTGTCACCCACACCGCCCGTGGAGTGCTTGTCGACTTTTCTCGCCGTCATCGAGGAAAAATCCAGCACTTCTCCGGAACGCAGCATGGCATCGGTCAGTGCCGCAGTCTCAGGGCGGGTCATCCCGCGCAGCACAACCGCCATCAGCCACGCCGACACCTGGTAGTCGGGAATCTCGCTCCGGGTGAAGGCGCTCACGAAGGCTTCGATTTCGTGGCGTGACAGTTCAAGGCCGTCTCTTTTCTTGCGGATGACATCAATCGCGCGGACCGTATGTGGAGAAGATGTTGGCTGGCTCAATGGAGGCGGAATCCTTCCGGAAGCAGTTCAGTGATATGAGCCTGCCTGGGCCCGTCCGCGCCCTGGAAAAAGATGGTCGCGTCGGGACCGAATTCATAGATGACCTGCCGGCAGGCGCCGCAGGGCGAGCACGCCACGCCATGATCGTTGGTCACGGCCACGGCTTGAATCTCGATCTTCGGCCCCAGCTCGGCGACGGCAGAGAAGATTGCCGTCCGTTCTGCACAGTTGGTCATGCCGTACGAAGCGTTTTCCACATTACAGCCGGAAAAGATCTTTCCGTTCGTAAGCAGGACCGCAGCGCCTACATGGAAGTTCGAATACGGAGCATGAGCGTTCTTCATCACTTTCGCCGCCGCCTGCTCCAACCTCTTCTGCATCGCACCGGATATGGCTTTCTTACGCATGGGGAATAATGAGTGTCCGTTCCTCGCCCGAGAGCTCACCGCGGACGCTGAAATCGTGCGCCATTGTAAACCCTGGCTGCCGGTTCTGGCTTCTCGACTTCCCCCCTCGGGGCACGCATTTCAACGCGGCCGGCAACTCGCGTTCCGACAGTGCCTGCCGTACAATTGCAATTCAGGCTCCGACGCCATTTGAGCCTGCCTGGGCAGGCATCGGCCAGAGAGAGTTTCATGCCGGGCGAATACGAATCTTCCAAGGGGATCAGCAAAGTTGACAGTCCTGTCGTGTCGCGCGATTCCTACGCCGCGACACCCATCGCATCGTTGAACGGACGTCCGCTTCTACCCAACACCGGAATTCCGCTCGACGTGAGTTGGGTGGAAGAGGTTCGAGTGAACACCAGCGCCGTCGAGCGCCGCGCCCAGTCGCAGGTGGCCCGGCGGACCGTGAAGAAGGAATGGCAGGCGGCATGGCTGCTTCGCGCCATCTCCTGCATGGACCTGACGACGCTTTCGGGCGACGATACGGAAGAGCGCGTGCGCCGTTTGTGCGCCAAGGCGCGACAGCCCACTCAACAAGAACTGGCCGCCAAGCTCGGCATCGAGCAGCTTGGCATCAAGGTCGCCGCCGCGTGCGTTTATCACTCGTTCGTGGAGACTGCCGTCCAGGCGCTTGAGGGCAGTGGGGTTCACGTGGCCGCGGTCTCGACTGGATTTCCCGCCGGCCTTTCGCCTCTGGCAGAGCGGGTTGCCGAAATCCGGCGTTCGGTGGAAGCCGGCGCCCAAGAGATCGATGTTGTCATTACCCGGGCCCACGTTTTTGCCGGACACTGGCAGGCACTCTACGATGAGATCGCAGCCTTCAAGCAGGCCTGCGGCTCCTCTCACATGAAAGTCATTCTGGGCACGGGCGATCTTCTGACCCTGCGAAATGTTGCCCGCGCCAGTTTCGTCGCCATGATGGCGGGTGCAGACTTCATCAAGACTTCCACCGGAAAGGAGGCGGTGAACGCTACCTTGCCGGTAAGTCTGGTGATGGTGCGTGCCATCCGCGAATATGCACAGCAGACCGGCATGGCCGTAGGCTTCAAGCCGGCCGGGGGAATTCGTACCGCGAAGCAGTCGCTCGACTGGCTCGCCATGATGAAAGAGGAACTCGGCCAGTCGTGGTTGCGCGCCGAAATGTTCCGCTTTGGTGCCAGCAGCCTGCTGGGGGACATCGAACGGCAATTGGAGCACTATGCCACCGGGCGTTACTCTGCTGAGTATCGTCATCCCCTTGCCTAACGCTGGTGGACGGAGAACCGGGCGATAGCGAATGAGCATAGCCGAAAAGTTCGTGAGCATGGAGTACGGGCCTGCTCCGGAAGATCCGAAAGAAGCGGTCCTGTGGCTTGATCGTCACCGACGTCGCTTTGAACTTTTCATCGGCGGCACCTGGCAAGCCCCTGCCGAGGGCGGATACTTCGACACCACCGATCCGTCCACAGGCGAGACGCTTTCGAGCATTGCTCAGGGAAGCGCCGCCGATATCGACGCTGCGGTTCGCGCTGCCCGTGCGGCTTGGCCGAAGTGGCGTGCTCTCACATCGCACGCCCGCGCCCGATATTTGTACGCGCTGGCTCGACTGGTTCAGAAGCATTCCCGTCTGCTGGCCGTTCTCGAAACCATGGACAATGGCAAGCCCATCCGCGAGAGCCGCGACATCGACATTCCTCTCGTGGGGCGGCATTTCTATTACCATGCCGGTTGGGCGCAGTTGTTCGATCAGGAATTTCCCGAGCACGAGCCCTGCGGAGTGGTTGGGCAGATCATTCCATGGAATTTTCCGTTGCTCATGCTGGCCTGGAAGATCGCACCCGCGTTGGCCACCGGCAATACTGTCGTTCTGAAACCCGCGGAATTCACTCCCCTCACCGCGCTCCTGTTTGCCGAACTTTCCGAGGAAGCCGGACTGCCGGCTGGAGTCGTCAACATCGTCACGGGAGATGGTTCGACCGGGGGAGCTCTGGTGAAGCACCCCGACGTCGACAAAATCGCCTTCACCGGGTCGACCGAAGTCGGACGGGCGATTCGCGAAGCTACGGCCACCAGTCACAAGCGCCTGTCTCTGGAGCTCGGCGGCAAATCTCCTTTCATCATCTTCGACGATGCCGATCTCGACAGCGCCGTGGAGGGACTCGTCGACGGCATCTGGTTTAACCAGGGACAGGTGTGCTGCGCCGGTTCCCGCCTGCTGATGCAGGAGCGTGTCGCCGAGAAGCTGATCGGTAAGATTCGCGACCGCATGAGCAGCCTGCGCATTGGCCCTCCACTCGACAAGGCAATCGATATCGGCCCGGTCGTGGCGCGCGTGCAGTTGGACCGCATTCAGAAGCTGGTCGCCCAGGGTGTCGCCGAGGGCGCAACCTGCTGGCAGCCGCAAGTCGCAATGCCTTCGCGCGGCTTCTACTATCCGCCGACGCTGTTGAGCAATGTGCATCCGGCATCGATCGTGGCGCAACAGGAAATCTTTGGCCCGGTTCTGGCTGCGATGACCTTCCGCACACCACGAGAAGCCGTGGAGCTGGCGAACAATACCGTGTATGGGCTGGCGTCCTCGGTCTGGAGCGAGAACCTCAACGTTGCGCTCGAGGTCGCTGCCCAGATCAAAGCCGGCGTGGTCTGGGTGAATTCGACGAATCTGTTCGACGCTGCCTGCGGATTTGGTGGATATCGCGAAAGCGGCTACGGGCGCGAAGGCGGCAGAGAGGGCCTCGTCGAGTACGTGGAGCCCAAGTGGTTCAAGCATGCGCCCAGACTGTCCGCAACCGACCAGCCTGCGGCTCCCGAGCCAGACGATGAAATGGAAACCAGCACGCCCGCAATCGACCGCACCGTCAAGCTCTATATCGGGGGCAAGCAAGTGCGTCCGGACTCGGGTTACAGCATGGAAGTGCGCACTCAGGATGGGCGCCTCCTGGGTGAAGCTCCTCTGGGCAATCGCAAGGATATCCGCAATGCGGTCGCGGCGGCGCGCAAGGCTGAAGGTTGGGCAAAAGCCACGGCGCACAATCGCGCCCAGGTCCTCTATTACTGTGCCGAGAATCTCGCTCTGCGGCGCGACGAGATCGTTCCTCGCCTCGCTGCGGTCGTCGGAGAGATGCAGGCGGCCCAGGAGGTCGAGTTAGGGATCCAGCGGATTTTTTCCTATGCCGCTTGGGCTGACAAATTCGACGGAACCGTTCACAATCCGCCATTCCGCAACGTCGCGCTCGCGATGAACGAACCGATTGGAACGGTAGGAGTGATGTGTCCTCGAGACGCGCCGCTGCTTGGATTCCTCTCGCTGGTCATGCCCTTGCTTGCGGTTGGAAACACAGTCATTGCCGTTCCTTCAGAGAAATATCCGCTCATCACGGGCGACCTTTATCAATTGTTCGACACCAGTGACCTTCCCGGCGGCGCCGTGAACATCGTGACCGGCTACGTTTCGCAATTGCTCAAGACTCTGGCGGAACACGACGACGTCGACGCCATCTGGTGTTACGGAGACGACACGACCGTGGCCTCCGCCAAGGCCATGTCGACGGGAAATCTCAAGCAAGTCTGGACCAACGAAGGCCGTGCCATCGACTGGTTCGATCCAAAGATTGCCGAGGGACGCTGGTTCCTGGAGCACGCGACCCAGGTAAAAAATATCTGGGTTCCCTATGGTGAGTAGTTTCGGGGATTGATTTTTCTCCCCCAGCGGGACTAGCATTACCCCCAGTTTCGCCCGGCATCATTTCTCTCTCTTCGAAGTCCACGTTGACCAAGGAGGACATATGGGCATCGCAGTTTCCCCCCAGATCGATCCGCACGTCGCGGAGTTCATCGATAAACCACGCAAAATGTTGATCAACGGCAGTTGGGTCGATGCCGCTTCCGGCAAGACTTTCCCCTCATACAATCCCGCTACTGGCGAAGTTCTGGCGCAGATCGCCGAAGGCGATCGCGCCGATATTGACCTGGCCGTCAAAGCTGCGCGCTCCGCCTTTGACCACGGCCCATGGCGCAAGCTGACCGCCTCCGAGCGCGGCCGGTTGATCTGGAAGCTCGCGGACCTGCTGGAGCAACATACCGAGGAGTTCGCCTACCTTGAGAGCCTCGACAACGGCAAACCGCTTGCCATCGCCAGGGCGGCCGACGTTCCCCTCGCGGTCGACCTCTTCCGCTACATGGCCGGGTGGACTACAAAGATTGAAGGCAACACCATTCCACTCTCTGTGCCGTATACCCCGGGTGCGAATTATTTCGCGTACACGCTACACGAGCCGGTTGGCGTTGTCGGACAAATCATTCCGTGGAATTTCTCGCTGCTCATGGCCACATGGAAACTCGGACCAGCACTAGCCAGCGGATGTACCGTCGTGCTGAAACCCGCCGAGCAAACTCCGCTCTCCGCGCTGCGTCTCGGCGAACTGATCATGGAGGCGGGCTTCCCCGAGGGTGTGGTCAACATCGTTCCCGGCTACGGCGAAACGGCGGGAGCCGCTTTGGCAGCACATCCGGATGTTGACAAAATCGCGTTCACCGGATCGACCGAAGTCGGGAAGCTCATCGTGCACGCCGCTGCGGGGAACCTCAAGAAAGTTTCTCTCGAACTGGGCGGCAAGTCTCCCAACGTCGTATTCAAAGACGCCGACCTTGAAACCGCGATTCCAGGTTCAGCCAGCGCGATTTTCTTCAACCACGGACAATGCTGCTGCGCCGGTTCACGGTTGTATGTCGAAAAATCGATCTACGATCAGGTCGTCGACGGAGTCGCCGAGGTCGCCAAGAAAATCAAGGTCGGCTCCGGTCTCAATCCTGAGACGCAGATGGGCCCGCTCGTGTCAGAAGAGCAATTGCATCGCGTCTGCGGATATCTCGAATCAGGATTTTCTCAAGGTGCGAAAGCCGTAGCCGGCGGCCATAAAGCTGGCGATCGCGGATATTTCGTCGAACCCACCGTACTGGTCGACACCAACGAGAACATGACCGTGGTGCGGGAGGAAATCTTCGGGCCGGTCGTAACCGCGATGCCGTTTACCGACCCCGAGGAAATTGTTCCTCGCGCCAACAACAGCAACTATGGCCTGGCCGCGGCGGTCTGGACGCGCGATGTCAGCAAAGCCCATCGCATGGCTGAGCAACTCCGTGCCGGGACGGTGTGGATCAACTGCTACAACATCTTCGACGCGGCCCTGCCGTTCGGAGGGTACAAGCAGTCCGGCTGGGGACGCGAGATGGGACACGACGCGCTCAACCTCTACTCGCAAACCAAGGCGGTCTGCACCAGAATCGCCTGACGGCATCACATCGGTACACATGGGAAGAGGACGGCAGCCAGGCTACCGTCCTCTTTTTCATGAGCTGACAGTCTCTACTTCTCCATTAACAGGACTTTCTCGGCCTCATCGATCTCCGTGAGCTTTACCTCGATCACCTCATTCATCGTGGTCTGAACGTTGCGGCCCACGAATGTAGCTTCGACCGGAATCTCGCGGTGCCCGCGGTCGATGAGGACACACAATTGCACCCGCCGCGGACGCCCATGCGAGAACAAGGCATCGAGGGCCGCGCGCGTCGTGCGTCCTGTAAAAAGAACATCATCGACCAGCACGATGTTCTTGTCTTCGATCGCGAATCCAATTTCTTTTTCCTGCACCACGGGCTTGGGTCCTAATGTCGACAGGTCATCGCGATAGAACGTGATGTCTAGGCTTCCCACCGGCACCTTCGCGTTCTCGATGCGGGTAATGATCTTGCCCAGACGTTCGGCAATGGGCACGCCGCGGCGGCGAATGCCGACGAGCCCCAAAGCCTCGACCCCTCCATTCTTTTCTACGATTTCGTAGGCCAATCGCACCAGGGTGCGTTCAATTTCCGATGCCGACATGAGTTGCGCCTTCTGGCGAAGGCCGGTCTTGCGTGCATGATTCTTTACATTCATTCGGATTTATGCCTCGGGCGGCCACCAAGCCGGTTTCTCACTGTAGTCAACGGGCTCCGAGAGGTCAAGCTGTCGAATGCCCAGTGTCGAATGCCCAGGAGTTGGTATTGCCCCGGCGAGAAAGGCCAGGCATTGCAGCGTTGTCGGAAGTTGCTCCACTCGGACGATTCCCGAAGCTGACCCACCAGGACACAAAGTTCGGATCAACGCCAGTGGCTTAAAGATTATCTCTGCCTCGCGCTGACTCATAGTTGCGCAGGACCTGCCCTGGCTCGGCAGCAACGATCTCCTCCATATAGCGTCGGTTCCATACATGTGAAGGAGATTTCCCGCAACTCCAGCTTTTTCCGCTGCAGGTCCCGACGAGCAAGCAGGTCAGCAACTCCTGATCGAGCCGATGCTGTTTCAAGAACACCAATACCCCCATGACAAGCGATCGACAGGATAACGGCTGCCCACCCGCTGCGAGTGGCGAAAGCCAGCAATGCTGAATGAGGTTGGGATCCCCGGCCTTTAGGCGTCGGGAGTTTCAAGAAAGAGCCGCTTCGAAGCGTTCGACGAAGCGGTAAACATCCTGATATGAGTTATATAGAGGGACGGCGGCGACACGGAACGTATCCGGCTCGCGCCAGTCTCCAATCACTCCTTGGGCTGTGAGTCGATCACACAGATCGCGTCCCTGGTGCTTGAGTCGGATCGAAAGTTGTGCGCCTCTTCGTCGTTCTTCAGGAGGGGTAATAACCGAAAACTTTGAAGACGCCCTCTGGCGGAGCAGAAACTCCATGTACCCGGTGAGCGAGACACTCTTGGACCGCAGGCGCTCTATCCCGGCTTCGGAGAAGATCTCCATCGACGCCCGCAAGGGGGCCAACGCCATAATCGGCGGGTTGCTCAACTGCCAGCCTTCCGCTCCCGCCATCGCTTGAAAGTTTGGGCCCATCTGAAATCGAGTCTTCTCGTCATGGCCCCACCAGCCGGCGAAGCGAGGAATGTCCCATGCATGCGAATGCCGCTCGTGGACAAAGCATCCTCCCACGCAGCCCGGCCCACCGTTCAGGTATTTGTAGCTGCACCAGGCTGCGAAGTCCGGTCCCCAGTCATGAAGGTGCAGCGGAATATTCCCGGCAGCGTGGGCCAGGTCAAATCCCACCACGCATCCTTTCCTGTGTCCCGCCTTGGTGATTCCTGGCATGTCAAACACCTGGCCGGTTGCGTAGTTCACCCCTCCGAGAAGAATGAGCGCAATCGAATTTCCCTCCCGATCGATGAGTGAATCGATGTCCTCATCTCGCACGCACGATTCTCCCTCGCGCGGGCTCAACTCCATCAACGATTGCTGCGGGGCAAATCCATGGAAGGAAATCTGGGACTTGACGGCATATTGATCCGACGGGAAAGCTCCCAGCTCGATGACAATCCTGTGCCTCTCGGACGTCGGACGGTAGAACGAGACCATCATCAAATGCAGATTCACGGTGAGCGAGTTCATCACCACAACTTCGGAAGGCTGTGCACCCACCAGGCAAGCCGTCTGCTCGGTAAGCAAACGGTGATACGGCATCCAGGGGTTGGTCCCGTGAAAGTGCCCTTCCACGCCCAGTCGAGCCCAGTCCTCGAACTCCTGATCCACGTAGGACCGGGCGGACTTCGGCTGGAGGCCGAGGGAATGACCGCATAGATAAACGCATTCCTCGCCGTCTTTGGTTTTTGGGAGGTGGAAGCGCTGCCGAAAATGAGCCAGCCGGTCTCGCGCATCCATCGCCGCCGGAAACTCTTCGCCGGGTTGGAAGGATGAGGTATTCAAGACAGTTCCAAGGCGGTCAGCTGGTTCCGAATCAGTGAATCGGCATTGCTCCAGTCAAGTTTCTCAACCTTGTCAATGCCGTCCGAAAGCTTGTCCAGGATTCGGTCCTGAACCCGGCCGCGTTCGAGAGCGGTTGCGTAGGGGATGCGGTGAAACGTCACCATAGCGTATTTCGGCACAAACTGCCGCGGATACTTTGCTTCCAGCGCCAGTTCCACCTTCTTGCGCAGCAAGAACTGTGGATCGGCCACGCGATCACGCATCTCGACAAAATTCTCGACGGCCAGATCTGCGATGGCATCCGTATTGGCTTTTCGCGCGTGCTCAAACTCCGAAAAGATTCTTTCCCAGTCTGCACCGTGTCGATCGAGCAACTCCAGCAGGACGGTGCAATCTTCGAATCCGCAATTGATTCCTTGCCCGAAGAAAGGCACGATGGCGTGGGCGGCATCACCGAGCAGCAGGACTCGTCCTTCCACATGCCAGGGAGAGCACTTGATGGTCACCATCGAACCTGTGGGATTGGCGAAGAAGATGTCGGTCAGATCTGGCATCAGCGGCACCGCGTCCGGGAAATGCGCGTTGAAAAACTCCAGGACGGCCGCGATGGTGGTGAGCCGTTCGAAACTGTCGCCCCCCGCGAAGGGAAGAAACAAAATGCAAGCAAAGGTGCCGTCGACGTTGGGCAGAGCGATGAGCATGTAGCTGCCGCGCGGCCAAATATGCAGGGCACTGGTTTCGAGAACGTGCTTTCCGCCTGGGCCGGCCGGAATTGTTAACTCCTTGTAGCCGTAATCGAGATACTCCTGTGAAAAATTGAACCGGGTGCGCCGGAGCATCTCGCCGCGAATAGCCGACGCTGATCCGTCACATCCGATAACGACTTGACAATCAACGCTACGAGTTCCACCACTTTCTTCATCGCGCAGGCGAATCGCTCCGGTCTTGAAGTCCATGCCGGTGGAGCGTTGCTGGAAGTGAATCTTCACTCCCCGGGCCTCGGCGGCATTCATCAATGCGATCCCTAACTCCGCCCGGGAAATCGAATGGATCACTTCAGACTCGTTCTTGCCGTAGGGCTGAAAGGTCAGCTCGGAACTGACGGAATGCATCATCCGGCCCTTCATCGGAGTGGTGATTTTCTTCATCGCCGGCCACAAGCCGGCTTGTTCCAAGGCGTGGATCCCACGCGTCGAGAGCGCCAAATTAATCGAGCGTCCGGCGCTCATTGATACACGACGCATGTCGGGACGCCGCTCGTAAATTTCGACCTCAAACCCCCGCTTCGCGAGCTCAAGGGCCAGCAAGGGGCCGTTGAGGCCGGCGCCGATGAGTGTGATCCTTTTCGTTTCGTGAGTCATGAACGGAGCGGTGGGTCTATTCCGTGAGCAAGGTTCTCGCCTCCCACAGTTCGGGGAAGAATTTTTTGTCCAGAGTGAGCTTCAAATAAGAAGAGCCCGCACTTCCACCGGTACCCATGCGGGCGCCGATCACGCGCTCTACCAGTTGAATGTGACGCAGGCGCCAACCGACGACGAGTTCGTCAAACTCGGTGAGGCGCTCGCATACATCAATCCAATCGCGGTTCCGTTGCTCATCCCGGTACAACGAAAGTACCGCCCGTGCGCGCGCGTCGAATCGTTCCCGCTCGGTTGCATTCTCCTGGACCTCGAGTTTGCCCATGGCGCCGAGAGCCGCAAAGAAGACGTCGTGCACAGACGGCTCGCGCAGCCGCCGCTCCAATTGGGCGTGCGCTTCAGGGGTGGGACGGTGGTAGCGCAGCATTTTCTCATCCTTCAAGCCGCACAGGAATTCCAGCTCGCGAAACTGTTCCGACTGAAATCCACTGGCTGGCTCCAGCTTGCCGCGGAACGCCAGAAAGTGCGTGGGCAGCATAGTCTCGAGGATCGTAAACTGCTCGACCAGGACGCGCGTGATCTCGGTACAGCGCCGAAGCAGGCGCGCGGCTTCGTAGACTTCATCGCGCGAGTCAGGATTGACCGCCGCCCCGCGTAGATTACTCACAACCGCGTCGAGATCGTGCAGCAGTTCTTTGAACCATAGCTCGTAGGTCTGATGCACGATGATGAACAGCAGCTCGTCATGGTGCTGCGGCGATGATTGCGGATGCTGGAGCGAGAGCAGTTCCGGAATTCGGAGATAGGAACTGTAAGTGAGCTGCTCAGCGGGCGGCGTCATCGGCGCCGTTGATGGTGGAGCCGCATCCCCTGGCTCTCGGATCTTCAGAGCGAGAAACTCAACCGCATTCCCGCCCAACAATTTCGCCTTCGCACCGGAACCGAACGAACTCGATCGGATCAGATTTCCGATTCCGTGTTCACCTAGCGGGAAGGGATAGTCCGATCCCAGCATCACCTGCTCCGGCCCCATGGTTTCGACCAGGAGTTGGAGCGCGCGCTGGTCAAAAACCGCTGAATCGACAGAGAAGCGATTCAAATAGGATCGCGGCGGCAACTCACAAACGCCGTGCGCCACCGGGTGATGGCGCCACGCGTTTTCGAGCCGCCCCAGAAGAAATGCAAAACTTCCTCCTCCGTGGGCGAAACAGATGCGCAGCTTTCGAGGCAGCCTGTCGAATGCTCCGCTCAGAATCATGGCGACGATGCCCAGTTGTGTTTCCGCGGGCATGCCGACCGTCCACGGCATCATGTAGTTCGGCATGCGCGCCGGTGCCATCATGTCCCACGGGTGCACCAGCACAGCCGCGCCTACGTCGGCGCAATGATGGAGAAAGGTCACGATTCCGGGGTCATCGAGGTTTTTGTCTTTGACATGGTTCCCGATCTCGACTCCGAGATGGCCGGCGCGCATACATCGGCTCAGCTCTTTCGAGGCCGCATCAATGTCCTGCAGGGGAACCTGGCACAGCGACTTCAGCCTTCCCTTGCCCCGGGCACACAATTCAAGAGCCGCGTCATTGAACAACTGCGCGCAATCGAGTGCGTGCTCGACAGCTCGCTCGTAGGCAAAGAGCACTGGTGTCGCCGAGATGATCTGCATCTCGACGCCATCGCGATCCATTTCCTCGAGGCGAACTTCAGGATCCCAGCACGCCGAGTTGATGTGCCGGAAGAATCGATCGCCCACCATGATTTCCGCTTTGCCCGGTTGGGTGTGCTTGATCCATGGCCAGTCGGGAGTGCCGTAGCGCCCAGCCAGATCGGGGCAGGTGCGGGGGAAGAAGTGAGTGTGAATATCGATGACTGGCATTTCTACTGTTTGCCGGGATGTACCGCGCCGCAGTGTCTGCACTTGCGCAGGGCTTCGCTCGTGTAGAACTGCTCAAACAAGGGTGGCAGGTCGCGCACAATGCTTTTCAGCTTCACTTCTGCGCGGTGCAGGAGCTGGTGGCAGTTCTGACAGTACCATTCGAAGCCATCCATTGCCCCATCGGGGCGCGGCATCTCCACTACTACCCCGATCGTTCCCGCCTGCAACCTCTGCGGCGAGTGGCGCATGTGCTTCGGCAAGAGGAAAACCTCGCCTTCTTTGATCGGAACTTCGCTGGGGGGCCTGCCCGGAGTCTCCATGAGCCGAAGAAAAATGTCTCCTTTTAGCTGATAGAAAAATTCCTCAGTGGGGTCGTCGTGGTAGTCGCGCCGATGGTTCGGGCCTCCAACCACCGTCACCATCATCTCGCCATCTTCCCAGACTTGCACGTTGCCCACGGGCGGCTGGAGTTTGTCCCGGTTGGTTTCGATCCATTGCTGAAAGTTGAAGGCTTGCAATTGCTTGATGGATGGCATGACCGCTCCTATTTCTCTGGTTTGTAAGCCACCGCGCGGATTTCGATCAGCAAATGCGGATGCGGCAACTGATGAACCGCCACGGTCGTGCGTGCCGGCCCCCCCAAATCGAAGTATTGGCCATACACCTCGTTATATGCGGCGAAATCATTCATGCTCACCAGATATGAGGTGACTTCGACAACGTCGGCCAGGTCGGCATCGACCGTCTCGAGGATGTCGCGTATGTTTTCGATCACCGCCCGCGTCTGCTCTCGAATATCGAGGTGCATCGTGCCGAATTCGTCGACTTCTGCTCCCGCGATCGTGTTGTCCGCCCGGCGCGCGCTCGTGCCGGAAACGATCAGGAAATCCCCAGCGCGCTTGACATGCGGGTAATTTCCGAGCGGCTTTGCCCTGCCCTCGATGACCTTGCCTTCAAGTTTCCCCATGCAGTGCCGCTCGCCGGCTTCACAACCTGATACAGATGTTGTTCAGTTCGGAGTAAAAGTTCAGAGAGTGCGCGCCGCCTTCGCGGCCAATCCCGGAAAGGCCCACGCCTCCAAACGGAGTACGCAGGTCGCGGAGGAACCAGCAATTCACCCAGGTGATGCCGACGTTCATCTGCTGTGCGACTCGATGTCCGCGCTTCAGATTCGATGTCCAGACCGAAGCGGCGAGGCCATACCTGGTATCGTTTGCCATGTAGACCGCTTCCTGTTCGGTGTCGAAGGGAGTGACGTGGCAGACTGGCCCGAAGATTTCCTCCTTCACCGAGCGGGCAGACTCTTTCAGTCCAGTATAGATCGTCGGCTGCACGTAGAAACCCTGATCGAGCGAGCTGCCGAACTCGGGAACTCCGCCTCCCGTGACTGTATCTGCGCCTTCTTCGCGGGCAAGGCGATAGTAGGAAAGAACTTTTTCCCGATGCTCGGACGAGATGAGCGGCCCCAGGTCCGTGGTTTTCTCCCACGGAGATCCCAGCTTTAAATTCTCCGCTTTCCGTTTGAGCGCATTCACGAACCTGTCCAGGATCGTGCGCTCCACGTACACCCGTTCGGCGCAAAGACAGACCTGCCCCGTATTGGTAAATACAGCTTCGGCAATTCCGTTCACCGTCTCCTCAAAATCGCAATCCGCAAAGACGATCGCCGCATTCTTGCCGCCGAGTTCGAAGGAAACGGGTTTCACCGAGGCGGCGACAGTCCGCATAATCGCGGCTCCGGTCTCTGACTCGCCCGTAAAAGTCACCGCGTTGATATCCGGATGCCGGGTGAGAAACTCGCCGGCCGAATTCGGACCGAAACCATGAACGACGTTGTAAACGCCACCAGGGATGCCAGCCTGCTCGACGACTTCGGCAAGCAGCGTGGCAGTCGCCGGAGTTTCCTCCGAGGGTTTCACTACCACAGCATTGCCGCAGGCCAGGGCCGGTGCCAATTTCCAGGTAAGCAGCAACAGGGGTAGATTCCACGGGGTGATAATTCCAACCACACCTAGCGGCTTTCGCACCGAGTAGTTAAGCGCTCGTTTGCCGTCAGGAGTGTCAGTTTGAAAGCATTCCAGGCCGGTGGTTTTGATCAAATCGGCAAAGACCCGGAAATTCGCGGCTGCGCGCGGAACGTCGAGCCGAGACGCCAGGCCGACTGGTTTTCCCGTGTCGGCGACCTCGGCGGCTACGAAGCGGTCGAACCGCGATTCGATACCCTCGGCGACGCGCTCGAGCAAACCCGCTCGCTCCCGAACCCCAATCCTTCCCCATTCCCCGTGGAACGCTTGCCGGGCCGCTTCGACCGCGGCATCCACTTGATCCCGATCTGCTTCGGCCACCTGCGCGATCACACTGCCGTCGGCCGGGTTCACGTCGGCAAACTCGCGTTTGCCGCCAACGAACTTGCCATCGATGTAATTGTGAATGAGCTTCACGCGAACCTGCCGAATCGTAACAGCCCCTTGTCGGGCAGGGCAATGGGGCGATCCGCTTCAACTGTTTCGTACTTCCCCGTATCTCGGCAATGCATCGTTCCACGTAGGCATTTGTACGCCGTACGGATGAAGACTGGACGCCGACAGGACAGAATATGCCAGACGTGGCGAGGGCCGGGCCAAGGAGATCCGATAGCCTTGGAGTTCGAAACATTTGCCGTTTAGGGTCTTCAACTACTTCTTCGCGCCTTGTTTCAGGTGAGCCGGTTCTTCAAGGATTTTCAGGAGAGCTGTCGCGCAATAGACTCGGTCACGCTTCGCATCGACAACCTGTTCTACGATATTCGCACGCTCCAGTCGTTCGATGGCGCGCTGCGCGGTCGTAAACGCGATGGCCAATTTGCCCGCCACGCCTTTTATTGTGATGAAGGGATTTGCCCCCAAGAGTTCGACGACACGCAACGGGTTGTTGCTTGATTCTCCCGAGACTTTGTTCTGCCAGTCGGCCAGTAGCCCGTTGATGCGCATTGGCTCGACTCAAAGCATCCTCAGACATGCGAGCGACTCCCAGCAGGATCTCGAAAGGCCGGGACTGTAAGTGCTTTAAAAATATGGCGGGGACGAGGGACTCGAACCCGCGGCCTCTGCCGTGACAGTCTGGGCACATCAGTATTCTCAGCAACTCACAATCTCAGCGGGGGCTGCCAGTCGCTGTAAGGATTCGCAAGAATCCATTTCCCTGTGGGCAAGTTTGTGGGTAGAAATTTTCGATCGATCATGCAAGGATCGCCAGATCGGTGAAGCAACCGTGCCTGTTATGTCCCTTTTCACCAAGTAGGTCTTGGCTAAGCTGGCTAAACTGAGGTAGAGGATGCATGAAGGTCAACACGTTGGAAGCCAAAAGACAGCTCTCCCGGCTGGTCAAAGTTGCCCTTGACGGCGAGGACGTTGTGATCGCCAGCAACGGTGAACCCATGGTCAGGCTGGTATCTGTCGCCAAGAAAGGGCGGCGCCTGCGTGGTTGGGGCAAACTGAAAAGATTCAGAACGGCCGTCGACGCTGCGTTTACGTCCGAGATCGATGAAAAAATTGCCCGCAGCCACAGAGGCCGGTCGTGAGGCACGCAAGGTTGCCCTTTGGTGGCTGACCGCGAGTCCGCGGCTCTCCAAAACCACACGCGAGCTAATGGCCGCCTCGCCCTGTGTCGTATCGGTCGCGAGTATCTGGGAGATCGATCTCAAGCATCGATTCCGCAAATTGTCCATCGCACCAAGGCGCTTTCGCGACGAGATGCGATGGGCAGGCGCAGCGATACCTTCAATAAGTGACGACCACGTGTTGACCGCGGTGAAGCCAGCGGAAACTCACCGTGATCCGTTTGACCGCCTGCTTCTGAGCGTGGCGGAAGCTGAAAATCTCGTTCTCCTCACGGCGCATGCCTCATCGCGCTCGGACGCAACGAGCCTCGCCTTCCACTCCGGCGTGCCTGACGGCAATACAGCTGGGGAGGAAATTCATGTTCTGGACGCCTTTCAGAAGAAGTCAAGAAGGGGGATTACGACGCTTTCGTCTCTTAGCCAGCTTCGCAGCCTCCTCGCTGAGGCATTCCGGGCGGCAGTTGGCAAGTCACGCCCGGAGCGGTCGTAGCTTTCGGTTACCGTACATGAAACGAAACCCGAATAGCGAATTTGCCAGGCGATTTTCAAGAGAGAACTTATGCATTATCTGACCGAAGAGATAGCGTCTACGTTGCACCTATTCAGCCACACGGCACAGGAGATGAAAGGGCAAAGCTTTACGGCGACCTCAGGGAACAATGTTGGTTAGTTAACGAAAATGCTCTTGGGACACATGGCATGGACGCCGATATTGCCATCCACAAGCTGCGTGATATCCACATCCACGGCAACACTGGTGAGCATGTACGCTTCGTCCCGGTTCATGTGCTTTTCATCGACGAGGAAATTGATCATGTCGCGGACGGCAAGTGTGGTTGCTTCCTTCAAATCTGGGCTGAAGCCCATGCTGATATAGCTGGCCGGAGTTTCCGCGCGCGGCCAAAGCAGATGGCGGTCTTTATGCACGATGAATTTGAAGGTGCCGGTGAGAAAGGTTTCCATCGCCGTAATGTCCACTTCTCCGTTGCCCTGGCCGGCATGGCCATCGCCGACTTCAAAGAGCGCGCCTTTGGCGTGCACCGGAATGTATAGCGTCGTACCGGCGACCAGCTCCTTGTTATCCATGTTGCCAGCATGCATCCATGGAGGAGCGCTATCGATGCGGCCGGCCGAGGGCGGCGGTGCAACACCCATACTGCCGAAGAAGGGATGCAGTGGAATCTCGATGCCAGGGGCGAACTTCGCTACCATTCTTTGGCGATCAAGCGGAATGATCTTCGATCGGCTATAGGGATACTCGTTCGGCAGAAAGCCGCGTCCAACGCCGAATCCGTTGCAGGCCCAGGAGGCGTCGATATCGATTTTCTGAATCTGAATTTCGAGAACGTCCCCGGGCTCGGCTTCGACAATTTCAAGCGGACCGGTGAGGATGTGACCGCCTGGGCCCTTGTCCTTCACCTCGCGATAAATGGGCGCGTTGTATGACGGAATGTCAGAGGGCGAGACACCCTCTTCGATAAGGCGCTCATCCGAGCCGCAGGTGGAAAGCGTCTGGATACGGACCGTGTCGCCCGTATGAACCGTGAGCACCGGCTTGGCTTTGGCGGAATAGTATCCCCAGACAACGGTGGAAGGCGTGGCAAGCAGCGTTGTAGGCGCCGCCTGCGTGGCGCCCATGGCTGCGAGCAGGAACGCGGCTTCTATTACAGCAACGAAATATTTCATCGAGTGCTCCCTGGTCGTCGTGTCAGATCAGAACTGAAATTTAACTGGAAAATGTCTGGTGCTACGAATTCCTCGCAATATAAGCGAAGCTGGCCGTGCGGTGCGGGTCGCAGGATCGCCATACTGCGTAGCCATCCAGTGCCAGCTGAGCCACGCGAAGTAGGTATGAGATCGAGTTGGTCCGACGATGGCGGCAGAACTTGGGCTCCGGCGATCATGGGCTCGCAATCGATCGTTGATGCCAACTATCCGGCACTTACGGTGGTGATGACGGCAGCCCTTACCTGCCCCAAAGGAAACGGGGGATGCCCTATTGCGCTCCAGCAGCGTCCCCAGCTAACCACAAGTCACTAACCACCGTTCAGAAGACCTCGACCGCGGCCGTATGGCCGGGAGCTGCGGCAATCCTTTGGTCCCGCGTGATCAAGGGAGCCTTCAATACTTCGGCGAGCGCCACGTAGGCCGCATCGTACGCGCTTAGATTGTGCCGCAGCCCCCAGATCCGCTGAAGCAGCAGTGCCGGTTCGTACCGGGTGAGGCGAAGAGCGATCAAATCTTCGATTGCCTGCTCGGCCCGCTTGGGTACCAAAATGCCCTCGCGCACCAGTCGTCTGAGGACTTGAGCAAACTCCACATCGAGCAAATGCACGGTGTGGAGGGTATCCTGGCGCGCATAAATGCGCTGCTCGATCCGTTGTCCGGCCGGGGTTTGAAGCAGCCAGTCGACGGCCGCCGAAGCATCGAGCACGATCATCGCACCGCACGTTCCTCGCGCAGAAGGCGAGCGGTGTCGAGAACAACGGGCAGGGACTCGCGGGCGTGCAGCCGCTCTCGGAACTCGCTCAGCGTTGGACGCTCGGCGATCTCTCGGAATTCCTTGAGCAAATAGTCCGAAAGCGACATGCCCGACATGGCGGCTCTGGCCTTCAGGCTGCGGTGGAGGGCATCGGGAACATTGCGAACCTGAATCATTTTTGCCATGCCGCCAGCATACTTGCATGTGCCGCACATGTCAATCCACAGAAGCCAACGACCTTCTTCGTTTTCGAATGATATCAGGTGGGCGGGATAAAGCACGTGGGACGGTCGTATCGTCCACTAAGATCCTCTGATCTCGAAAGGGCCAGGGGCGGTGAGTGCTTGAAAAATATCGGGGACTACGGGACTCGAACCCGCGGCTTCTGCCGTGACAACCAGCAATTTGGCGGAAATTGATTGAAAAAGCGAGGGGGGAGGCTGACCGAGTTCACTGGAACGGATTGTTCACGGTGACTCCGAAGTATCTCTGGCCCGCATTCAGATCCTCCGACCAAATCCGCATACATCCGGCGCGCTCTGCGGCAGCCACAATCATCCCATCATAAAAGTGCAGCCCGTAAGAAGCTCGGGCTTCTACGGCGCGATGGACGATATCGCCATCGGGGACAATCAATCGAATCGGTCCCAAGGCATTCAGAATAACCAGCACATCCTCCGGCGGCACCGGTGGCGAAAGTTTGTGAAGTAGAGTGGCGGCGAACTCTGCCAAAACCTGCGTCGACATGACGCTCTCGCCGGCGATTGCCTTGCGCACCAAATCTTGCGCTAAACGTTGCTTCCGAGGGTCGCTCGAGTCGTAGGCGTACACCAGAACGTTGCTATCCAGGAAATCAGCGGACATACAGATCTTCCCGTTTCCAGCTTCGCTTTCCTACTTTGAATTGGAATTGGCTGAAGCTGCGCTCTAGGGTCTCCCGTTCGCGACGCCTCCGGCCGGACGAGGCGTGCTCTTGAGCGAGCTGTTCGAGGTAGGCCCGCACCAACCCTGCCAGCGTGGTGTCTCGCTCGACCGCAATTTTACGGACTTCCTTGACAAGCTTTTCGTCAAGAGAGAGGGTAATATTCATGTGCCCATAATAAGGGAGACCCTTAATACGTGCAATCCAGAAGTATCGGGCATGCCGACACAATCAGCTCAACGGGCGCACCTTTTCTGCGCCAGCGCCACTCCTTGAGGTCGGTCGTCACTTGCTGTTCTATGCCGGCCAGGGCTGCGGCTCGACGATCGGCGGCCGGATCCCATGGAAACGTTATTTCAGCAATTGCGGTATGGCTTGCGCACCTTTGGTGCGGACGCCCGGATTTTCTTTGATTGTGATTCTGCCGTGGGTCTCCTGTTTTCCGCTGCCTGTCCATCCACCGGTCGGCGGGTTCATGCGAACAGCGCCTTCCTTAGTGCCGTGGTCGTCTCTTCTATGTCCGGGAGTATGGTGCGGAATGGCTGAGGCGGCAACACACGAGGCAGGACCCGCTCTTGCGGTATCCGGCGGCACAAGCGATGACGGCAAGTACGATGGCCCAAGGCAGACTCGTGGTCACGATCCTTGCCACTCTCGGTGTAGTGCGGCGTCCAACCGGAGCATGCTGGAACAGGCGAATGGCGCGGATCGTCCGGCTCCGCACAGTTGAAACCAGTGCCGCGTACCCCGAGATACGCAAATGCCTGTCTGCTTCCTCAAACTTCCCGATGATGCCGTGACAGGGCAATGCCGATCCGCTTCAACTGCTTCGTTCTTCCAGATATCTCCGCAATGCATCCTTCCACGCAGGCATTTGTACGCCGTACGGCTGAAGACTCGCCGCCGACAGGACAGAGTATGCCGGACGTGGCGCGGGGCGGGCCATGTGCTGGCTGCTTACGGGATGCACTTCGGTTGTGAGACCAGCACCCTCAACGATCTGCTGCGCAAACTCAAACCAGGAACAGTCTCCGGAGTTGGTTACGTGTACAATTCCGCTGGCGTTGTTGCGGCAGAGTGCGATGATGGCTCGCGCCAGGTCCACCGAGTAGGTCGGAGATCCGCGCTGATCGTTCACCACATCAAGCTTTGGACGGCTCGCCGCGAGTTTCAGGATTGTGTCCGGAAAGCACTTTCCGCCCATCCCAAAGAGCCAGGAAGTGCGCGCGATCGAGCAGCCCGGCAAAGTTTCCAACAGGCGAATTTCAGCCTCCGCCTTCGACTTTCCGTAGACGCTTTGCGGGTTCCGAAGGTCCTTGCTCTCGTATGGCGATGTCTTTTTTCCGTCGAAAACATAATCCGAACTGACGAACAGCAACTTTGAGCCGGCAGCTTTGGCGGCTTCGGCGACATTCACTGCCCCATCGCGGTTCACGGCAAGTGCCAAATCTCGATTGGTCTCGCATCCGTCCACGTCGGTATACGCGGCTGCGAGCACAATCCAATCCGGCCGCGCGGACTCGATCACGGCGCGCACGCGGGCATTATCGCGTATGTCGACATCGCGCGACCCAAGGCCAATCGTCTCGTCATTCCTCCACTCGCGCAAGAGGGATTTGCCCAGAAGGCCGGTTGCTCCGAGGATCAAGATTTTCATTCTGCGGATTTCCTGCTGGCTATTCGAAGGTCTCGGCATCGCGGAAGGCGGCGCCACGTTGATCTTTGGCGGATACGGTGGGTTGCCCTTCGAGTTGCCAGTCAATTTTCAAGTTCGGGTCATTCCACGCCAGCGTGCGCTCGTGTTCTGGAGAGTAGTAGTCGGTTGTCTTGTACAGCACGTGCGCGGAATTCGAAATCACCAGGAATCCATGCGCGAGGCCGGCGGGGATCCAGAGCATTCGCTTGTTTTCCCCTGACAGGCGCACGGCCTCCCATTTTCCAAATGTTGGCGAACTGCGGCGCAAATCCACGGCAACATCCAGAATCTCGCCTTCGATCGCCCGCACCAATTTTCCCTGGGCTTTCTTGATCTGGTAGTGCAGCCCGCGCAGCACATTCTTGGTGGAACCCGAGTGATTGTCCTGCACGAACCGGTCCCCGATTCCCAGTTCGCGGAAGACTCTTTCGTTATAGCTCTCCAGGAAAAAGCCGCGCTGGTCGCCAAAAACGCACGGTTCCAGAACGAAGACTCCAGGTATCGAAGTCGCTATTTTCTTGATCGCTTCCATGGTATTGAAAAGCATAACCTTCAGAATATCTTCTCGCGAAGGAGTTGCAGCAGATACTCGCCATAACCGCTGTTGCGCATCGAGTTCCCGATCTTCTCCACCTGTTCAGCCGTGATGTAGCCGGAACGGTAGGCGATTTCTTCCGGACACGCCACCATCAGTCCTTGCCGTTTTTCGATGGCTTGGATGTACAGCGCGGCATCCATCAACGATTCGTGCGTCCCGGTATCCAACCACGCCATCCCACGCCCCATGACGACAACCTCCAGCTGCCCCATTTTCAGATAGGCTTGATTGACATCGGTGATTTCAAGTTCACCCCGTCGGCTCGGCTTCAGCGACTTCGTAATTTCCACCACATGACGATCGTAGAAGTAGAGTCCGGTCACGGCGTACTTTGATTTTGGCTGCTTCGGCTTTTCCTCGATGCTGAGGGCTCGTCCCCTGGTATCGAACTCCACGACCCCATAGCGTTCCGGGTCGTGGACGGGATAGGCAAAAACCCTTGCTCCTTGGGCCTTCTGAGCTGACTCCCGCAGATCCTTGGCGAGATCATGTCCGTAAAAAATGTTGTCCCCAAGTACCAGGGCGCAGGGACCTCCACCCAGAAACTCTTCTCCCAGCAGGAATGCCTGCGCAATCCCCTCAGGCCGAGGCTGAACCTTGTAGTGGAGGCGAACGCCATACTGGCTTCCGTCGCGCAGCATGGTTTGAAATTTCGGTACGTCTTCGGGAGTAGAGATGATCAAAATCTCGCGAATCGACGCCAACATGAGCGTGCACAGCGGATAGTAGATCAGGGGCTTGTTGTAGACCGGAAGCAGACTCTTCCCCACGGCCTGGGTGACAGGATAAAGGCGTGTCCCTGATCCTCCTGCGAGAATGATGCCTTTGTAGTACGTGCTTTCGTTCATGTTTGGCCGATCGCTGACGTTGCCCTGGAGCTATGTAGAATAGTGCTTCCGAATCCACTGGCGATAGCTTCCGTCGGTGACGCCCCGCACCCACTCCTCGTTTTCAAGATACCAACGCACGGTCCGGCGAAGACCACTTTTGAGCGTTTCTTTTGGCTTCCATCCCAGTTCCCGCTCAATCTTTTCCGCGTTCATGGCGTAGCGCCGGTCATGGCCCGGGCGGTCCTTGACATAGGTGATCAACTCTCGTCGTGGTGGCGCGGAACGGGGCAACATTTCGTCGACCAGATCGCAGATTGTCTCGACGATTTCTATGTTGGTCTTCTCATTCCAGCCTCCGATATTGTAAGTCTCTCCCGGCCGGCCCCGCCCGAGCACGGTCGCAATGGCCTGGCAGTGATCGTCTACAAAGAGCCAGTCGCGCACATTCTTTCCGTCACTATAGACGGGAAGAGGCTTGCGATCGCGAGCATTGAGAATCATCAGCGGGATCAATTTCTCGGGAAACTGGAATGGCCCGTAGTTGTTCGAGCAGTTCGTCGTCAGAGTCGGCAACCCGTAGGTGTGATGATAGGCGCGAACCAGATGATCGGATGCGGCTTTTGAGGCCGCATACGGACTGTTGGGCGCGTAGGACGTGGTCTCGCTGAACGGTGGTTCGTCTGGGCCCAGCGACCCATAGACTTCATCAGTCGACACGTGCAGGAAACGGAAATGCTGGCGTTCGGCGTCGGAAAGCCCCATCCAGTAAGCACGCGTTTCCTCGAGCAGCACAAAGGTGCCATTGATATTTGTCTGGATGAAATCTCCGGGGCCGTGAATCGAACGGTCCACATGGCTTTCCGCCGCGAAGTGCACGATCGCCGACGGACGGCATTTCTCGAGCAGTTGCGCAACCACGCCTCGGTCCGCGATATCGCCCTGCACAAACTCGTAGCGCTCGTTGTGGGCCATGCTCTCCAGATTGCGCAGGTTTCCCGCATAGGTCAGCTTGTCGAGGTTTACGATGGATAGCGAGTCATCCCGCATCCGCTGCAGGACGAAATTCGATCCGATAAATCCGGCGCCACCGGTGACGAGAATTCGAGGGTGCATGAGAAAGCGGCCAGGTTCAGGGACCTGCTCCTGATGTGAGCCGAACTGTGATTGTAATAAAAAAAGGCGGGATTGGCCCGTCGTTCGAACGATTGCCACTGGTGCGGTTGGTCGGAAAGCCAGCCACGACTGCCACGGCGATCTCTTTTCGATGCCCGCTCGGTCAGCCCAGTCTTCCCGCTCGAGGCTCAGCCGCGGGTTGCTCGATTTTCCCGTCCCCCGGCATTTGTCCCCGAATCGAGGGTGAAAAAATCAGCCAACTGGAGCTGTTCTTGAACGGCCGGCATTTCACTGCCAGTCGACACCAATCCGCGCCGGATGGGCAGGTTCGAGCGTCTCGATTGAAAACCGCTCCTTGCCTCTATATAACTTTCAGGACCCTCTTTGCGCGACACTAGTTTCAACCCGTCGTCTGCGCCCAAGCCCCGCGGCTGGGGCCTGGTGGCTGCCGGCTTGCTTTTGCTCGCCTTGGCGTTGGTCGTCATCTATACGAGCCATCGCGCGTTTATGAGCCCATTGGCGCTGGTCGTGGTGGCTGCCATCGGACTTTGCGCCCTTCTGCTCGAACTTCGGCTGCGCCGAGACGTCAGTTCCGCCGTTCATGCTCCCCTGTGGCTCAATGTGGTAGGACTTGTCTTCGCCATTACCGCGCTCTACGCAGACATACGTCATCTGACCGGAAACGTCATGATGGTTGCCGCTCTCGGGGCGGTCCTGTGTTTCGCCATCAGCGGCATCACCGTGCTTCGCGCACTCAGGAAGACTAAGTAAGAGTTCCTCGACAGCGTCCGGAATAAGACAGCGCGCGGCCATGCCCCGCTTTCACTTCTTGTTCTTGAGATAGCGATCGAACCAGTCGACTGTCCGTTGCATCGCATCGATCTGGTTCTCGCGTTTGGCGAAACCGTGGCCCTCATCCGGATAGTAGTGCGCATTCACGGTCTTGCCTTCCTTTTTCAGGATGGTCTCGGCCTGCTCTGCTTCTTCCTTCGGATCGCGGATATCGTTGGCTCCCTGCAGGATCAGCAGCGGCGCCTTCGCATTCTTGAAATACTTGATGGGTGAGGCATCTTCGTACGACTTGCGGTCCTTCACCGGATCTCCCAGGATCGACTGATCGTACTGCCGAAGCGACGGCTCTTCATGCTCCTGCTCGGTGAGCCAGTCGGTAATGCCGAACAATTCGACGGATGCGGCCCACACATCGGGCGTTCGGCCGATCGCGATCATCGCCATGTAGCCGCCATAGGAGCCGCCAGTAATGCCAATCTTTGTCGGATCTACATATCCGGTCGCAGCCAGAAAATGCGCAGCGTAAACCTCATCCTGAAGATCACCTCCACCCAAGTCCTTGTAGTTCGCCCGCTGGAATTCCATTCCGTACCCGGTTGATCCGCGAACATTGGGAGCAATGCAGACATAGCCGCGCGAGGCCAGAGCTGCCGCGGTCTTATTGAAACTGTCCACCGTCTGCCCCGTCGGGCCTCCGTGGGGAAGAACGATCCCGGGATTGCCTCCGTCTCGCTGCAAATTGAACGGCACCCAGAGAAAAGCACTGATCGTCTTGCCGTCAAAGGTCTTGTAGTGCACCAACTGCGACGAAGGCAGCCGCGCAGGATTGAGGCTCGCCACCGCGGAAAACGTCAGTTGCCGCGCCTTCTGTGTCGGCAGGTCATAAACCCACAGATCTGCGGGCTCGGTCGAGCTTTGATGGGAAATCAACAGCCGGTCGCCGGACGGCGAATAGGCCAGAGGATTACCCACTGGAGAATTGATTCCCACCGGAAAGGGTATCTTGGACGCGTGACCGGACTTGCGGTCGACCAGGTAAATGTTGCTGCGCCCATCCGCGTTGACGATGTAGGTGAAGTTGCTGCCATCGGGAGAAAACTCTCCGGCCATGGCTTCCCACTTCATGTCCGTAACCCAGGTTCGCTGCTTGCTGGCTATATCGACCAACGCCACGTTGTCGTATCCAGCCTTCTCGTTCGAACTGATCAGTAGCGTCCTGTCATCGGGAGAAACCGACGATACGGTGTAGAGAACGTCGCCCTGGTGGGGTGTCAGATTTTCTAGCGTACCTGTGGCTACATCGATGCGGTAGACGTCTGAGTCGGTATGCCCGGCATTGGCACGGTCAGCGTAGATTGTCTTTCCATCCGCGCTCCAGAGTGCGCCAAACCACTCGCGGTTTCGGGTCTGCTCATCCGTCAGTTTGCGCACCGTCTTCGTCTTCCAATCGAGCAGTGCGATGTCGACCGTCGATGCCGTCTTCGGCCGGTAAGACAGAGAGAGCATGCTGCCATCCGGGGACCAATGTGCACTCCTTTCGGAAATGTCCGGAGTATTGGTGAGGTTGATCAGCTCGGCCCCGTCGCTTGATGCGGCGAACAAGTCGTACAGTTCCCCGCCGCCAAAGTCCTGCTCGAAGACGATCCACTTGCCGTCCGGCGACCAGACCGCGCCCGATTGCCGATCGTCGGACTGCTCGAGTTGAATCGGGAATCCTCCCGCCGCCGGCACCTTCCACAGATTCGCCCGCCCAGTCAGATTCGTGGTAAACACCACCTCGCGTCCGTCAGGGGACCAGGCCGGCCCGGAAATGCTGCGCGTGTAATAAAGTTGCGCTATCGGAACCGGACCCGAGGCCGGATTCGTAGCTGAAACAATAGATTTTGGATCGCTGACTTGCCGGTCGTCCGGTGAGTTTGAGGCCGGGGAGTCCGCCAGCAAGGCGAAGCCGGACAGTAGAAGAATGGCGAGTCCAACCCGAATCAAGGTTTGACGGCTGGCGTGTGTGGCCGCTACGGTCTGCATGGCTTCCCCCTTGGCGTGAGCATGTTAGGGAGATTAGAGAGCCTTCGTCAATGGCGAAAACAAGTGATACTTTGAAGGCTGCCGGTTGGCGTCACTTCGCAGATTTTCTCGGAGACGAATGCCTTCGGAAATTATTTCTTAAACTCCACGGCAACGGTGGTTTCCACTTCCGCCGGTTCACCATTCACCCGATACGGCTCAAATTTCCACCAGCGCAGCGCATCCATCGCAGCGTTCGCAAGCACCTCAGGACCGTTCAGCGGCTTCATGCTGACGACGGACCCGTCCTTCGCCACGACAACGTCGAGCGCGATGATCCCCTCCAGGTTCTGCTTGCGGGCTTCCGGCGGATACGCGGGCTCGACGCGGTGGATCAGCAATCTCTGCATCACCTCTGCCGGCACCTGGACTCGCGCCTTGTCTTGAGAAGCGGTCTGCGAGCGTTTCAACCCGGACTCCAGCTCCTCCCAAGCCCGGTTCCACTTCCACCAGAACCCGCCAGCGCCAATGCCAATCAGTAGGATGGCAGCCAGCCACCAGAGTCCGCGCCGTCTTCTTGGGCGTGGCCCTTCCGATTCGGGAGGCGTCGAATCTGTTTCCTTCGCCGCCAGGCTTTCCTTCATTTCCGGCTTGTCCAGTGCCGGGGCGGGCACCACGCTGATCTCGGGTTCCGGGGTTGCGCCCTTGGCCCAATCGCGAATCGCCGCACGCTGCTGCACCGACATGGCGACGAATTCGAGTCCACATCGCAGCTTGTCCTGGTACCGCACCATCGCCCTGGTTCTGACCGGCTGGATTGCCGGCGAAAGCTGCACTTCCAATCCCACCGTCTCGCCCGGCACCAGTTCTCCCGCAACCACGGCAGCGATGCCGCGTTCCGAGATGTTCATGGCGCGTCCCGGTAGGGTGTCGGGAATCCCCGAACGCAGCACCGTCACGTCCAGCGGCACCTCCACCGGGAATCGCGGCACCCGCCTCCGCGACGGCCCGGCCCACTTCGGTATCTGGGCTCCCGCTGCCATGGGGTTTGGCTCTTTGTGGGGAACAGCCGCCCTCGGCTATCCGCCGAGCGAAGCTCCGCTGTCTGTCTTATCTTTTCAATTCCACAATCTCACTCCCGCGAGCAATCATCACGACGCTCGCCATCCCGATAAACAGCCCGTGCTCGACAACTCCCGGCATGTCGCTCAGTTCCCGCGCCAGCCGGTCGGCATCGTAAATCTCCCCAAACTGGCAATCCAGAATGTGATTATTCTCGTCGGTCACGAAGGGCTTGCCGTCGGGATTCACCCGAAGCCTGACATCGGCACCCAGAGCTGCGATCCGTTTCGCGACCAGCGCCTGAGCGAATTTGATCACTTCCACGGGCAGCGGAAACTTGCCCAGTCTCTCGACTTGCTTGCTCGCGTCCACCACAACCACAAATTGTTTGGTCGCCGAGGCCACGATTTTCTCCCTTAGCAGCGCGCCCCCTCCACCTTTAATGAGTCGCAGCTGCGGATCGACTTCATCCGCCCCATCGACCGTAACTGCGATCTCCTGACACTCATCCAGGGTAGTCAGGGGGATGCCCAGGCTCGCTGCCAACTCTCGCGAACGATCCGAGCTTGGAATCCCCCGCACCCGGAGCCCACGGTCCACCTGCTCACCCAGCAGTTTGATGAAGTGGGTGGCCGTCGTCCCAGTCCCGAGCCCTACGACCTGCCCATCCTTGACGTACCGTAAACTAGCCTGTGCCGCCGCCTCTTTCTCCTGATCATTCGCCATATTTTTCTTCCCGGGGAGCGCCGCGACGGGGAGTCTGCCGTCCTCTCCCCCACCACAACTTTTATTGTGTCCACGACTGCCAGCACCCTGAAAAACGAGGTGCAAGCGAGATCCGCGGGTTTTAGCCCCCTTTCACCCTAAACTGTTCTCGGTATAGATCAAATACCCCGCCAGCACCAGCCCAAACAGCACCGTCAAAATCGTCACAATGTCCACCACATACCCCGCTGGCTCAAACGTGCCCGATTCGAGTTGCACCTTCGTCTTGCGATATCGCACCATCCCGGCAATGACCAGCACAACCCCGGCCAAAATCGATCCGGCGCCCATCCACACCGAAAGCCCTGCCGTTCGTACCGGATGCCCGCCGAGCGCAGTCAACTGTCGCATCGCGATGGCAAAGCGCCCGATCGCGAATCCGAACACAACAATCGCCGCGCCCGTCCGCACCCAGGCCAGAAAAGTCCGCTCGTTTGCCAGGTGGTCGCGGGCGCGGTTCGGATTTGAATTCTCAGCCAGATGCTCTCCCCTCGCCCCGCCATTATTCCACAGCCTTTGCGATCAACGTGCCCGCTCCGGCAAGGTTCTTGATCAAATCGGCCGGCACTCCGTGCCGCTCCTGCAGATATTGCGGATCGTTATAGGTCACTGAGACCTTGCCTCCCGCATCCTCGGCAACCAACGCCTTCAGCGGCAGATCAATCGCGAGGCTCGGGGCCGCCACCATCAAGGGTGTGCCACCTTTCGGACTCCCAAAGATAACGACCTTCGTCGGCCGCATCTTCAGCCCAACCTTCTCTGCTTCGCCGCTATGATCGATCACCGCGAAGATCTGCATCCCGTTCTCGGCCAACACCGCCTTGAGCCTGCCTAAGGTTTCATCCACGGAGTAGCGGCTTGCCACTTGAATGAGCCCGTTTCCACCTGCCATAGGATCGCCTCCTGCATCCCTTTTTGGAAGAACGACACAGTTCGGTGACTTATTCTACGCGCTGCCTGCGCGTTTCACGCATCGCGGCATTGTGGTAAGGTTTGAGCAAAAGAAGACCTCCATGTTCCGACACCGCAGTATCGTTTGCGTCGCTTTCATCGTGCTTTCCCCATGGGGGGTGGCTTTCCTTCACTCCCAGACTGCAGCGGACAACACTGCCACCATCAAAGCGAAATCCCAGCTCGTTCTGGTTGATGTCGTCGTCACCAATGACAAAGGCGATCCCATCACTGGCCTGGAGAAAAAGGACTTTGAAGTTTTGGAAGAGGGCAAAGCCCAGACCATCGCGAACTTTGAGGAGCATCACGCCGCGCCGATCACCCAGATCCAGATGCCGCCGATGCCGCCGCACGTCTACACCAACTTCCCCTTGATTCAGGCGGCCGATTCGATCAACGTGATTCTGCTGGACGCTCTCAACACTCAAACTCGCGATCAGGTTTACGTCCGGGCGCAGATGCTCAAGTATCTGAAGACGATCCCACCAGGCACGCGAGTAGCCATTTTCACGCTGGCATCGCAACTACGCATGTTGCAGGGAGTGACCACTGATTCCACACGATTGCTCGCGGCGCTGAACGCGATGGGACCTCAGCAGTCAGGGCTGTTTGCAAGCGCTGAGGAAAACGAAGCGAATGACCGCTTGGTCGAGTTCCTGCAACAGGAAGAGATGAACGCTCCGGCGCGGAACCGCGACCTGGCTGCCGTCGACCCGGTGGAGGTGGCCAAACAGTTCATAGCCGACACCGCCGCCTTTCAAACCGCAGAGCGTATCAGTACCACTCTGGATGCCATGCAGCACCTGGCGTTTTATTTGGCGGGCGTTCCCGGACGGAAGAATGTGATCTGGTTTTCCGGATCGTTTCCCTCCGGCATTTTCGGGGACCCCGACCTGGTTGACCCTCTTAACAACGCCTCGACCTTCCAGGAAGAAATCCGCAAAACCACCAATCTGCTGGCTTCGGCGCAACTGTCCCTCTATCCGGTAGCCGCCGAAGGCCTCGCTTCTGATGCCGTCTATGAAGCCAACGGCGAGGAAATCGGTGGAAAGCGGCCGTCGCTGGCCATGCGTGATCAGTTAAAGCAAATGCAAGTCGGCGAGACCAGCCGCGATCTGAATCACACCACGATGGACCAACTGGCCAAAGACACCGGCGGCCAGGCCTACTACAACACCAACGGACTGAGCGGCGCTCTCGCCCGCGTGGTCAACAACGGTTCGCGCTACTACTCGCTGACGTACTCACCAACAAACTCCACAATGGACGGCAAATTCCGCCGGATCCAGGTGAAGCTTCTCAACGGCAAGGCCAACCTCGCTTACCGTCGCGGTTACTATGCCAAAGATCGCGAAACCCGTAAGAAATCCGATGCCGACCCCCTGATTCCTCTCCTCGGACGGAACATGCCCGACTACACCCAGATCCTTCTCAAACTCCTGGTGCAGCCGTTGAGTCCCCAGCCTCCCGCAGACACTCCCCGCATCGGCAGCAATACCGATCTGAAAGGACCCACTACCCGCTACAGCGTCGATTTCGCCATACCGGTCAGCGATCTCAAACTCGACCCTGCGTCTGACGGTTCCCGTCACGGCAACGTCGAAGTCGCACTCGTCGCCTACGATCAGGAAGGCAAACCCTTGAATCTCGTCGTCAGTAAGGGTGAGGTTTCTTTACAAGCAAACGAGTATGCCAGCGTGCTGAAGGGCGGCCTGCCGATCCACAAGGAGATCGATGTCCCCGAAGGCAGAGTCTATTTGCGCACCGGCATTTACGATCTCAACTCGAGCAACGCCGGCACGCTCGGAGTTCCTCTCACGACCGTTACCACTCCGGCGTCCAAAGGAAAGTGAACATCGCTTCTCGCTTCTCCTACCCCAGGTTCTCCGCCGCGCGGTTGTAGACTAGTGCCGGAGAAAAACCAACCATGTCGAAAGCCCGCTGCGCAGTGACCCTCGCAGTATTTGCTCTCCTGATCTCATCCCTCTCGCCAAGTACGGCCTTTGCCCACTCCGACTACCAGCCTTCGCCGGAGAATCTCGAGGCCCGTCGCGAATTTCAGGACATGAAATTCGGCATGTTCATTCACTGGGGAGTTTACAGTGTCCTCGGCGACGGCGAATGGGTGTTCCACGATCGCCGTCTCACCGTCGATCAATACAACCGCCTCCCCGCATTCTTCAATCCCGAAAAATTCGACGCGCAAGCCTGGGTCGCGCTCGCCAAAGCCGCCGGCATGAAGTACATCACCATCACCTCACGCCATCACGATGGCTTCGCCATGTTCGACTCCAAAATCTCCGACTGGAACATTGTCGCTCGCACGCCTTATAAGAAAGACCCGCTGAAGATGCTCGCCGAGGAATGCCACCGCCAGGGTATCAAGCTCTTCTTCTATTATTCGCAGCTCGACTGGCACAACCCTGACTACTACCCGCGGGGCGCGACAAACTGGAACAATGGCCGCCCTGATCAGGGCGACTGGAATGCCTACCTCGACACATATATGGCTGGCCAGCTCACCGAACTCCTTACCAACTACGGTCCCATCGGCGGCATCTGGTTCGACGGCATGTGGGATAAGCCCGACGCCGACTGGCATCTCGACAAAATCTACGCGCTCATCCACAAACTTCAGCCCGCCGCTCTGATCATTCCGAATCACCATCAGAGGCCACGCCCGGGCGAGGATGTGCAGACCTTCGAGCGCGACCTCCCCGGCCAGAACACGGCCGGATTCAACACGAAATACATCAGCTCCCAGCTTCCGCTCGAAAGCTCCGACACGCTGAACAATTCCTGGGGATTCAACATCGGCGACAGCGACTACAAGAGCGTTCCAGACCTGGAGCGCCGGCTGATTCGCGCCGCCGGCAACAATTCAAATCTCCTCCTGAACATCGGCCCGTACCCGAACGGAGACATCGACCAGGAATTCATCACGCGGCTGCACGCGATCGGAGGCTGGCTTTTAAAATATGGGGATTCCATCTACGGCACGCGAGGCGGCCCGATCCCGCCGGGCGATTGGGGAGTGACCACGCAGAAGGAGAATAAAATCTACGTTCACGTCCTAAACTGGTCCACGCCCCTGCTCGCTCTCGCGCCGCTGCCCAGCAAAGTGGAATCGGCTCATGCATTGATCGACAGCACCTCGATCACGTTCTCCCAGAATGCCGACGGGATCATTCTCAAAGTTCCTCCCGCCGCTCAAAACGAAACCGACCGCGTCATCGTACTGACATTAGCCTCCGGAAGCTGAACCAGGAGCATACATGCGGGTGAGCAGATGGTCGAGGTTCCTGTTTCCGGCAATCATGGCAGCGTTGTCGGATGCGGCGCACTCCGCCTGTACACCTCCGCCGGTTATCGATCGGGATTATATTGACTCTGAGCCTGGTTGGCGTGTCCGGGCGATCACACCGATCCTCAAGTCGAGAGCATTTAAGCCTGAGCTCAACGAAGCCACAGCCGCCGACGGGTCACTTCAGATTTCCGTGGGGCGCTGACTTTGCCGGTGATGAGACTTCACTATTACTGCGTATCACAATGACTACATCCCAGCTCGCTACACGATCAAAGCCAGAGCCAACGAGGTGCGGACGAGGCCATCCTGGCCTCGCGCCAGCGACTGATCACAGCCCCGCCTACGGACCAACCGTCACCTGCAACTGCCGAGGCGTCTCGAGAGACTCGCGATAGATCACATTCTTCGCCGCCACTTCGCCCACCGCGTCGACCCGAACCACATAGCCCCCATGCGGCAGCGTGTCCCCAAAAGGCAACTCTTTATCGACAACTCCTCGCTGCAGCGCAAAATGCTGATACCCGATCGCAACCGCGCGCCCGTTCGGAGGCAAGGCTACGACAATAAACGTCAGGTCAATGTCATCCGGGGTTGTGTTGGAGACTTCCACACTTCCGTCGATCCGGTTGCCTCGCACCTCGGCGTAGTTCTTCCAATTCAGCATCAGCGCGGACCGGACCCGCAGAGTGAATCCCTTTTGCACCGCCTCATCTCGCCTGCCCCCTTCCCACACCGATAACGTGAACTGAAACTCTCCGGTACGTTCCGGTTGGCCGTGCAGCAACCCGTCCTCTTCCAGTTTGAGCCCAGGAGGAATCGCTCCTTTTTCCAGGTGCCAGTGCAGTCCGCCGCCGCGTCCGCGTACCTGAAAGCGCAGCTGGTAGTTGGCGTGCGGATGCGTGTCTGGCAAATCCGTATCGTTTTCAATCACCAGCCCAGCATGGCTCTGGGCCGGTGCCGCAGCCGGTAGGCCTTCGGCCTGATCCTCTTTCGCACCCAGCCAGTCGAACTGACATCCCGCCATGGCGGCCGAGCAAGCCAACAGGATGGCCAACGCGGTGAACTGGCGCGTGCAACTCCTTATTCCGGTAAACCTCTGCATCTCACTCACCTGAAGCTACGAAATCCCCCGAGCTGCTCTCGTCTTTACTCTCCCACACTTCCGCGACTTCGATACAAGAATGTTAGATCTCGTCTACTACGTTTACGACCGCCGATGGAGAGAGAAAGAAAATCACATTAAAACTTGCGGACAAAAATGATGCCGTCCGTACCCGCGCCGATGACGAAGCAACCTTATCGAGCAGGATCTGGCGAAGGCGAATGGCGAATCCGTAGCCGCGCCTGCCGGCTGCAGTGAGGTTGTACCTGGTTCAGCGACTTCGCATCATCTTCGGGTCGGAAAGCCATTTGCGGCATTTTACAAGTTTCGCCTTCTATTCGCCAACCTCGCAATACTGACAGTTACGAAACGATGTCGGGAGTGCCAGCATTCGGGCGACACTGTCAACACAACACTTGTTGGCGCACGATAAGATGTCTCGGGCGATAATCCAGGCAAAGGAGTTGATATGAAGCAGAGCATGACACTCGTGTTGATTCTGGCATCGGTAACATCGATTGCGTTTGCACAGGACTGGTATCACGATCGGGATGAGCGCTACCGTGGCGACCAATGGCGGCCCCACGTCTTCTCTCATGTCAGGCAAGATCTTGACCATATCTGGAGTGCTCGAAACGCGAGCGAAAAGGAAAATGCGCGTCTGGCCAAGACCAAGGAGGAGCTCGCCCAAATGCAGGCCGACCTCGATCAAGGGCGTTTCGACAACGGTCTTCTGAACGACGCCATTGATTCTCTCAAAAAGTCGGCTAACGACGACCGGCTGTCTCCTCGCGATCGAGCGGTGTTGGCCGACGACGTCAACCGGCTCCACGATTACCAGGCCAATCACAACCACTGGACTCACTAGTTGAGGTCAAATTCCCAATCCTGAGTTCACGGACGACGAAACGTAACCGGCAGAGGACGCACAACCGCCTCCATCGACCAGCCGTGATCGCCGTTAGGACGTCGAACGCCCAAATCACATCGTCGAATTCCGAGAGCCTTGGCATCGAGTGCGATTCATGACGGTGGACTGTCCGACCGGGACGCCGAAGGCCACGAACGCACTTAACTGCACTCCCAAGTCGTTGATTCGCCGCGATGGCGCTCGCTGCCGAAGCTCCGCCGCAGAGTGGAAGCTGTCACCAAACCAAGCCCACCAGGAACGTCACGTTCCCACATCCTGCGATATACTGCCAGAACTCGACCCCCCCAAGGATTTCATTCGTGGCCGTCGGTGTTCGCACGCTAGATCTGCGCAAGGTTTATAGCTCCGCGCCTCCAGCCGCGGCGGCGGGAGTGGTCTTTCGCCCTCCGCTCAAAGATGGCAGGCAGCCCAAACCGCAGATCGCCGCGCTCGACGGCCTCTCGCTCGAAGTCAAGCCGGGAGAGATCTTCGGCCTGCTCGGCCCCAATGGCGCGGGAAAGTCCACCACAGTCGGAGTGATCACGACGCGCGTACGAGCCACCAGCGGCCAAGCCTGGGTCGGCGACCACGAAGTGTGGAGCGAACAAGCGGTCGTCAAGCGCCTCATCGGAGTTGTGCCGCAGCGCCCAAATCTCGACTTCTCGCTCACCGCGCGCGAGATCCTTACCTTCCACGGCGCCTACTTCGGCATCGCCTCGAAGGAGCGCAACCAACGAGCCGACAGCCTGCTCGAAAAGTTCAAACTCAGCGACCGCGCCAATCAGTTGGTCCGGGGCTTCTCCGGAGGCATGATGCAACGCCTCTCGATCGCGCGCGCCATGATGCACGATCCGCAGGTCCTGTTCCTCGACGAACCGAGCGCAGGTCTCGATCCTCAGACCCGCATCCTTCTCTGGGAGATCATTCGCGATTACAACAAGCAAGGCAAGACGGTAATGCTGACCACGCACAACATGGAGGAAGCCGATGCGCTCTGCCAACGGCTCGTGATCGTGGATCACGGAAAGGTCATCGCCCAAGGCACGCCGAGCCAGTTGAAACAATCGATCCCGGGGGGATACCTCCTGCGCCTGCAGTTCGGCCGTCAGACCACGGAGCTGCTGCAGCAATTGCAATCACTCGCCGGAGTACGCGAAGTTCGCCCCGTCGACAGCTCGGGCGCCGACGTTTACGCCGACCGCGGAGGCTCACTCATCCCCGAAATCGCCTCACTCGCGGCCACCGCCGGGGCCGAGCTCCGCGACGTTCACCTCTCCGAGCCAAGTCTCGAAAACTTGTTTCTGCATCACACCGGAAGGAGTTTGCGCGATTGAACTGGAAAGCCTTTAGCGCGATGTTGGCTCGCGACGCCCATGTGGCCCGCCGCAACGCCGTTCAGCTCATGCTCCAGACATTTCTGCAGCCGCTGCTGTTCGTTTTCATCTTCGGCAAGGTCATGGTCGGCAGCGGATACATGCCGGCCACGTACAAAAGTCTGCTGCTTCCGGGTATCATCGCCATCAGCATGGTCTTCACCGGCATCTGGGCCGTGGCCATGCCGCTCATCGCCGAATTTCAGTGGACGCGCGAAATTGAAGATCGTTTGCTGGCGCCCATCGACATCTCCTATATCGCGATCGAGAAGGTCGTCGCGGGGATGATCCAGGCCCTTGTGGCCGGATTGGTGGTCTTACCGCTCGCCTGGCTCGTTCTGCGCCCCGGTGTTGATATCAGCATCCATGTCCCCATCATCTTCATCCTCATGATCCTGCTCGTGGCGCTGTTTGCCGCGGCCGGCGGCCTTACTCTTGGCTGCAGCATGAATCAGCAACATATCGGCCTGATGTTCAGCCTGGTCATCACGCCGATGATCTTCTTCGGCTGCACCTACTATCCCTGGAGCGCGCTCAGGGATTTCCATGTCCTGAAGTGGGCGGTGCTGGCAAATCCCCTGGTCTATGCCAGCGAAGGATTGCGTGCCGCCCTCGTCCCCCAATTCTCGCACCTGTCGATAGTGGGGATTCTGGTAGCACTGGCCTTGTTTGATGTCCTCCTGCTCGTTGTCGGCCTGCGGCAATTCGAGAACAAAGCTGTCTCGTAGGGAAAGGGCTTAGGGCTGGGCGGTCGAAGGGTCGCCCTTCAGCGTTGCCGCTGTTCCAATTTCCACTCCGTTGTCGCTCGAGGTGATGGGTGGGTGGGTGCGATTCTGGCGATCACCGGAATTCTTCGGCAGGGCCGCTTACTCCGTCAACAAGCGGCTGCGCGACTTGGGCATTCGCGACTCGGGATCAAAAAGTAAGAGAGTTCCGAGGTGGTGTGGGGTCCATTCGTCTCGGCCAGTAGCTCGCTTCTGACCCTCGCTCGACCTGCTTTTCAAAGCTTCCCTTGCGGGGCGCTCTGGCGCGATCGTCAGCTTGGGCTCCGGGCTCACCGCCAACCGGATAAACCTACCCTACGCCTCGGAACTCTATCCTGCCTTCGACATTTCTTCTTCGTTCTCCTCGACCAGCGCTTTGCTATAGACCCTTACTGGCCCTCCATCCTCATCTCGCGATCAGGACAGTGACCTCGCTTGAGCCCCGGACGCCACACCAACCGGAAAAACTTTAGAAGCTGTCAAAGAACGACTGTATTTCTACTCCTTCTAATTTCCCAGTCAATGAAAAACCTGCATCCGTAACCACCTTTGTTTCCAACCGAGTGCACGCCGTGCACAGCCCTGTGACCGAAAATGGTGCAACCCCGCCACCCAATTTCATGCCGAGCCCTTGCTAGCCGCGGCTTTCCGCACAGTTCATCGCCTAAAATGAACGTTCCTGATCCCACTCGAGTTTGTTACGCCATTGTGAATATCGCGTACTTCCCACGCCAGACGAGGGTTCTAAAAAAGCCACTTCCGGCGAGCGAACCATCTCTAACCGGGTTTACCTCTGAGACTGTAAGTATTAGCAGGTGCAACCGCGCTATGTCTTTCCATAGGGTAAACGACACAAGTCCCAGGAGCGGTCTGTCGACTATTCCGCCACCCTTGACGCATCAACGATTTCTTAGGAGACAGTTCATGGAAGCGCATCTCCCAGCACTGCCCAGGCCACAACTGCATAAGGTAGATAGCGAGGGTTCTGTTCCGCGCACCGCGGCTACTGGCAGGCTAGAACCGAAACTACTGAAGCTACAGATTCCGCACAAACCGCCGACTGTGCCTGCTCCAGACCATAGGTGGACGTGCTGGATTTGTGGGAGGGGTGTCTCGCTGGAGATATCGAAGACCGACGAGCACGGCAAGGCAGTGCATGAGGAGTGCTACGTAGTCAGGGTGGCGCTGGAAAAAGCGTCGGCTCAACCCCTGTCACGCAACGATCGGGACAAACGAGAGGGTGCCAGCGCAGGTCATTGAAATCCCCCGCACATCACTTAATAATACCCTCACGCTTCTCCGTTAATTAGAATCCTCATCCATTCTTCGCGATCGTGGTCGATCCGCGCGGGTGCGCGTGTTTACGCTCCACGACTGCGGTCCGCAACCTAGGCCAACAGAACCCAGACTAAAAAAAACGGCCGTCTTCCCCCGGAGAGTAGCGGAAAACGGCCAGAATCGCGTTGAGAAGGTACTGGCAGAGTGTCACCTGCTCGGTTGCCTGCGAACACTGGTAATAGTGACAGGTACCCCGTTCTGGGGAAGAAATAGCGAGCGCTGTAGTTTCCACAAGGAGACCACTTCCTGCCAAGCCGCCTTATACCCGGGCCGGAACCCAATCCAGGTTGAGCCGTGACTGGCGTAGCTGCCGTCGCTTGCTTGATAAAGAGTGCGAAAGATTCGACGAGTAAGAAGGACAAGCACCAGGAGTTGACTTCTGGTTCGAAGCGCCGGGCCATGAGGACACGCCCATGGGCTCCAGGATCGCGTGATCAGCCCCTACCGGGAACGCCCCTCCGATAAACGCGCAATTTTCTACTTGATGAATGAGGAAAATGAGTGCCAAAATTCAGATATTCGGCCGTAAACGATAACGGTCACCCGCGCAACCTACCTCCGCTCTGGCCCGGACGAGTAGCGGGCTGGGCATTCAGACGTTCTCTGAAATCCGTTCAAGTCACTTTCACATCGATCCGCAGGCAGGGGCAGGAGGCTCGAATGTTTTGCAAATCGTGCCAATCTAAGCACCAAGCCACGTTTGTTAGCGACGTCAATATTCATTTCCCCGGAGTCAGCAATCTGTCAAACGAATCCGTCTGGGCGGTTCCGCTACTTGTGATCTGTATGGATTGCGGGTTTACGGAAATGCAAATGGGGAAGGTTGAATTGGGTCTCTTGCATGAAGGCATCGACGCCCGAGATGCCGCGTGAGATCGCGGCTGCTCAGGATGAGCCTGAGCCTTCCGCCAGAGCTTTTCAGTCCTCCCGGCAACGGGTAGCAGGGGAGAGTGTATTGATCGCCCAGTTTTGCAAGGCAGAACTCGAGCGGCGTTTTATCGTCTTTACGTCTCCGTGCATGACATGAAATTCGTCGCAACACGATACCATCGTGGTATCGTGTCGCTTTCTTCCTGCCATGCCCACTTGCTCTAGCGCAAGGAAATACGCGGTCGAATGTTGTACAAAGGACGCACACAAGATGAAGGCTGACAGGCTCAAGTCCACCACGGTCCGTTTCACCGATTCTGACCTTCATCTCATCGACTCCCTCCAGGACAAGCTGGGACTGGGCATGATTCAGGTCATTCGCCTTGCCATCCGACGCTTGGCCGAGATCGAGAACATCCCGACGATTCCCTCAGTGCGTCACAAAAGCTAAAGAACAATCTCCGTCCACGTTGCCGCTTTCCCTGCCGCAAAAGCAGCCCATCCCTGCAGGCAATCCGTCTCCGTGTAGTTCCATCGTCGACGGCCAGAATTTTTCGTTTGACAATATAAGTATATTATTATATAAGTAAATTGTTATTTAATATGCAAGCCACCACCCGCCTCGATGCCGCTTTCGCCGCACTCGCTGATCCGACCCGCCGCGCCATACTCGCGCGACTCGCCTCCGGGGAAGCAACAGTCATGGAGTTGGCCAAGCCATTCGAAATGACGCAACCCGCTATCTCCCAGCATCTGAAAGTGCTCGAGGAAGCAGGGCTGATTGTTCGCCGCATCGATGGCAGCAGACGCCCACGCCGATTAGCGAAGGCGGGTATTGAGGCCATGGACCAGTGGCTAGCCATGCTGCGTAAAGCCCTGGAGAAAAACTACGAGCGGCTCGATGAAGTTCTGGCCGCCCTTCAATCCGAAGAAAAGAGGAAAATGCCGTGAGCAAACTCACTCTCAAGACCGAAGGCGATACCCATGTGGTTGTGACCAGACACTTCGCGGCGCCTCCCGAGGTGGTGTACCGCGCGCATACCGATCCGAAACTGATCCAGAAATGGATGCTGGGCCCCGATGGCTGGACGATGCCCGTCTGTATCAACGATCCCCGTCCGGGGGGAAAAATCCGCTTCGAATGGGTACACGGCAAGCAACCCGGGTTTTATCTCACGGGTGAGTACGTGGAACTGACCCCTTACAGCAAGATCTTCCACGTCGAGAGGATGTTCTTACCCGATCCCACCCCAGACAATCACGTCGCAACCAGATTTGAACCGGATAGTTCCGGCACTCTTATGACCATGCGCATGACGTTGCCTGACGCGAAAACCAGAGCGGAGATGCTGGCAACCAACATGGAGCACGGAATGGAGATGAGCTATGTTCGCCTGGAGCGAATCATCGCTGAGCGGGTCGCACCGTCGGTGATTGCCAGCTAGAGGGCAAATGCTGAGCCATCGGGGGCCCCCTCACGCTCCGGTGGCTTTCTTTTTCACTGCCCCGCCGCGCTGCACGGGGCTCTTTCTGGCTTTGCTTCCGCTGATGAGATCGGCGACCGTCGTGTTTTCCAGAATCTTGGCCGACGCATCACGCACGGCCAGAAACACTTCATACAGCGCCCGATGATCGGCGTCCTTGACGATCAGCCCCCGCAACTGTTCGGCGTCGCCGAGCGGCGCCAACGGTCCATCGACCAGGCGGATGATATCGCTCAACGGAATCTCTGCTGGATCACGGCGCAGCCGGTATCCTCCGCGGGCCCCACGCACACTGTCCACGATGCGCGCGTTCTTCAGTTCGAGCAGAATCAACTCCAGAAACTTTTCCGGCAAATCGCTCTCGGCGGCAATCTCACGGATCTTGATCGCTCCCTGCTCGTGCCGCCGCGCCAGCGTCATCATCGCCTGCAGCGCGTACAGTCCCTTCTGCGAGATCTTCAAATTTGCCCTCCCCCGTTCGCATGATTGTGCCCCATTTTGCCTTCGTTGCCTATTGCAAAATATCCACTTTGGGCAGCGCTTGGACCAAGGCTAGGAACAACAGGGATACGTCCATTAGGTCGTCGCGACGTCGAAGATGCTTTCGGCCGCAACCGCCGAACGGAGCAGGCAATGCTTGCAATAAGCGTCGTACATACCCTCGAAAATCCGCTCCCACGATGTGCTCAGTGCCTTCTGGCGCGCAGCCACTCGCATCGAGGAAAGCAGATCAGGTTGCATCATCAACTGCGCCGTGTACCGGGCGAACTCCTCGAAGTTTCGTGCCACGAATCCTGTGTGCCCGTGTAGTACGCTGAATCGCGGGCCACCGCAGTCGGTGACCACCGCCGGCACACCGGAGGAAAAGGCTTCGAGGACAACCAGGCCGAAGGTGTCGGTTTCTGAAGGAAACGCCAGCAGATCAAAATTCGCAAACGTTCGCCAGAGCTCCGGGCCGGTCAACACACCGGTCAGTTCCACACGCTGCATATTGTGTCGCAACCACTCGCTCTCCCACCCCTCGCCGACAATGACAAAGCGGAATTCCCGATGCCCCATTCCAACCAGCGCCTGCTCCAACCGCGCCAGCCAGCGGACATTCTTCTCCGGCGTCAACCGGCCCACGTAACCAATCGTGAAGGGTCCGCCGATGCGATCGCGAAACTGGGGGCGAAACACATCCGTGTCTACTGCATGCGACATCAGGTAGCAGGGCTTACCCGTTGCCGCTTCGAGCATGCGCACCAGTTCCTGGTTGGGCGCAAACAAGAGGCGCGGGATGCGGTAAAACCTCGCGGCCGCACGAAAACTCCAGTGTTCCGCGGCGCCGGCGATTTTCTCCGCAAGCTCGGGTGGCAGAAATGAGAGCCCAGCGGCCGCGCGTCTGCGCGAGTACTCATGCACATTCGTCTGCCACGAGGCTGCCAGCGGAATCTTCATTCTGTGGGCGCAGAACGCTCCCAGCGAACCTACGTCGCTCGCTCCGGTAATTTGCACAACGTCAGGATGGAAATCCCGTAGCAGAGGTTTCAACTTGCGATACTGCCGAAGGAACAGCGGGTCGTAATCGTGCGCCCGGTCGAGCGGGAACTTGACCCGTCCGCGCTTCAGCTGAACGTGAGTCACCGAACCTTTGGTCGCGATCTCATCTCGCGGTCCGGAGAACACCATGAGAAAGGGCAACTGATGGCGCCGGGCATAAGCCTCGAAGTGCCGGCTGGTCTGTCCTACTCCGTCTATTTCAAGGTAGGCGCACGGAAAATACGCGACCCTGGGGCTGTCTTTCCTCACAAAAGAACCTCGGTGGAAACAGCTTCGGCGGCGACCGGCGCAGGCTGCTCTTCCACCGCCATATCCACGACATTAGCTTCGCGGAAAATGCACCGCGCCGCGCGTTCGACCACGCCACACTCCGCTAATCTTGTGCAAGAGAAGATCCGTTCCACAAATGCAGGCGGTTTTTTCCAGAGCGTAGAGATCGGCCGGTCCACGGCGCCACTTTCGTCGGGATGAAAGACACGGTCATCCCAGCGCTGCGACCCACGCGGAAACTGCGGGTAGTGCCGTATCACATCGAGCAGCGTGCAGGTCACACGCACCATGAGCGGTTCGTTATATTGAGGCATCAGCAACACATGGCTGCGCCGATCGTTCCGGATTTCGCTCACGAACTCACAAAAACATTCCGCGCGCGTCAAGTTCAAAGCGTTGCTGGCGGCGCATCCGTGCCGGTCGCCACCGGCCACCAGCGGTCGCTCCCATCGGCTGGCCAGTTCCCCGACCTTCTTATTTTCCTTGCTGCTTCGCACGCCATTGATTTCAAACGCATGCAGAAACTCGACCGCACAACCCAAGAACCGATCGAGCACGTGCTCGTTACGCTGCACACCTAGGCAAGTTTGTGTCCATAGCGGATGATTAAACACCACCAGCACATTCGGCATGCGGTCGAGCATGTCCAGCAATTCCAGCAATCGCTGATCGTTCGGTTGCCGCGTGTAGGCCTGCAGGTCGTTCAAGATGACTTGGGCTCCTCTTCCCGGGAGGTTGTGCACACCAAGATGGAAGATCGTGCCCTGAAACGGAACGCTCCACTCGAGCGAGATGGGCATTCGCGCCGTCTGCGGTGCTTCCCGCAGCAGCAACGGCGCCTCAATTGTGTCGTGATCGGTCAGCGAAATCAGGCTCTTCAGTCCAAGCCCTCTCTCGATCTGATCTTTTTCGGTTTCGTAAGCCAGTTCCGGCGTCAAAGGCGGAGTCCAATACGCCCGCGAAAAATCCACCGGAATCCGCACCCGCTTGCACCGGTCCTCGAAGGCTTCCTGCAGCATCGGCGCCTTGCGCACTAACTCGAGGATGAACCGCAGGCTCTCTTTGGAGCGGTTGGTGTGGCCATGAAGCGAAACCGCCGACCGAGCACCGCCAAACTCAGTCTCCTGCCAGAAGCAAGAAATTCTTGTCTGGGGCATTCGTAGTGGTTGTGCTGTAAGGGTTCGCACTTCTAGCTTTCGGTTAGCCCCTTTTGGAATCTTTCATCAACCCTTTGTACCGTTTAGATCGAGGCTTCCCCATCGTTTCTGTAGTAAAACGCAAATTGCCCTGTGGAAGCCAGAACGCTGACCCAAAGAAGTTACGCCAGAAATGGAAAGCATCGGTTGCCCAATTTCGGGCGCGCCCTTTGCGTCAGACTTTCCCGCTCTGCGGGACGGGTCTTCGCTCATATCAAGGATCGTCGGACGAATCGCAGCTAGAGAGGCAGAATTTCCTGGTGCCATCGAAGGGACTCGAACCCCCACACCGTTGCCGGTACATGGACCTGAACCATGCGCGTCTGCCAATTCCGCCACGATGGCAAGTGGACTCCAACGGTCGCAGCAGCGCGGGGCTGCCGGACAGAAAGGCCTATACTCCATATTCTACAGGCACAGCCTCTCGTGTCAAACAACACAAGACCAGAGTCGTCCCTCACCGTTGCCAACTAAGCTCTTGAAGCCCAGTACTGCTGAGACGTCACCACCGGAATAACCTCAAAGTCCACGATGTCATCCCAGCACCGCACCCATGGCATCAGCGTTTCACGGTCGGGCGCTTCCATAATCTGGAAACAGCGACTACCGTCGGACACCACCCAGCTCGCCTGGTAGTTCACACCTTCCGGCAACATTCGTCCGTTGCGCTCAAATCTTTGCGCCAGCAGGTCTCGGTTTTTGAAGCGCTCGATCACCATGAACAGCATCGCGGCAAAGCCTCATTCGAATGAAAGTCGCGCCAGAACTGCACAACTGGCACGGCAGCTGTGGAAGGTCCCAAGAGTCTGTATCAGGAGCGACGGAAACGGCTTCCACCGATCACCAGACGGCAGAATCGATGCTGTTAGCCATGCCAAGGCTCACTCGACAAGCGGCTCAAGAATGCCCCACAAAATGTCCGCAGCAAGTCGCGTTTACTGGTCCCGCTCTGTGCATTTCATGCCGAGAAGTGAGACTCCTCTATAAACCGAGTCTGCCCCGCCTGCTCCCGGAAGCCGCAATCGCGGAGCCGGAAGCCGGGTCTATTCCAGCTTCGCGTTCATCGTAATTTTCGCGTTCAGCACTTTCGAAACTGGACATCCCTTCTCCGCTGCTTCCGCGTACTTCTGGAACGTCGCCGCATCTGCCCCCGGCACTTTCCCGACAACATCGATGTGGCTGGCAGTAATCGTCCAGCCGGAATCGAGCTTCTCCATCGTCAACGTCACATTGGTCGAGATGCTTTCCGGCGTCAGCTTCGCTTCTCCCAGTTGGGCCGAGAGCGCCATCGAAAAGCATCCCGCATGCGCCGCTGCAATCAGTTCCTCAGGATTGGTCCCCGGAGCATTCTCGAACCGACTACTAAACGAATATTGCGTGTTATTCAGCACTCCACCGGGAGCCGAAAGCGTTCCCTTGCCATCCCTCAGCCCGCCCTTCCAAACTGCACTAGCCTTACGTTGCATGACCTTCTCCTTGTTACGGTTTCAAACCAATGCCTATTCATTGTAGACGGATTCCCGCGGCCCTGGACCATTTTGATCTTCGTCGGAGGATCGTTGGGCTCTACGGCTTCTGCTGGGCAGTAGGCACATCAAGGATCAGAAACCCGAGCGAAGGCTTCCCGGAAGGAGCAGATTTCTCCGGCATCGTTGGCTAGCCCGACTTCCACATCATTCCTAAGAATTTCGAGAAAAAACGACTAAATTTTCCTCTAACTCGTTTCTTTTCATCGACGGTTTCGTAAAACCCGCAAAATAGTGACTAAACATAGTCCATATTT